>Ga0065714_10002429_pt1 | contig 17847 bp, 16 predicted proteins | sample MisRhiReplicate2_FD_59101 | JGI IMG/M metagenome (GOLD analysis project Ga0065714, IMG submission 59101) | Miscanthus rhizosphere microbial communities from Kellogg Biological Station, MSU, sample Rhizosphere Soil Replicate 2: eDNA_1 v2... | ecosystem: Host-associated > Plants > Roots >...
CAGGTGCAGCACCAATAACGGCAGGCTTCATCGCCAACACCCGATCCCACATGGAATCTGGTGGTGGACAGCAAACCTTGTATCCACCCGAGAACCTCTGTGGGAGCAAGGCTTGCCCGCGATGGCGGCAGCCCATCCAACATCGATGCAAACAGATCCACCGCTTTAGCGAGCAAGCCCGCTCCCACATGGAATCTGGTGGTAGACAGCAAACCTTGTATCCACCCGAGAACCTCTCTGTGGGAGCAAGGCTTGCCCGCGATGGCGGCAGCCCATCCAACATCGATGCAAACAGATCCATCGCTTTCGCGAGCAAGCTCGCTCCCACAAAAATCCTCCAGTCGCCCCAAGTCTGGGCATCTCCCTGGCCTCTCCAAAATGAAGCTTTCATGACAAAAGTTCGGTAGCACATCGCCATTCCCGTCATGCCTGTGTGACGTGTTCAAGGGGGCCTGCAAGGTCGTTTTGGAGCCGGGGCGCGAAGCCGGGAGTGAGGCGATGGGGACTATGGAACGTTATTCGAAAGTGGGCATGCAGGAGCTTGACCAGCGGCTGTCGAAGATCGTCGAGGCGGCGCGCAAGCAGCCGGTCTCGGTGTATCGCTACGGCGCGCCGTGGGTCTGGATCGTTTCCCAGGATGACTGGCAAGGCGCGCTCAAGGAAGTGTCCAGCTACATTCCGCAAGGCCATTCACTGGTCTTGCTGCGTCCGCAGATCGACGACCTGCTGGATGACCATCGCGATGTGTTGCAGGGCCTCAACGCTGGTGCCCAGATGTTGATCGCACCGCAAACCGCCATGCATATCCTCCTGCTGCAACTGCTCTATTCGGTGCCCAGCGAGCAGCAACTCTACGAACAACTCAACTACAACCTGCTGTTCCGCTGGTTCGTCGGCCTGGACCTGAACCAGAAGGTCTGGAGCTTCAACGTCCTGAGCAAAGACCTCGCCACACTGCTGGGCGACGCGCGGGCGGTGCGGCTCATCCAGAAAATCATCGGTGAAGTGTTCTGTGGCGCCTTGCTGCAAATGCCGGAGTTCTCCTTGAACTTCGCGCTGCTGCACACCTGGCTGGCCCGGCACGCCACGACATCGATCGCAAGCAATTGAGCCGTATTTTGAATTCAGGGGGTGGTGTGGAGCATTTCTTCAAATCGCGGCCGGCGCTGTGGGGCTGGTTGCTGCTGGCGGTCGGGGGGCCGTCGGCGTTCGCCGCCGAAGGAGGGCAGGAGGCCGAAGCGGCGTCGGCGCGCCTGGTGGACGTGAACGAGTATTTCGTGCGGGGCAACACCGTGCTCGATGCCCGGGCCATCGAGGAAGCGGTGTACCCGTTCCTCGGCCCGCAAAAGGCCTTGAGCGACATCGAAGGCGCCCGGGAGGCCTTGCAAAAGGTCTATCAGGCCCGGGGTTATCAATCGGTGTTCGTTGAGTTGCCAGAGCAAAAAGTCGAAGACGGCATCGTCTACCTGCAAGTCAGCGAAACCAAGATCGGCCGGGTACGGGTGGTGGGGGCCAAGCATTATTCACCCGTCGAAATCCGTGATGACGTGCCGGCGCTCAAGGAAGGCGAGGTGCCTGATTTCGCCCAGGTCCAGGCAGAACTGGCGCTGCTGAACAAAACCCCGGGGCGCCAGGTCATGCCGCTGGTGCGTGAAGGCCAGCGCCCCGGGACGATGGACGTGGATTTGCAGGTCGAAGACCAGGACCCCTGGCAGGCCAGCCTGGGGCTGAACAACGACTACAGTGCCGACACCGAGAAGCTGCGCACGGTCGCCAGCCTGGGTTACAACAACCTCTGGCAACTGGGCCACAGCGTTTCGCTGACCTTCTTCACCGCACCCCAGGACACCGAAAACGCCAAGGTCTGGTCGGGCTCCTATACCGCGCCGCTGAGCGAACGCTGGAGTGTGCAGTTCTCGGGTTACCAATCCGACAGCAACGTAGCGACGGTTGGCGGCAGCAACGTGTTGGGCAAAGGTCATTCCTACGGGGTGTCGGCGATCTACAGCCTGCCGTCCAGTGGGGCATGGGCCAACAGTTTTTCGGTCGGGGTGGATTTCAAGGATTTCGAAGAAGAGCTCAACCTCGGTGGTGCCAGCGATAAGGCACCGCTCAAGTACGCGCCGTTCACCTTCGCCTACAACGGCTTTCGCTACACCGAACACAGCCAGTTGGGCCTCGGCCTGAGCCTGGTGGCGGGTACCCGCAGCCTGCTGGGCTATGGCAGCTCCGACGAAGAATTCGACTACAAGCGCTATCGCGCCAGCCCCAGCTTCGCCGTGCTCAAGGGCGACGGCAATTACACCTTCACCTTCGGCAATGATTGGCAGACCGCCTCCAAGGCCGCCTTCCAACTCGCCTCCGGGCCGCTGGTTTCCAACGAACAATTCTCTGCCGGTGGCGCCACCTCGGTGCGTGGCTACCTGGCCGCCGAGCGCACCGGTGATGACGGCTACTTGCTGTCCCAGGAGCTGCGCACACCGTCCCTGGCCAAGTTTCTCGGCAGTTATGTCCAGGAGTGGCGCTTCTATGCCTTCGCCGAAGGCGCGCAGTTGTACTTGCGCGACGAACTGCCCGACCAGGAGGCCGACTACAGCCTCGCCAGCGTCGGCCTCGGCACCCGCGCCAGCCTGAGCAAATGGCTGTCCGGCAGCCTCGACTGGGGCTATCCGCTGCTCGAAGGGCCGAACACCTCGAAACAGGAATCGCGCCTGCATTTCAACCTGCAAGCGACGTTTTGAACCCAGGAGTCATGTCCATGCAACGCTTATTGTTATCCCTGTTTATCTGCCTGGGGCTGGTGCTTCCGGCGACCGCCAACGCCTGGTGGCAGGATGATTGGCACTACCGCAAACAGATTTCCGTGGACACCACGCCCCAGGGCGCCGCCATCGCCCAGGCCTTGGGTCGCACCGCGTTGCTGGTGCGCCTGCACACCGGCAATTTCACCTTCGACGGCGTCAAGGACGACGGCTCGGACCTGCGTTTCGTCAGTGCCGACGACAAGACCGTGCTCAATCACCAGATCGAAAGCTTCGACCCGTTGATGGGCATGGCGCTGATATGGGTTGATGTGCCGAGCGTGGAGGGTGGCCAGCGTCAGGACGTGTGGATGTATTACGGAAACCAGAAGGCGCCGGCCACGGGCAGCGGCCAGTTGACCTTCGACCCGGACTACACCGCGTTGTACCACTTTGACGGCGCCACCGGCGTACCGCCCCGGGACACCACGGCCTACGGCAACAATGCCCAGGGCGCGGCCGGTGTCAGCATCGACGGCGTGATCGGGCGTGCCTTGCAGTTCAACGGCCAGCCGCTGTTGTTGCCGGCCAGCCCTTCGTTGCAACACAGTGCCGGTGCAGCGTTCACCTTCAGCACCTGGCTGCGCCAGGACCAGGCCAGTGGCGAACAGATCATCCTGGCCCGTCGCGAAGCCGTTACCAGCCTGTTGGTTGGCGTCAACCAGGGTGTGCCGTTCGTAGCGATCAATGACCAGCGTGCGGTCTCGACCCAGCCACTGAACCCTGGCCAGTGGCAGCACCTGGCGTTGACCGCCTCGGGCGACCGGGTCGTGCTGTACGTCAATGGGCGTGAAACCGCGAGCCTGGCGGTGGCGATGCCAGCGTTCAATTCGCCGATAGCCCTGGGGGCCGACCTTTCCGCAGGTGCCTTCGCGCCATTTGGCGGGGCCATGGACGAAGCGCGCCTGTCCAAGGTCGCCCGTCCGGCGCCGCTGTTGTTGGCTGACGCCAATGCCCAGGGCGCCGAGTCGAAACTGGTGGCCTACGGTGTCGATGAAGAACAGTCCGGTTTCGGCTTTGGCAGCCTGGGTTTCCTGCTCAAGGCCGTGCCGATGGACGCCTGGGTGATCATCGGGGTACTGGTGCTGATGATGTTCCAGTCGTGGATCATCATGATCCGCAAGAACCGCATGGTCAGCCGTCTCAGCGCGGCCAACGATGCCTTCCGCGAACAGTTCGCCCAGATCGGCACACGCCTGGAAATGTTCGCCGACGACCAGGGCCTCGCCCAGCGCCTGCAACATTCGTCGCTGTGGCGTTTGTACCTGGTGGCCGTCAAGGAGATCCGCACCCGCCGCGAGCAGGGCGCTGACACTTCGTCGGTGTCGGCGGCCACCATCGAAGCGATCCGCTGTTCCATGGACGGCGTGCGCACCCGGGAAAACCAAGCACTGAGTTCGAAGCTCTCGACCCTGTCCAACGCCATCGCCGGCGGTCCGTACATCGGCCTGCTCGGCACCGTGCTGGGGATCATGGTGGTGTTCCTCGGCACGGCCATGGCCGGTGACGTGAACATCAACGCCATTGCCCCGGGCATGGCCGCGGCATTGCTCGCCACCGCCATGGGCCTGTTCGTCGCGATCCCGGCGCTGTTTGGCTACAACCGCCTGATCACCCGCAACAAGGAAGTCAGCGCCGACATGCGGGTCTTCGTCGACGAGTTCATTACGCGCCTGGCGGAGATGCACGGCGAAGGCCAGTCCGGTGAAGCGGCGCATCGCCGTAATCATCACGTCCAATCGTCCGTACCGGCCTGAGGGAATCGCCATGGCTAGCGTAAACGCTTCACACGATGACGACGATGACGCGGCGGTCGACAGCATCAACATCACGCCGCTGGTGGACGTGCTCATGGTGGTGCTGGTGATGTTCATCCTCACGGCCACGGCCCAGGTGTCGGGTATCCAGATCAACCTGCCCAAGGCCAGTGCCTCGGTGTCGTTGTCCGAAGCCAAGACCAAGGCGATTTCGGTGAACGACGGCGGGCAGGTCTTCCTCGATGCCTATCCGGTGACCCTGGCCGAGCTGGAAGAGCGCCTGCGCATCGAAAAGGCCCAGAGCCCGGACTTCCCGGTGATCGTGCGCGGCGACGCGACGGTGCAGTACCAGAAAGTCATAGAAGTGCTGGACCTGCTGCGGCGCCTGGAACTGTCCCAGGTCGGTCTGGTGACCGGCAAACCGAGCCAGGGCTGACCATGACCGCCAGACTTCCCATCGATCCGCCCCCGGTGAAGACCTCGCCGTTGCGCCTGCTCAAATGGGCCGCCGGCCTGGCGCTGGGTGCCGTGGCGGCCTGGCTGCTGTGGCAGTGGGCCAATGACATGAGTGGCGTGCGCCGCGAAGCGCCGAAGGTGCCGACCATTATCCCGCTGCCGCCTCCGCCCCCACCACCGCCGGAGAAACCCAAGGAGCCGGAACCCCAGGTCGAGGAGAAGGTGGTCGAGCCAGAGCCGACCCCGGAACCCGAAGAGGTCAAGCCCGAGGAAGAGGCACCGCCGTCGCCGGTCGATGACCTGGCGAACCCGATGCAGATGGACGGCGATGCCCAATCCGGCAACGACGCCTTCAACATCGGCGCGGGCAAGGGCGGCGGCATGGCTGGGGCAGGGGGCGGGCGCCTGGGCAATGGCACTTACAGCCAGTTCCTGGCATTCACCTTCCAGCGCTTGCTGCGAGAAAACCCCGACTTGCGCAGCCTGGCGTTCTCGCTGCAGGCCGATGTCTGGCTCAGTGCCGTGGGCGAAATCACCCGGGTCGAGTTGGTCAAGTCCAGCGGCAACCCGCAAGTGGACGAACAAGTTATTTCCGCCCTGCGTGCCGCGCCCCATTTGAGTGAACGGCCACCGGCCTCCCTGACTTTACCCGTGCGCTTGTCCTTGCAGGGACGGCGGCCGGGTTAACCGACTATTTGAAAGTTTGCCAAAGGAGTTGTGTGCAGATGATTTCCAATGTGAATCGATTATCGTGGGCGATCGGCCTGGTGGTCCTGAGCCTGGCCGGGCACGCGGCCGCCGCCCCAGCGCCCTCGGAAAACGCCACGATCAATCTGATCCGCCTGCTGGTGCAGCAGGGCGTGTTGAAACAGGATCAGGCCGATGGCTTGATCGCCCAGGCTGAACGGGAAGCCGTGCAGGCCCGCCAGGCAGCCACGGCGGTTGCCGCAACGCCGGCCGGCGCGCCGGGGGACGTGCGGGTGCAATACGTGCCGAACATCGTGCGTGAGCAGATCCGCGACCAGGTCAAGGCTGAAGTCATGGCCACCGCCAAGCAGGAAAACTGGGCCCAGCCCAACACCTTCCCGGATTGGGTCTCGCGCATCAGTTTCGATGGCGACATTCGCCTGCGGGATGAGTCGCGCTATTACTCGGGCACCAACAGCAACGAAATCGTCGACTTCGCCCGGCTCAATGACAAGGGCCCCTACGACGTCAACCCCAACAGCAGCTCCAGCCTGCCGCCGTTGCTCAACACCCGTGAAGACCGCGAGAACCTGTTCCGCCTGCGCGCACGCCTGGGCATGAAGGCCGTGATTGCCCCGCAATGGACCGCGGGCATCCGCATCGGTACCGGCTCCGACAACAACCCGGTGTCCACCACCCAGACCCTCGGTGGTGGTTTTGGCAAGAAAGACATCTGGCTCGACCAGGGCTACCTGACCTGGAAGCCATCGGACGAATTGACCCTGACCGGCGGGCGTTTCGCCAACCCGTTTTTCTCCACCGACCTGTTGTATTCCGGTGACCTGAACTTCGACGGTGTGGCGGCGAACTTCAACCACAAGCTCAATCAGGACTGGGGCGTGTTCGGTACTGTTGGCGCGTTCCCGGTGGAGTACACCAACGACACCAGCACCAGCAACGGCAGCGACAAGGAGGAGAGCGACAACAAGTGGTTGTACGGTGCGCAACTGGGGGCCAACTGGGCCATCAACGACAGCAACCGGATCAAGGGGGCCATGGCCTATTACCGCTTCGACGACATCGAAGGCCAGCGCTCTTCGTCGTGCCAGCCTTGGGCCGGTGATCCAGGCTGCGACAGCGACGGTTCACGCGTGGCGTTCATGCAAAAGGGCAACACCGTGTTCCTGCTGCGCGACATCGCGCCCAATCCTCTCAACCCNTCCACCACGCCACAGCCGCAATACGTCGGCCTGGCCTCGGAATTCAANCTGCTGGACCTGAACCTGGCGTGGGACACCGATCTGCCCGAAGACCTGAAGCTGCGCAGCCAGGCCCACTACGTCCACAACCTGGGCTACGACGAAGGCGAGATGCGCAAGCGCTCCGCCGGGCAATTCGCCAACAACCTGGACAGCGATGGCGAGGTGGAAAGTGGCGCCAACGCCTGGATGCTCCAGTTCACCCTGGGTAACTCCCTGGAGCTCAAGCGCGAGGGCGACTGGAACCTGTTCGCCGGCTACAAGTACATCCAGCCCGATGCCTTGCCGGACGGCTTCAACGATTCGTCATTCCACTTGGGCGGTACCAATGCCAAGGGTTATTTCCTGGGCGGCAACTATGGCCTGGCGAGCAACGTCTTCGCCACCGGTCGCTGGTTGAGTTCCGAAGCGGTGTACGGCGCGCCGTACGACATCGATGTCTTGCAGCTTGAAATCAACACGCGCTTCTAAGCGCAGGGAGACCTCATGAAAAGGCGAGCCAAATACCCATGCCCGGCTGCGTTGCTGATGCTGGGTCTGCTGCTCAGTGGCTTGGCGCACGGCGAAGGCCTGGAAGAGCGGCTGCGGGCACAGCTGCGCAGTACCACCGCCCAGTTGCAGGCCCTGCAAAGCGAGCAGGCCCAGGCCAGCGCCGCTCGTCAGGCTGCCGAGAGCCAGGCCAAGGAGGCCCAGGCGCAGATCAAGCAATTGACCGCACAACTGAGCAAGGCCCAAGCCCTGGCCGAGCAGCTGGCCGGACATCAGCAAAACCTGCAAAACCAGGCCCAGGCCCAGGTGGCGGCGAGCAACGAGCAAATCGGCAAATTCAAGAAAGCCTATGAAGAACTGTTGACCTTGGCCCGTGGCAAAGAGACCGAGCGCGCCCGCCTGGAGGCGCAATTGACCGAGCGTGACACACAAGTGCAGCAATGTTCGGTCAAGAATCAGCAAATGTACGAAGTCGCCAAGACGCTGCTGCATGCCTACGAAACCATTGATGTGACCGACATCATGAAGATCCGCCAGCCGTTCGCGGCCAAGGCCCGGGTGCGTTTCGAAGAGCTGGCCCAGGGCTTTGGCGATGATCTCTACAAGAACCGTTTCGATGCGCCCCAGGCCTCGATCACTCACTGAACAGAACAAGGAAGACGCGAGCATGACCTCAATGATTGAATACGTCGGTGCAAAATCCCTGACCGAGTGGTTGCAGGCTGCGGGTTATCGGGTCAACGAAACCGAGCAGAACGGCATCGTGCAACTGCTCAGTGCCAGCCAGGGCATCGGCTTTGCGGTGCGTTTGGGTAATCCTGCGCCGACAGCGGGCCAATACCTGGACTTCACCTTCAGCTGCGCCTTGCGGGTACAGGGCGAGTTGCCAGCTGGGTTGGTGGCGTTGTGGAACGCCTCGCGCCGCTTTGCCCGGTTGTCGCTGCAGGGTGAGTTCCTGGTGATGGAAATGGACGTGGTGGTCGCGGCAGGCGTGAGCGCCGATCATTTGCGCAGCCACCTGGAACTGTGGGATCGCCTGTTGCAGGAGTTCATTGTCTACCTGCGTGAGTACAGCCAGAACGCGGCGCGCCTGCAAACCCCGGCCGAGCCCGTCGAGGCGCCATCGGAGGAGGCCGTCGCATCGTGAAAAAGCCGACCTTCGTCATCAGCGCCGCAGCGCTGGGCCTGCTCGCCGTGGCGCTGGTGCTGGGTCTGCGGCCGGGAAGCGATCCGGTCGCCGCGGTACAGACCGTAAGCGTTGCTACGGCCGACTCGCCGAGCCTGGCGCGCTTGGGCAACCAGCACGTCAGCCCCGATGAACTCAAGGCATTGCTGGCCGCGCTGGCTCCTGAAGTTCGCCAGCAAATGCGTGGCAATCGGGCTGCGCTGGAAGGCTGGATTCGTGCCCGCCTGGCGGAAAAGGCCGTGTTGGAGCAGGCCGACGCCCAGGGCTGGCGCGAGCGGCCCGAGGTGGAGCGCCAGACCCGGGCGGCGGCTGAGCAGATTGTGTTTCGCGACTACTTGCGGTCGGTCAGCCAGGTGCCCGCCGGGTATCCCAGTGAAGACGAGTTGAAGCAGGCTTATGACGCCGGGAAAGCCAACTGGACCGCACCGGCGTTGTACCGCGTCAGCCAGATTTTCCTGGCAGCCACCGAGCCGCAAACCGTAGAGGCGGTGCGCCGGCAAGCGCTGGAGTTGAGCAAGAAGGCCCAGGCCTCGCCCGCTGAATTCGGCGCCCTGGCCAGTCGTTTTTCCCAGGACCGCAGCAGTGCCGAGCGCGGCGGTGACAGTGGTTTCCAGCCCTTGCAGCAACTGGTCCCGCCGGTGCGTGAGGCGGTGGCGCGCCTGAAGGTCGGCGCGGTGTCGGACCCGGTGCAAAGTCCGGCGGGGTTTCATGTCATCAAGCTCACCGAACAACAGCCGGCCCGGGAAGCGACCCTGGACGACGTCCGCGAACGCCTGACCCAGGCCCTGCGCGCCCAGCGCCAGGAACAGATCGCCAAGGCCTACCTGGACGGCATGCTCGACACGGCCACGTTGAGCATCGATGGCGCGCAGTTGAGCAAGGTGCTGGAGGAGGGGCTTTAGGCCGGCCCAAATAATTCGTACAACCGACAGGGAGTCACCCATGACCTTCACCGAGCCCGCAGGACGCCAGGCTGTCACCGCATACCGCACGCCGTTGCGTGTCCCCGATCCCTGGCTGACATTGGCCGGCGGTATTGAACCGCAGGTGGCGCAGTGTTTCCTGGTCAGTGCCCGTTGCGGCTGCTTCATGCAAGCGGCTCGTAGCCTCAACGTCAAGGCAACCTGGCTGCGCAAGCAGTTGGCGCAGTTGGAGACGCGCCTGCAACGCTCGCTGTTCAGCTTCCAGGGCAGCGCCTTGACCCTCACTCGTGAAGGCCGGCAGTTGCAGGCGCGATTGATCACCCTGGCCCACGAAAGTGCGCCGCCGCTGAACGATCAACCCTTGATTCGCCTCGCCGTGGCCGAGTCGATTCTGCATGACATCCTGGGACGCGACCTGATCTCGTTGCTACGGCGCAACGCCAGCGTGCGACTGCAGATCATCACCCTGGACAGTGAACTGGCACTGCAAGCCGTCAGCGCCGACCTGGTGCTCTGGTTGAGTGATGCCCAGGTGTCGGTGCCAGGGCCGAGCTTCGCCACGTTGCCCGCGGATCGACTGGCGCGGATGGACTATGTGCCGCACATCGCCAAGCGCTATTCACGACCGGCCACGCGCCCGGATTGCCTGGAGGACCTGAACGACTACATGCTGGTGCAATGGCAGGCGGACCGACACGTGGATGGCTTCGCCCCGTGGAATGCCCTGATAGAACAGCGCCGGGCCGGCGTGGTGCAGGTGCAATCCTACGAATTGATGCTGGAAATGATTCGCTGCAGCGCCTGCATCGGTCTGTTGCCGCAGTACATGAGCCGTTTCGACCGAGGCCTGGTGGCATTGCCGCAAGTGTTCGGCCCGTCGATGCAACGGTACTTGTGGATGGCCGTCAATGCCCAGGCCGAAGGCTCGCCAGAGGTGCAGATGCTTCGTGAGCTGATCCATCACACGCTGGATGAGCGCCGGGATTGGTTCCAGACCTAGCTGGTAGCACGATAATCCTGTGGGAGCGAGCTTGCTCGCGATAGCGGTGTATCCGTCAACGCGGATGCCAAAACCACCGCTCCCACAGGTTCCCCATAGCGCCTGGCGCGGCTTATAGTGATCGGCCTTGTCACGCCTCCAGGGAGGAGCTGCATGTCCGAATCATCGATCACCCTCGTACGCTTCACTGAAGCCCACATCGCCGGTGTCACCGCGCTCTACAACGATCCGGCGGTGACTCGCCAAGTGCTGCAAATGCCTTTCCAGTCCACCGAAGTCTGGCGTAAGCGTCTGGCAATGGACGACGAGCGTTTATTGAAACTGGTGGCCCTGCACGAGGGTGAAGTCATCGGCAACCTGGGACTGGAGCAGTTTTCGCGCGTGCGCCGTGCCCATTGCGGCAGTCTCGGCATGGGCGTGGCTGTCGCCTGGCAGGGCAAAGGCGTGGGGTCGATGCTGCTCGCGGCCGCGCTGGAGGTTGCGGACAACTGGATGAACCTGCGGCGGGTCGAGTTGACGGTGTACGCTGACAACGAAGCGGCCATTGGGCTGTACCGCAAGTTCGGCTTCGAAACCGAAGGCCTGATGCGCGACTACGCCGTGCGTGACGGTCGCTGGGTGGATACCCTGGCGATGGCGCGGTTGCGCTGAAGAGCCCAGCGCGCAGGCAAAGAGGGCTTTTACGTACGCCAACGTCTTGAACCTGTCATCATCGCGCTTCGCAGTACTCCCTTAATCGAGGACCGGCCCATGGACGATGTACAGCAATTGGGCGAGATGCTTCGTCACTACGCCGACAGCGAAGCGCACAAGAAACAACTGCACCAGGCCCAGGCAGCGGTCTGGGCCGAACAGATCAAGGCGTTGTACGGGCAAATCGAGCAATGGCTGGCGCCCGTCATGGCGCTCGGCCTGCTGGAACTTAGCCGTGAGACCTATGTGGCGCACGGGCCGAGCGCTCCCGTAGAGACGTCCGGTTTCAAGACTGAAAAACTGACCTTGACCATCACCGGTAGACCGGTGGAATTCGTTCCGGAGGTGATGGGCGTAGGTGGGCTGATTTCTTTGTCGATCATTGGCCTGGCGGCGACCCGTCACGGCAGTATTTCGCTGGTTTGCCAACCGCCATCGGTGCAATGGCAATGGCGCCGGACCAACGGCTTGAAGGACCCCGACACATTTGCCTTCGATGCCAACTTCCTCGCACAACAGTTGCAGAGCCTGATACCGCGTGAACGCGGCTGAATCACGCACGCGCTTCTCAGCGCAGGCAAAAACCTGTCCATTGGCTATACCTGTAGTTCCGGCCCCGCCTCGTGTGGCTTACAGGAGTGACAGCATGAAGTTTTCGTCGATGATCGGCACTGTTTGCATTGCCTCGCTCGCCTTGGCGGGTTGCTCCAGCAAAGTCACCCAGCCGGATGAGTACTCCGGGTTCCTGGGGGATTACAGCCGGCTCAAGGAAGAGAAGTCGCCGTCGGGGGCCGAGGTGATGCGTTGGGTCGATCCGAAGATCGACCCGGGCAAGTACACCAGTCTCTATATCGAGCCGACACAGCTTTACCCCAAGCCGCAGCCGACCGTGAAGATCCCCCAGGCCACGCTGTCCGGTATCACCGCTTATTACGATCAGGCCCTCAAGCGGGAAGCGGGAAAGTCCTTGCCCCTGGCGACAGCTCCTGGGCCGGGTGTATTGGTGATGCGGGCGGCCATCACGGCTGTCGGCAGCAAGACCGAAGGCTTGAAACCTTATGAGGTGATCCCGATTGCGCTGGTGGCGGCCGCTGTCAGCACGGCCAGCGGCATTCGCGACCAGGAAACCACCCTGGGCACCGAAGCGGTTTTTCTCGATGGTGGCAACAACGCGGTGGTCGCCCAGGTGGTGCGCAAAGGCACGGGCAAGCCGTTGTCCAACGAGTCCCAGGTGATGAAGCCCGATGACGTCAAAGGGGTCATCGATGGCTGGGCGTCGGATTTGCATCAGTCGTTTCTGAAATTCAAGGCTAAATAACCACCGCCGTTACCTCACGCGCCGGCGTCCAAACCACGACTTTTTATGTCCAACCATAGGTCGCGCAAGCATTTCGTGGTTAACTCCGGCCTCACCATTTTCAAACCTGTCAGAAGGAATCCGTTCATGGCTCAAGTCACCCTCAAAGGCAACCCGGTCCAAGTCAACGGCCAGTTGCCACAAGCCGGTTCCAAGGCGCCAGCCTTTTCCCTGGTTGCCGGCAATCTGTCGGACGTTTCCCTGAAGGACTTCGCCGGCAAGCGCAAAGTGCTGAACATTTTCCCAAGTGTCGACACGCCGACCTGCGCCACCTCCGTGCGCAAGTTCAATGCCCAGGCCAACGGCCTGACCAACACTGTGGTGCTGTGCATCTCCGCCGACCTGCCGTTTGCCCAGGCGCGTTTCTGCGGTGCCGAAGGCCTGGAAAACGTCCAGAACCTGTCGACCCTGCGCGGTGCCGAGTTCATCCAGGACTACGGCGTGGCAATCGCTGATGGCCCGCTCAAAGGCCTGACCGCCCGTGCCGTGGTGGTGCTGGACGAAAACGACACCGTGCTGCACAGCGAGCTGGTCAAGGAAATCGGTGAAGAGCCAAACTACGACGCTGCGTTGGCCGTTCTGAAATAAGGTATTTATTACAATTGTTAACGGCCTGGCCCTGTCCAGGCCGTTTTCTTTTGTGCTTCAAGGCGTTAGCCGACTATGTGCCAGGTAAGCCCAACGTAAATTGCCGGTAAAGGCGCTTTGCTAAACACCCGCCAGTGCTTATCGTTCAGCCTCCCGTAAAAGAAGTCCACGCGCCCAATGGTTGATCACTCCATGCAATCCTCTGTTTCCCGCAATTCCCGTCGCTGGTTGTTCGGCCTGTTCATCGTATTGGTGGTCGCGGCGCTGGCCTGGAAGTTCTGGCCCAGTGGCTCGGCGCAGAAGCCTGGGGCAGGGGATAAAGCCGCGGCGGGGCACATGGGGCGCTCGGGTGGCATGCGGCCAGGGTTCGGTGGGGCTACGGGGCCGATTCCGGTGCGGGTGGCGCCGGCGGTGACCGGGGATTTCCCGCTGTACTACAAGGCGCTGGGCACGGTCACGGCCCTCAATACCATCAACGTGCGCAGCCGCGTGGGTGGCGAACTGGTCAAGATCGCTTTCGAAGAAGGGCAGATGGTCAAGGCCGGGGACCTGCTGGCCGAGATCGACCCGCGTCCGTACCAGAACGCCTTGCTCCAGGCCGAAGGCACGCTGTTGCAGAACCAGGCCCAGTTGAAAAATGCCCAGGTAGACTTTGAGCGGTATCGCGGCCTGTACGCTGAAGACAGTATTGCCAAGCAGACCCTCGACACCGCCGCGGCGCTGGTGGGTCAGTACCAGGGCACGGTCAAGACCAACCAGGCGGCGGTCAACGACGCCAAGCTCAACCTCGAATTCACCAAGATCCGCGCGCCCATCTCCGGGCGGGTCGGCTTGCGGCAACTGGATATCGGCAACCTGGTGGCGGCCAACGACACCACGGCCCTGGCAGTCATCACCCAGACCCAACCCATCAGCGTCGTGTTCACCTTGCCGGAAAACAACCTCGACACGGTGCTCGCCCGTTATCGCAGCGGGGCGAAACTGCCAGTCGAAGCCTGGGACCGGGGCGATGTGAAGCTGCAGGCCAGCGGCGTGCTGCAAAGCCTGGACAACCAGATCGATGTCACCACCGGCACCTTGAAGTTCAAGGCCCGCTACGAGAACCGCGACCAGTCGCTGTTCCCCAACCAGTTCGTCAATGTCCGCCTGCTGGCCGACACCCTCAAAGGCGTGACCCTGGCGCCGACGGCGGCCATTCAGTTCGGCACCAATGGCACCTTCGTCTATGCCCTGGATGGCGACAAGAAGGTCACCATCAAAAAGCTGAAGATCGGCGCCAGCGACGGTGCGAACACCGTGGTCACCGAAGGCCTGGTCGCCGGTGACCGGGTGGTGCTCGAAGGCACCGATCGCTTGAAGGAAGGCAGTGAAGTGGAAGTGGTCAGCGACAGCCAGGAAGTGCCCACCACGCCGACCGAGCACCTGCAGGGCAAGTCCGCAGCGGTGCCCGCTGAGCCGGTTGCGGCCGACAAGGCGAAAAAGGGCGGCGCATGAATCTCTCGCGGCTGTTCATCCTTCGCCCGGTCGCCACCACCCTGAGCATGCTGGCGATCATCCTGGCCGGCCTGATCGCCTATCGGCTGCTGCCGGTGTCGGCATTGCCCCAGGTCGATTACCCGACCATCCGTGTGATGACCTTGTACCCGGGCGCCAGTCCCGATGTGATGACCAGCGCGGTGACCGCGCCCCTGGAGCGCCAGTTCGGACAGATGCCGGGCCTGACGCAAATGGCCTCCACCAGTTCCGGTGGTGCGTCGGTGATTACCCTGCGCTTCAACCTCGACATCAACATGGACGTCGCCGAGCAGCAGGTGCAGGCCGCGATCAATGCGGCCACCAACCTGCTACCCAAGGACCTGCCGGCACCGCCGGTGTACAACAAGGTCAACCCGGCCGATACCCCGGTGCTGACCCTGGCTATCACGTCCAAGACCATGCTGCTGCCCAAGCTCAATGACTTGGTGGACACCCGCATGGCGCAGAAAATCGCCCAGATCAGCGGCGTCGGCATGGTCACCATCGCCGGTGGCCAGCGCCAGGCCGTGCGAATCAAGGTCAATCCCGAGGCCCTGGCGGCCAACGGCCTGAACCTGGCGGATGTGCGCACATTGATCGGCGCCTCCAACGTCAACCAGCCCAAGGGCAACTTCGACGGCCCGACCCGGGTCTCGATGCTCGACGCCAACGACCAGTTGACCTCGCCCAAGGATTACGCCGAACTGATCCTGGCCTACGCCAACGGTGCGCCGTTGCGGCTCAAGGACGTCGCGCAGATCGTCGATGGCGCCGAAAACGAACGCCTTGCCGCCTGGGCCAACGAAAACCAGGCCGTGCTGCTGAACATCCAGCGTCAGCCGGGGGCCAACGTCATCGAAGTGGTGGACCGGATCAAGGCCCTGCTGCCGAGCATCACCGACAACCTGCCGGCCGGCCTGGATGTCACCGTGCTGACCGACCGCACCCAGACCATCCGCGCATCGGTCACCGATGTGCAGCATGAGTTGCTGATCGCCATCGTGCTGGTGGTCATGGTGACCTTCCTGTTCCTGCGTCGCGTCAGTGCCACGATCATTCCGTCGGTGGCTGTGCCGTTGTCGCTGATCGGCACCTTTGGCGTGATGTACCTGGCCGGTTTTTCCATCAACAACCTGACCCTGATGGCCCTGACGATTGCCACCGGTTTCGTGGTGGACGATGCCATCGTCATGCTGGAGAACATCGCTCGCTTCATCGAGGAGGGCGACAGCCCGCTGCAGGCAGCACTCAAGGGCGCGAAGCAGATCGGCTTCACGCTGATATCCCTGACGCTGTCGCTGATCGCCGTGCTGATCCCGCTGCTGTTCATGGCCGATGTCGTGGGACGGCTGTTTCGCGAGTTCGCCATCACCCTGGCGGTGGCGATCCTGATTTCCCTGGTGGTGTCCCTGACCCTGACGCCGATGATGTGCGCCCGCTTGCTCAAGCGTGAGCCCAAGGAAGCAGAGCAGGGCCGTTTCTACCGAGCCAGCGGCGCCTGGATCGACTGGTTGATCGCCGCCTACGGACGCAAGTTGCAATGGGTGCTCAAGCACCAACCGCTGACCCTGCTGGTGGCGGTGGGCACCCTGGTGTTGACGGTGGTGCTGTACCTGGCCGTGCCCAAGGGGTTCTTTCCGGTGCAGGACACCGGGGTGATCCAGGGCATTTCCGAGGCGCCACAATCGATCTCCTTTGCCGCCATGAGCGAGCGCCAGCAGCAATTGGCGAAAGTGATCCTGGCGGACCCGGCGGTGGAGAGCCTGTCGTCCTACATCGGCGTGGACGGCGACAACGCCACGCTCAACAGCGGGCGCCTGCTGATCAACCTCAAGCCCCACAGCGAACGGGATGACAGCGCCACCGAGATCATTGCCCGCCTGCAGCCGCAACTGGATCGGCTGGTGGGCATTCGCCTGTTCATGCAGCCGGTGCAGGACCTGACCATCGAAGACCGGGTCAGCCGGACCCAATACCAGTTCAGCCTGTCGTCGCCGGACGCCGAATTGCTCAGCCTCTGGAGCGGGCGGCTGGTCGAAGCCCTGGCCCAACAGGCGGAGTTGACCGATGTGGCCAGCGACCTGCAGGACAAGGGTTTGCAGGTCTACCTGGTGATCGACCGCGACGCAGCCTCTCGCCTGGGCGTCTCGGTGTCGAACATCACCGATGCGCTCTATGACGCCTTCGGCCAGCGGCAGATTTCCACTATCTACACCCAGGCCAGCCAGTACCGCGTAGTGTTGCAGGCCCAGGCCGGGGAGCGGATCGGGCCGCAGGCGCTGGACCAGATTCACGTCAAGACCACCGACGGCGGGCAGGTGCGGCTGTCGAGCCTGGCCCGGGTCGAAGAACGCCAGGCGCAACTGGCGATTGCCCACATTGGCCAGTTCCCGGCGGTGATGATGTCGTTCAACCTGGCACCGGGCGTGGCCCTGGGGCATGCGGTGGACGTAATCGAAAAGGTCCAGCGGGACATCGGCATGCCGGTGGGCGTGCAGACCGAGTTCCAGGGCGCGGCCCAGGCATTCCAGGCCTCGCTGTCGAGTACCTTGCTGCTGATCCTGGCGGCGGTGGTGACCATGTACATCGTCCTGGGCGTGCTGTACGAAAGCTACATTCACCCGATCACCATTCTTTCCACCTTGCCCTCGGCGGCCATCGGCGCCTTGCTGGCCTTGATTCTCAGCGGCAATGACCTGGGCATGATCGCGATCATCGGCATCATCCTGCTGATCGGCATCGTCAAGAAAAACGCGATCATGATGATCGACTTCGCCCTCGACGCCGAACGCAACCGGGGCGTCGACCCGCAGACGGCGATCTATCAGGCTGCATTACTGCGCTTCCGTCCGATCCTGATGACCACCCTGGCGGCCTTGTTCGGTGCAATACCGCTGATGTTCGCCACCGGTTCCGGCGCCGAACTGCGCCAGCCTCTGGGGTTGGTGATGGTCGGTGGGTTGTTGGTGAGCCAGGTGCTGACGTTGTTCACTACCCCGGTGATCTACCTGTATTTCGATCGACTGGGGCGCCGGTTTGCCAGGCCCGATGGGAAAGAGGTGCAGGTATGACGGCGACGCCCGAAATCCTGGGGCATTTGTGGCGAGGGAGCTTGCTCCCACATAGCGGGAGCAAG
>Ga0065714_10003064_pt1 | contig 17839 bp, 17 predicted proteins | sample MisRhiReplicate2_FD_59101 | JGI IMG/M metagenome (GOLD analysis project Ga0065714, IMG submission 59101) | Miscanthus rhizosphere microbial communities from Kellogg Biological Station, MSU, sample Rhizosphere Soil Replicate 2: eDNA_1 v2... | ecosystem: Host-associated > Plants > Roots >...
AATGATAAAAATATAAACAGTTATAATCCTTTGGATTTGGCACAGAATTTAAGTTTGGTTTTAACCGAAAAATTACCGCCAAGCAATCTTTCTGTTTTTGAATTAGTAGCGTTGGGAAGACAACCTTATACGAACTGGATCGGAACTTTAACTTCAGAAGATATAGAAAAGGTTCAGGAAGCAATGGCACTAACCCAAATTGAACATCTGTCCCAAAAAAGGCATTTTGAAATCAGTGACGGACAATTACAAAAGGTTTTGATTGCAAGAGCTTTGGCACAGGATACGCCGTTGATTATTTTGGACGAACCGACAACACATTTAGATTTATTACATAAAGTTTCGCTTTTTAAATTGCTAAAAAAGCTAACACAGGAAACGCAGAAATGCATTTTGTTTTCGACTCACGATATTGATCTGGCGATTCAGTTAAGCGATGAAATGATTATCATGACACCAGAATTTGTTGTTCAGGATGAGCCTTGTAATTTAATTTCGAAAGGAAGTTTTGCGACATTGTTCAAAGACGAGCATATTATTTTTGATGCTGAAAAAGGGAAGTTTGTGATTACTTAAAGGTTTTAAGTCCCAGCGGGACATTATTTATAGAAATGTCCATTAATTTGATATAATCCTGTAGGAGTGAAATATTTGTTTATCAAATTCAGAAATTAAGATAACGCTCCGATGGAGCTCCAGGTGTTGATTTGATATTTAGCTATAAACATAACGCTCCTCTGGAGTTTATAATTATTACCTTAAACTTTCTTCAATCCAATTTGTCTCTTCGCTTCACCAACCACAAAAGCCACAGAATTCGCAATATTAAAACTGCGGATTAATTTCGACATCGGAATTGTTAAATGATTTTCAAAACGAGCTAAAACTTCCTTGCTTAAACCAACACTTTCTTTTCCGAAAACCAGCCAGTCTCCATCCTGAAAATCAGTTTCTAAATACGATTTATCAGCATGTGAACTCATCAAAAAAACTCGCGATTGATCCGGAATCTGCTGTATCCATTCTTCTATATTTTGATATTCGGTCACATCAAGATGTACCCAATAATCCAAACCCGAACGTTTCAGGTTTTTATCGTTAATCACAAATCCAAAAGGATGTATTAAATGTAAGCGACTTTCGGTTCCCACACATAAGCGTCCAATATTTCCGGTATTATTTGGTATTTCAGGTTCTACAAGAACAATGTTCAGCATTATTGTTTATTTGTTTATTTGGTTAATCGTTTATTCGGGAATTATCTAATTTTCAAATTGACACATTATCTAATTTAAAATCGGAAACCTCTAAGACTTCTCCGGCTTTTAAGTTTTGCAAATATACATTTCCTATTCGAACGCGAACCAATCTCAAAGTCGGAAAACCAACGGCTGCTGTCATTTTTCGAACCTGGCGAAATTTACCTTCATTTACAGTTATAGACGCCCAGGAAGTTGGGCCATGACGTTCGTCTCTGATTTTTTTTGCTCTTGGCCCAAAATCAGGAATTTCTGTAACAATAAAAGCTTTACAAGGTTTGGTTATGTATTTTCCACCATCAAAACCAATTTCGACGCCTTTTTGTAATTCTTCAATTGCTTGAGGAGTTATGACGCCATCAACTTGCACGTAATATTCCTTATCTACTTTTTTGCTTCTTATAATTTCACTTACTTTTCCGTCGGTGGTTAGCAAAAGCAATCCTTCTGAATCTTCGTCTAAACGGCCAATTGCCATCGTTCCCACGGGAAAATTATATAATTCACCCAAAAGCTTTTTCTTTCTTTTTAGTTCGTAAATAAATTGGCTTAAATAGCCGTAAGGTTTAAAAAGAATGAAATGGTGATGCATGTTTTAAATTTTGACTGCAAAGATAGTCTTGTTGAGAAGTAATTCCAATTATACTTATGCTCTCATTTTCTTCAGCCATAAAGTCACAAACCAAATAACCGTGATTCCAAAAATGATCAATAGCGGAATATAATAATCCTTAAAAAAGTCATGGAAATAACTTCCAATTAAAATATAGGCCGAAGCTATACATAGTTTTATTATGATAAATTCGGCATTAGACCAACTTGTTTTTGCTTTGAAAAAATTCATAATTACGGATTTATTTCTGTTTGACAAATATATAGTACTAATTTACTATTATTTTGATAACTATTGTGTTAAGTGTTTTAAATGCGATTTTAAAATTAAATTAAGAATCCAAAAGCAATGTTAAAGGTCTTATTTTTCCGATTTTAAATTCGTAATATTATGTAGTAATGAAAAAATATAATCCCATGGAAAATAATAATCTTGGTTCTAAAAAAATAAACGGAACGCAAAAAAATATTGATGAATCGAAAGGCAAAAATATTCCGCACGATAGGGAACCACACAATTCAGAAATTAAAAAGGAAATAGTAGCTGACAAGAGTGGAAACAAAGAAGTCGTTGACAGAGCGCGAAATGAAAACGAAGTGATAAAAGAAACTTCGAAAGAAATTAATCCGGAGAATCCAAATGCAAACCGAGGCGTTTCTTCTGAAGAAGAAGCAAAAAAAACGGTTGAAAACAAGGATTTGAATTCTGATATCACACCAAATCGTTATCCCAATTCAAATCCCGAAAGCCATGAAGACAGAGGAAATATGAAACTAGATGAATAATATCTATTTCCTTAAATAGTAATTTTTTCGGAGAAACTGATCTCGTTTTTCGAAAATAACATTTGATTGGCAAACTTCGTTAATGTTGTTTTAAACTCTGTTATTGAGCTGATTGACGGTTAATATCTTCGTAAATTACAGCTGTAAATTTAAAATTTAAGAATATGGCACTTTTAGAAAACAAAGTAGCTTTTGTATCCGGTGGCGGTTCAGGAATTGGACGTGCAGTGGCAGAAGCTTATGCTCGCGAAGGAGCAAAAGTAGTACTATCTGATATAAATGTAGAACATGGTGAGGAAACAGTTAAAGTAATAAAGGATAGCGGTGGAGAAGCATTTTTTGTAAAAGGGGATTCATCGAGTGCGAGCGATAACAAACATATGGTAGAAGTAACGGTTTCAAANTATGGACGATTGGATATTGCCTGCAATAATGCCGGAATGGGCGGGCCCGCTAAACCAACCGGNGAATACGAACCCGAAGCCTGGGACAAAGTAATTGCATTAAACTTAAGTGGCGTTTTTTATGNGTGTCGCTATCAGTTAGAGCAAATGGAGAAAAATGGTGGTGGAAGTATTGTGAATATTGCTTCGATTCACGGGCAGGTTGCTGCACCAAATAGCCCCGCCTATACAGCATCTAAACATGGTGTTGTCGGACTTACAAAAAATATTGCTGCCGAATATGCACTAAAAAATATTCGTTGCAATGCCGTCGGGCCAGGTTATATCGAAACTGCTCTATTAAAAGATAATATGAATAAAAGTATGATGGATGCTATTGCAGCAAAGGCACCAATGAATAGATTAGGAACTGCTGAAGAAATTGCAGAATTGGTTCTTTTTCTAAGCTCTGAAAAATCGTCTTTTACAACAGGAAGTTATATTATTGCCGATGGAGGTTATACTGCGATTTAAATTTAAAATATTATAAAAAGGAAAACTGTCTTAGTAATAAGGCAGTTTTTTTGTTTTTGAAATTACTTTAATTTTTTTTAATAGCCTTGTGTAAATATCCGAACATTGTCATGCAGGATTTTTAGTATTTAAGCTTGATAAATCTTACAATTATTTTATATTTTGACAATATTCTCTTAACTTTAAAGCGATAACTTTAGCTCCTAAAAACTCAATTTTTTTACCCATGAAAAACGTCTACTCTATAAGCCATTTAATGGTTTTTTTAAGTTTTTTTTATTGCTCAGTGTCTGTCTTAGGCCAGACGTTTCCACCAAAACAAGCATTGCCTTACGCGCAAAATTTTGATAAATTAGCNTCAAGTTCTGCTATTTATCCAGATGGTTTTCAGGGCTGGACTGCGAGTATAAAGCCGGGTTCCTCCTTTAATACAAATGCAGTTCTAATTGCCGACAGACCTTTGGTACCAAGTAGTACGGCCCTTACCGGTAGTGGTAATTTTCATAATTATGATGGAAAAATTGGTTTTTTAAATAATGCTGACCTTGATTTGACAATTGGATTTGCTTTTGATGGTACAAATCAAAAAGCGATTCAGGTTCAATATGATGCCATGACAATTCGTAATCCTTATGGAACAATAATAAGCGGAAATTCGTCTAATCGTATAAATGAAATGGTCTTACAATATAGGATTGGAAATGGAGCTTCATTTACTACACTGCCGACAACCTTATATTCTAACAATGAAATTGCACAAATTACGGCAGTCACCACGCCTCAGAATTTAAAAACTTTTAAGATAACGTTGCCTGCTGAATGCGATAATCAGCCTGAAATTCAATTACGATGGATTTCCAGACAAGTTTCAGGGACAGGTTCAAGACCATCCTTTGCAATTGATAATATTGATATTAAAAGCGATGTTGCCGCTCCGGTAAACGCTGTAGGTTATCCAAAAGCGGAAAATATTTTATCAAATAGTTTTGACTTTTCCAATAAATTAGATGAAACAGGAAAGACTTATTATATCTTGTTGCCTGAAGGAAGTGCAACCCCAACAGCAGCTCAAATTAAATTGGGTCAGGACGCAAATAACACTGAGGCTTTGCAAGCAGGAGTATTTGATGTTACAGATCCAACTCAGGTGTATTTAAAAAGTTTCACCGGACTTTCAAATAATACAGCTTATTCTGTTTTTTCTATTTCCGAAGATCCATATGGGAATATACAAACAACTGCAGTAAAAGTTGATGTAACAACTACAACCGCATTAATTCCTTCCATCACGGCAACTATTGCTGCTCTTGATTTGGGGTTTTCAGAAGCAAATTTCACTTCAGAAAGTGCAAGTTATCAGATTCAGGCAGCTAATCTTTCTACAGAAGTAACATTAAATGCTACAGGAAATTTTACCATTTCTAAAGATAACGCTGTATTTGGATCTTCTCTTACTTATGCAATATCAGATTTTGCTTCGAATGCAGCACCAACTGTTTATGTACGGTTTACACCAAATTCTGTAACTAGCTTTTCAGGGCAAATAACACACGAATCAACTGGAGCAGCAAGTAAAATAGTTAGCCTTTCAGGAACAGGAATTAATCCTTACAGTCAAGGATTTAATGATCCGGCTGTTTTGACAAATAGTGGATGGACACAATATAATGTAGCTGGGAATACCAATGTTTGGACAAATACAACAGTTACGAGAAATATAAATTCTGGGGCAGGTGCAGTCCTGATGAATGGATTTTCTGATTCAGGAGCTAGTAAAGATTGGTTGATTTCGCCAAGATTACGCTTAGATAACTTTACTCAATTTCCATTATTGTCTTTTTACTCTCGTAAATTTTATGATGGGCCTGCGTTGAAATTAATGGTTTCTGTTGATTATGATGGAAAAAGTAACCCGGAATTAGCTACATGGGTCGAATTACCTGGTGATTTCCCGACTATTACAGGGACTTACAAACAAACTCAATTTATAGATTTAAGCGCTTATAAAACTAATCATACCTATTTGGCCTGGGTTTATGTAACGACAGCAGGCGGATCAAATAATGCGGCAGAATGGTCATTAGACGATGTTGCCATAACAAATGAAAGTGGTTTCATAGCAGCTAATCCAAATTTCGATTTTGGAGAGGTTACTACAAATACTATCTCTGCAGGTCAGTCTTTTGTTTTTAAAGCAGAAGGTTATAATGACATTACGATAAAAGCTCCGAAAGATTATCAGCTTTCATTGGATAATACCTCATTCCAGCCAGAAGTTCTNATAACTTCAGCTGATGCAAAAACAGGAAAAACAGTGTATGNTCGATTTNCGCCTTCTGAGAAAGCCCTGAGCATAACTGGAAGTTTAACTGTTACCGGAACTGGTTTAAATAAACAAATTGGTTCCTTAATCGGATCTTCGTTATTAAAAGCAGATACATTTGATATTGTAACGTATAATCTGGAGTTTTTTGGTAGTGATGTAAAAGGTACTGATGGTGTTGAATTCGGTCCAACTAACGATGCCGTGCAAATTGAAAATGTCGCTGCGGTCATGAATAAATTAAATGCTGATGTTTATGTTGTTCAGGAAGTTTCAGACGATCCGTCTTTAGATATTTTGATTCAGAAAATTAATATCAACGGGAAAACATTTGATAAAGCAATTTCAACATCATGGTCGTATTCGTTTAAAGACCCTGAACCTAATTTTCCACCCCAGAAATTGGTTGTACTTTACAATACGCAAACCACTACTGTCAAAAGTACTCGTGTTATGTTTAAGAAATTATATGATGAGGTTCTTGCAGGAACAAAAACGTTACCAAATTATCCCGGAACAACTTCAACAGTTAACACAAGTTCCAGTTTTTTCTCATCCGGGCGTTTGCCTTACTTAGTTAAAATAGAAACGAATGTCGGCGGAATTAAAAAAGAAATTAATTTGATTGATCTTCATGCCCGTGCCAATAGTGGATCTGATATCTCCAGATACAATATGCGTAAATATGATGCTGAATTATTAAAAGACAGTCTGGATGTTTATTATCCTAATGCCAATTTTATGATTTTAGGAGATTTTAATGATGATGTCAAAGCATCGGTTATTGCAGGGAAGCCTTCTTCATATCAAAAAATTGTCGAAGACGTAAACAATTATAATACACTAACTTTAGGGATTAGCCAGGCCGGTGCCTATAGTTTTTTAAGTTCAGGCGGCTTTTTAGATCATATTGTTATTTCTAATGAATTGACAGATCAATATATTCCGAATTCAATTGCGGTTTATGATCCTCGAAATGATATTACAAATTATACCAATACAACTTCAGATCACGGCCCTGTAATTGCGCGTTTTGAATTGAAAAAAGATGTTTTGTCTACAATTGATTTCGCAACAAATAATGGCTATTTTGTGCAAGCCTATCCTAATCCGGCAACCGATGCAGTCACTGTATCAGTAAAAACGAAAGAGGATAAAAACTTAAAATTAAGACTTTATGATGTTTCGGGACATTTAGTTGGAAATCCAATTGAAATAAAAGGCACTCACGAAAAAAATGATGCTGTAATACAATTAGGTAATCTTAGATCAGGAATTTATGTTTATACGGTAAGTGAAAACAATAAGGTTCTTTATAGTAGTAAAATTATAAAAAGATAGACAAAATACGTTTAAAAAAAGATGGCTGTCTAAAAATAGGCAGCCATTTTTTATGCTAGTAATCAAGTAATTTTTTTAAAGTATCAAAATCAGGTTCTGGAGCTATTTCAAAAAAATAATCCAATTGCCATCGTTGTGTTTTTTGGGCTTGTTTGTTAGTGGTTTCATCCCATGGAGGGTAAACCCTGACAGCCCTTTTTCCCTCTTTGGCTGCTGTTGAAAATATTCCTTTTTCCAATAACACTGTTTTAGGGAAAATAAACTGACCAAAAAGATTTTCTTTTCTAACACTGATGAAAACAAAATCGATCAGGTCAGAGGAATCAAAAGGCTCGATTATTCCTAATCTGCTTCGTTTCCATAAAGTCACAAATTGCCCGGTTTTTGTGGGAGTAATTTTAGCTTCCCGATAACAAATAAACTTTTCGTTCAAATAAAAACGGTAAGCGCTATAATCAATGCTTTCACTTTCTTGTTGAGGCTGTGTGCAATCAAAATCAAAACAATCATAAACCAATTCTTTGGCTGCAAGTAAATCCCGGGGAATAGATTTGCGATTTGACCAATGGTTTTTTTCGATCATTTTGGGAAGATCGGCTTCTGAGCTGGTTTTCAAAATTATTGTAGGTTTAGGGGTTACGTGGGGTTTTAAGATTAAAAGACTTGTTTTTTTAAAATGAAACATTCAATCCGAAATTCAATCCCCATTGAAATTGATTAAAAGATTGACTGTTAAGCGGATTCACATAATAATTCATGGCTGGTTCAACAAAAACATTTGTTTTTTTGTAAACGCGATATTGTATCGTGCTACTCAATGTTGAACCGTATACAAAATCATTTGCATTAACATTTTCTCCCAGCGAATTTCCATCTATAGCAACATTGTTAGAGATCAATTTACCTACAAAACCACCCGTGTTCAAACTAATAGAAGCTTTATTTTTAGAAAAAACGGCATACGAAACTTCTAATGGCATCTCTACATATCGTAAACTTTGGTCTAAATTACCATTTTGAATATTGTCGCTGACCATTGCATTTTTAGTTGAATTAGAAACTAAAACATAACCGTCGTTACTCGCAATTTGAGGAACGGTAGCATTTTTAATGAAATAATCACCTGTAGTCAAAAAAGCATTATTAGTGGTTTTAATATAAGAAACGTTAGCGACACTCTGACCCAATTCGTTGATTTTAAAACCAGAACCAACTGCCCATTTCTTATTAATTTTATATTTGGTTTTAACACCGTAAGTACTGCTTTGTTTTGAGTCGTTTACGTTGCCTAAAGTTTTGTCATTTTTATAGTTTTCAGAATTGGCAATTCCGGCAAAAACTTCAAGAGCCCACTTTTCGGCTGTTGCTGAAGTTTTCGATTTTTTGTCCTTTTCCTTCTTAACCTCAGGGATTAAGCCCTTTTCTAAATTTTGAAGCTCTGCCAACTGAACAGAATCCTGCTTACTTAAAACCTTGCTGAATTTTGAATTGTTTTTTAACGTATTATCAGCAACTGCATTCTCTTTTTTAATAGTTGAGGAAACTTCTTTTTTAGTATCAATTACCGCTGTTTGTTTATTATTTAAAATTGAATTTGAAGTTCCTAAAGCAACAGCAGCGGAATTGGAATTCGACTGATTTTCAAAAATGGAATTTGGAGCCTGATTTTTGGAGTACGAATTAAATTGATTTTGTTTTCCGGTCTTAAAAGTTTTTTGCGCTAGAGCCTGATTTTCATTTCTTTTTTCAGAACTAAAGCTTTGATTNCTTGAAAAAGAATTGAATTGATTTTGATTTCCAGTCGAATAGGTTTTTTCNGCTACTGCCGAACTTTCATTTCTCTTTTCAGAATTTAAATTTTTCTTTTTTGAAAATGTTGAGTTGAATTGGTTTTCTTTATCAGAAATTGTTGTTTGTTCTGCTCCAGCCAGACTTGTGTTTCTTTTTTCTGAATTTAGTTTTACCTTTGAAGAACCAGCATTATTTTTAGAGTCGTCATGAGCAACTGCGGTTTCTTTTGTTTGAGTTTCTTCAGGATTAACAGCGTTATTTTTTGACTTTTTTTCAACAGAACTTTCTACAATTTCAGATTTCCCGGTACTAGTCTCACCCGTAGTAATTGTTCGGGTGGTGTTAACCTCTTTTTTGTTTTCTTCTATAACAACATTGTTATTTCCTCCTGCACCAGTTGTAGTTTGAATTCTATTATTGGAGCTAAAATATAAAACAGAAGGCAGTAACAAGCCGAGTAACAGGCATGCCGCTGCTGACCACCAAAGAATAGCTCTTTTTTTCTTTTTTGGTTTGTCTAATTTTTCTTCAATGTTTGCCCACAATTCAGGAGGCGGAATACTTGAAAAGTTTTCCATTGATGAAAAAATATCTTCTATATTCTGCTTTTTCATGCTATTTTAAAATTTTTTTTTATGCTCAAAATCCTTTTCTGCAAAATGCCTTTTGCCCGGTTTAAATTTGATTTCGATGTTCCTTCTGATATTTTTAATAATTCGGCTATGTCTTTGTGTTTCATTTTCTCAAAAACATACAAGTTAAAAACGGTTCGGTATTGATCGGGTAAATCCTGAATATATTCTAACAGCTTTTCTTGTTCTATCGGAATCGACTCTAATTCTTCTTCCTCAATAAAATCGGTATCAGGATCAAAAACATCCAAAAAGAAACTTTCTTTTTTCTTTTTATTTAGGGTTTCGATAAGCTTATTAATGAAAATACGTTTTAACCAGCCTTCAAAGCTTCCTTCAAATTTGTACTGGCCAATTTTTTGAAAAACAATGACAAACGCTTCCTGGAATACATCCTTGGCATCGTCTTCATTCTTCATATATTTCAGGCAAATACCATACAAGACAGGAGAGAACAACTGATAAATTTTCAGCTGTCCGTCTCTGTCATTTTGCATGCATTGTCGAATATATTTTTCTAAATCGTCTTTCAAAAATGGTTTAATTTGGTTTTGCAAAAATAGTTTTTATAAACTTAAAAAGCTACCTTTTATAAATACTGCGAGCAGCATCCTGGTTATTGCTAACGATTGTTAAGTTTTGATTGTCAACATTTTCTATGATATAGGTCTTGCCTTCAAAAGTAATGAGGTCATGCTCGGAATGATCAAAAAAACCGATACCTTTTTCTATTTGATAGGAACTGTTTCTAATTTCTATATTGTTTTTATAAGTAATAACCCTTCCTTCAGGGGTGAAAACAATTTTCTTGTTGAAACCGATGGTCTTGGGAGTCGCGATATAAGGATTAGCAGAGCCTCCAACTGATTTTTCCCAAATCCAGGTGTTTATGATAGAAGCTGAACTCAACTTTTTTGTCTCTAATGAATATCCCGCTGTGAAAAGGCCAAATACAATAAAAAATAAAAAATGTTTTTTCATAAACTTATTATTTTAAACTTGTGATTTTATCCTGTATCGTTTTTTTGAATAGTTTTATTTCAGAATTTTGATCGTCAGTATCATTAGGATCAATGAAAACTTTGGTAACTACCGAACCCTGCGTCAACTGAAAATAAATACCTCCCTGATCTGCTGCACCAGGCATTCCGTAAGTTTTGGTTTCTCCCTTTAAGTTTAAAATTTCAGTTGGTACTTTACTCAATAACGAATTATAATCGTCTCTTTTTGTTATTGTAGAGTAGCTATATTGGTTGAAATCATACTTGCCAGCTGCTACATTTAGAAATTTTAAAATATTGTAATTATTGATCTGAAAGAATTTTTGACAATCTGCTCCTGTACATTTATCGTTGTAAGTTCCAATTACAATGTTATCAGAAGTTTCCGTTGTTCTGTTAAAAACAATAGGTTTTGATGTTCTTGGAATCAAAATAAAATCTGATGGATAAGTAGGAGAAGAGGAGATTGTTTCACCAGCCTGTGGCCCTTTTTCGTAAAAATTAACAACCATCTGGCAGTTATTTTCTACAATACTTGTAATTTTTATTGCATAGCCGCTAGTAGGTTTTGCCCCTGCAAAAATTCCAATTAAGAATTTTTGTGTAAAATCGATATTTGGATCGCTTGCAACGGCGCAGGTATTTTCGTGTTTTGTGAAGTAGTACTCCATTTTTTCAGTATTGTTTACTACAATTGCAGCAGGATTTGTGGGTAAAGTTTTTACTGCGTAATTGCATAAAAGTGGAAACCCTGTAAAAGCTACATTTGCATCTGCTCCGCAATCAACATTCAGATCATCATTATTAAGGGAGCAGGCGCTAATTCCAAAAGCTATAAACAAGCTTAACATTAATTTTTTCATGGTAATATTTTTAATAGTTTATACTTAGTAGATGTGTTTTTTTTAAATGGTTGCGTGTAAAATTCTCTTTTAGGCTTATTTTGTTGCAGGATGTTGGTTTACTTTAAGATTGATACTAATTCGTGAAATTTTAATTTTAAAAATTAAGTACTACGTATTATTGCGTACTTTTACGTAAAAAAGAGCTCCGTTATGTTTGATTTTCTTCCGTTTTTATTAGCTTTTGTAGTGGCTCTGTTTCTGGGGATTTACTTAGGAAGATTGCTTTTTTCTGCTAAATTTCAATCAGAAAAGGTGAGTTTTGAGGAAAGATTAAATGCTAGTACGAATCAGTTGCAGTTGCAAAAAGAACAATTTGAAAATGAAAGAAGAAATTTTGAGAAGTTACTTCAATTGAATACTGCAGAAAAAGAAACTATCCGGACAGAAAAAGATAGTCTGGCAATTCAACTTTCTAAAAAAGAAGTCGATTTTGAAAATTTATGGGAGCGCCATAAAGAACAAAAAGCGGAGATTACAGAACTTCAGGAAAAATTCACTAAAGAGTTTGAAAATTTAGCCAACAAAATTCTTGAAGAAAAGTCGGCTAAATTCACGGAACAGAATAGTGTCAACATGAAGAATATCCTGTTGCCTTTGCAGGATAAAATTCAGGGATTCGAGAAAAAGGTCGAACAAACGCACAAAGAAAGTATTGATTATCATGCAGCCTTGCGTCAACAGATCGTTGGTTTAAGTGAAATGAATGCTCAAATGAGCAAGGAAACATTGAACCTGACTAAAGCGTTGAAAGGCGATAGCAAAATGCAGGGGAATTGGGGAGAATTAGTATTAGAACGTGTTTTAGAAAAATCAGGTTTAGAAAAAGGACGCGAATACGAAGTACAGCAAAGTTTTACAAACACTGAAGGAGCTCGTGTTTTTCCTGATGTTGTAATCAATTTACCCGACGGCAAAAAAATGATTGTCGATTCTAAAGTTTCTTTGGTAGCCTACGAAAAATGGATCAACGAAGAATCTGATATTCTGAAAATTGAGTATCTGAAAGAGCATGTTAATTCTATTAGAAGACATGTAGAACAACTCGGAAATAAAAATTACCATGATTTATATCAAATCGAAAGTCCGGATTTTGTGTTGCTATTCATTCCGATCGAACCCGCTTTTGCGATTGCCTTAAATGAAGATTCAGCTTTATATAATAAAGCATTTGACCGAAATATTGTAATTGTGACACCTAGCACTTTATTGGCGACTTTAAGAACAATCGATAGTATGTGGGCCAACCAGAAGCAACAGGAAAATGCTTTTGAAATTGCCAGACAAGCCGGAGCCTTATACGATAAATTTGAAGGTTTTGTTGCCGATTTGGTCAGAATTGGAAACAAAATAAAAGATACTAAAAATGAATACGACAGCGCCATGAATAAATTGGTAGACGGAAAAGGAAATCTTATTTCAAGTGTCGAAAAATTAAAGAAAATGGGAGCAAAAGCTAAAAAGTCGCTTCCGGAAAATATTATTGCCAGAGCATCAGATGCAGAGGATAATCAACTACTAAATTAAACAGTACCTACTTAATAATACCACAATTTATATGACTACAGATTTCAAACCCGTTTCTTCATCCAAAATAAGTATTTCCGAATTAATGCTGCCTTCGCATACCAACTTTAGCGGTAAAATTCACGGGGGGTACATTTTACAATTACTGGATCAGATTGCTTTTGCTTCGGCCTCAAAATTTTCTGGAAATTATTGTGTAACAGCATCCGTTGATACAGTGAATTTTTTAAAACCTATTGAAGTTGGAGAGCTTGTTACAATGAAAGCTTCTGTAAATTATGTGGGTAGAAGTTCTATGGTTGTCGGAATTCGTGTCGAAGCAGAAAATATTCAGACAGGTGCTGTTAAACATTGTAATTCCTCTTATTTCACAATGGTAGCTAAAGATAAAGAGGGCAACAGCGTTCAGGTTCCCGGACTTATTTTGTCGAATTTAGAAGAGGTTCGCCGTTTTAGAAAAGCAATTAAACATAATGAAGCTAAAAAAGAATTTCAGGAACATGAAAAAATTACAAAAGTAAATTCGATTGAAGATTTGGCAAGTTTAGATAAATATAATGTACTTTTAGAAATTAGTTAAAAGTAAAAAGCTTAATTTAAATTAAATCGAAATGGTAAAATTTGGATACACAATTTTATATGTAGAAAATGTAGAAGAGTCAATTGTATTTTATGAAAATGCATTTGGCTTTTCAAGAAAATTTATAACTCCTGACAATGATTATGGTGAATTAATCACAGGCGAAACTACACTTTCCTTTGCATCAAAAAAACTGGCAGGCGAAAATTTAAAAGACGGTTTTGTTGAAAGCAACTTAGATAACAAACCTTTTGCGATTGAAATTGGTTTTATTACAGACGATGTTCCGGAGCTGGTGCAAAAAGCAACTTCTTTTGGAGCGGTGCTGGTAAAGGAACCAACACAAAAACCGTGGGGACAAGTTGTGGCCTATGTTAGGGATTTAGATGGATTCTTAGTGGAGATTTGTACTGAAGTCGAATAGTTATAAAAGGCTTTTCAGAACTAAAATTTTACATTTTTACAGCAAAAAAACTTTTCACAAATATTTAGCATATTGAAACAACTAATCGCTCGGAAATTTCGTAACTTTAAGTGTATAGATAAGTTATAAAATTTCACGGAGTATTGCCATTCGATTTTTTAAAAATCAGATTCTTTTTTTAGTTAATGCTACTAAGAAAACCGAATGACATAATTGTTTAATTGCTGACGATTATGAAAAGAACTACATTATTAATCCTGCTTTTTTCTGCATTTTCTTTATTTGCTCAGGAAAAATTTACAACCACTACGGCAACTGTAAATTTTGAGGCTTCAGTGCCCTTGTTTGAGGAAGTAAAAGCAGAAAATAGATCTGTTGCGATTGTTTTGGAACCGAAAACAAGCGTTTTCATCTGCACCGTTGTTGTCAAAGATTTTCGTTTTAAACTGGACTTAATGCAAGAACATTTTAACGATAATTATATGGAGAGTAATCGCTACCCGAAAGCGGTTTTTAAAGGCAAAATCGCCAAATTTGATTTGAAAGATGTTACTGAAACTGAAAAAGAATATACGATAAAGGGTAAATTGACGGTTCGAGGAAAAGCAAAAGAAATTGAAGTGAAGGCTTTTTTGAAAAAAGTAAACGAAGGAATCCAGATTCATTCTGATTTTCCAATTTCCATATCTGATTTTAACATCCAAATTCCTAACAGAATTGCCGAGAAAATTTCTCAAACTGCCAATACTGATTTAATTGGAGTGATACGAAATGAAGATGCTTTTCTGGTTACTTTCAAATAAATCAGTTTAAACTAGTAGATAGCGTTGTTTCAATATCAGTATATTGAAATTCAAAACCTGCCTTTTGTATTTTTTCAGACGAAATTCTTTGTCCTTCCAGAACTGCAATGCTCATTTTACCTAATCCTAATCTGATCAAAAAGGCTGGTATGTTTGGAAGCCAAATCGTATATCCATATAAATGGGCCAAAATTCTTGAAAGTGTTGCATTAGTAGTATTATCAGTAATAGTGGCATTGTATGCACCCTGCATGTCAGTGTCTACTATTGCTTTTAGATAAATCTGACAGAGATCTTCTACATGAATCCATGGTATATATTGTTTTCCTGAACCTAAAATTGCACCAAATCCAGCTTTAAAACCTGGTGTTATCTTTTTAAGAAATCCTTCACCCTTCCCCAGTACAATACCAGTTCTTATTTTTACCGTCCTTATTCCCAATGTAGTAATCTGATCGGCAGCAGCTTCCCATTTTTGGCAGGTCATTCCCAGAAAGTCATTTGCCGGAGGCGTATTTTCGGTACAAATTTCCTGGCTTGTAAACGCACCATAAATGCCAACTGCAGACGCGGAAACAAATGCGTCCAATGTTTTGTTGTTTTCTTTTAGAATAGATAAAATAAGTTGGACAGGCTTAGTGCGGCTTTCCAGAATTGCTTTTTTACGCCTTTTGGTCCAGCGTTTTTCTACAATTCCTTCGCCTGCCAGATGAACAATATAATCTGCATTCAGAATGGCATCCCTATCAATAAAGTTATCTTTTAGATTCCATTTGTAATAGGTGATTGATGGCGTATTTTTTCTGTCAGAACGGCTTAAAATAGACACCGTAAAGCCATTTTCGATAAGGACATCCGTAAGATGCTTTCCGATAAAACCAGTTCCGCCTGTTAGTAAAACATTCTTAGCCATTATATTATAATATATTTAACAGTGCATATTGTTTAACGATAAGTAAAGGTACTTAAACATTCCTTACCTTTAAGGCAAATTCTAAATTTAAATGAAATGGCCACTAAAAACAAGATAATCAGCAAGGAAGATATCGTTTCAAAGTATATGAATGAAGTTTTAGAAAAGGGACAAAAGCCAAAATCAGTTTATCATTTTGCAAAAGAAAATGATTTTACAGAAGCGGAATTTTATACTTTTTTTGGAACGCTGGAAGGCTTGGAAAAAGAGATCTTCAGGCTCTTTTTTGCCAATACGATCGATTTGCTTCACAAAAATTCGGATTATCAGGAATACGATATGAAGAATAAAATGTTGAGTTTTTATTTTACTTTCTTCGAGGTTCTGACAGCCAATAGAAGTTATGTTTTACAATCATTAAAACTCGACAGAAATCCATTAAAAAATTTAGTACAACTGACTTCTCTTCGAGAATCATTTAAAGAATATGTTTCTGAAATCCTTACGGACGATTACAGACTGGAGCAGGAGAAATTTCAAAAATTTCAGGAAAAAGGAATTCAGGAATCNGCCTGGCTNCANTTAATGATGACGATAAAATTCTGGATGGATGATGAATCTGCCGCTTTTGAGAAAACNGATATTTTTATCGAAAAATCAGTTAATGCTTCATTTGAATTAATGAATGTTGCGCCACTAAATCATTTGATAGATTTTGGAAAATTTCTATTCAAAGAAAAAATATACAGCAAACAATGAAAACAATCGATTATATACCAACATCAAAAATAGAGAGAGCGGGAAAATTGGTACAGACCGGGGCGAAAATAGGAGTGAACTATGTGAAGCATTATGCCGAAAAAATGGTCAATCCAGACTTAACCAGAGATAAATTAAACGAAAATAATGCCGAGGATATTTACGACGGATTAAAAAGCCTGAAAGGAAGCGCCTTAAAAGTTGCCCAGATGTTAAGCATGGACAAAAATTTTTTACCTCAGGCTTATGTAGAGAAATTCTCCCTATCTCAATTTTCTGTTCCGCCACTTTCGGCGCCGTTGGTTTTAAAAACGTTCAAAACAAATTTCGGAAAAACACCTTATGAGATCTTTGATGAATTCAATGCCAATTCTGTAAATGCGGCAAGTATTGGTCAGGTACATCTGGCTAAGAAAAACGATAAGAAACTGGCTGTAAAAATTCAGTATCCGGGGGTTGCCAATAGTATTTCATCAGATTTGGCTTTGGTAAAACCCATCGCTATCAGAATGTTTAATTTACAAGGGAAAGATTCAGATAAATATTTTAAGGAAGTTGAAGACAAACTTATTGAAGAAACCAATTACTTGTTGGAACTACAACAAAGCCAGGAAGTTGTTGCCGCCTGCAGTAAAATTGAAAATATAATTTTTCCGAATTATTATCCTGAGTTTTCATCAGAAAAAATCATCACTATGGACTGGATGACCGGAATTCATCTTTCGGAGTTTACAGCCAAAAATACAGATCAGGAAGTAGGGGATAAAATTGGCCAGGCACTTTGGGATTTTTACATGTATCAAATTCATGTTTTGAAAAAAGTACATGCTGATCCGCATCCGGGGAATTTTTTAGTGGATGATCAAAATCAATTAATTGCTTTGGATTTTGGTTGTATGAAACAAATTCCAAATGAGTTTTACGAACCTTACTTTGAATTAATCAACAAAAATGTAATTACTGATCCGGCACTTTTCAATCAGAAATTATTCGAATTAGAAATTCTTCGTCCGGACGATTCCCCTTCTGAAATTGAATATTTTACGGAGATGTTTCATGATTTGTTATCGCTTTTCACGAAACCTTTCCAAAACGAAACTTTCGATTTTGCCGATGAAACTTTTTTCGAAAGCATTGCCAAATTAGGTGAACGTTTCTCAAACGATACCAATCTCAAAAAAATGAACGGAAATCGCGGTTCTAAGCACTTTATTTATATGAACCGTACTTTCTTCGGCTTGTATAATTTAATGTTTGATTTGAAAGCGA
>Ga0065714_10002953_pt1 | contig 17837 bp, 18 predicted proteins | sample MisRhiReplicate2_FD_59101 | JGI IMG/M metagenome (GOLD analysis project Ga0065714, IMG submission 59101) | Miscanthus rhizosphere microbial communities from Kellogg Biological Station, MSU, sample Rhizosphere Soil Replicate 2: eDNA_1 v2... | ecosystem: Host-associated > Plants > Roots >...
GCCGACCTGCTCAAGCGCATGTATGTCGAAGCCAAACGCGCCGGTCGAGATAAGGAGTTTTATGTTTTCCATCTAGGCTGGCCGGAGATCTCCGCTCGATACAATGCGGTGGGACGCTTCGGGCGTATCTCGGAAGTGGCGTCACGCATCGCTGGGCAGCTCAGCGGCGAAGGTAACTCCGCAGCCTTTCGCGAGTTTGCCTGGCGTTTCGTCAACATCATCGCCCGTGCCCTAATCGAGTTAGGCCGGCGTCCGGACTACCTGCAGATCCAACGGCATGTGGTCAACATCGACGCACTGTTCATCGAGTACGCCCAGCAGTTTTTCGCCAAGACCGCCCCGAAGGCGTGGGAGGTGATCGTCCAGCTTGAAGGCAAGCTCACCGAGAAGAACATTCCCCGGCATATGGTGGGACGCGAAAAGCGCGTGGTGGCCATCGAGCAATACCTGGCGGTAAAACGGGTATTCGATCCGGTTCTGGACGGGCTGCGTTCAGCTGTGCGTTACGACCGCACCTATTTCGACAAAATCGTTGCTTCGCTGCTGCCGCTGCTGGAGAAACTCACCACCGGCAAGACAGCCCAACTGCTGGCCCCAAACTACACCGACTTAGATGACCCGCGGCCGATCTTCGACTGGATGCAGATCATCCGAAAACGCGGCATCGTCTACGTCGGCCTAGATGCGCTGACCGACGCCGAGGTGGCCGCCGCTGTGGGCAACTCCATGTTCGCCGACTTGGTCTCGGTCGCCGGACACATCTACAAACACGGCATCGACCATGGCCTGCCCCCATCGGGTAACAACAGTGACAAGTTGCCGATCAACCTCCACGCCGATGAGTTCAACGAGTTGATGGGTGATGAATTCATTCCGCTGATCAATAAGGGGGGCGGTGCCGGTATCCAGGTAACCGCCTACACCCAGACCCTCAGCGATATCGAAACGCGAATCGGTAACCGCGCCAAGGCCGGCCAGGTGATCGGCAATTTCAACACCCTGCAGATGCTCCGCGTGCGCGAAACCGCCACCGCTGAACTGCTCACCCAGCAGTTGCCCAAGGTCAACGTGCTGACCAAAACCCTGGTGTCGGGCGCCACCGACACCTCCGATCCTGAGGCCAACACGGACTTCACTTCGTCCTCGCAGGATCGCGTCAGCAGCACCAGTGTGCCGCTGATCGAGCCTGCTCACATCGTCAGTTTGCCCAAGGGGCAAATGTTCTCCTTCCAGGCCGGTGGGCAGCTCTGGAAAGTCCGCATGCCCTTACCAAAACCTTCCAACGACGACGCCATGCCCAAGGACCTGCAGGAACTCACTCAACGGATGCGGGCGGCGTACAACGCGCAGGCGGGGCAGTGGTGGAGCGCCAGTGGTGGCGGCCCAACAACACACTTCGATCTGGATCAGGTGGGGTAGCCCTACCCCACCACTGGTTTCGGCTCAGCAGAAAACGATCCAGCAGGCGTCGTGCCCGCATCAACTCTGCAACGCACAATGGAGTGAACATGGCGACTTCCGCCCAGAACACGCCACCACAACCGATCCAGCGTCCAGGACTGATCATCTCGACGATCAGCCTGGTCCTGCGAATCATCGGCTTGCTTATTGCCTCGTTACTGCTCTCGATTTTGATTGAGTTTGCTGGCCTGCTGCTGTTCTGGGGTGATCAGGGCTGGCGGCATAGTCAGGCCATGCTAACCAGTGAGTTGAGCTGGCTCAGCGAACACTTTAAATTTTCACTTCTCATCCAGCAGCCTGGGCCAACGATTGTCCAGTGGCTGGATTTCCTCAATCAGTGGTTGCTGGTCAAGACTGGCTTTGCGGATTTTGCCCAGCAGGCGCGCATATCGAGCCAGCGTAACGGCTTCTGGAGCTGGGTCAATCAGCTCTACGTGAGCATCGAGGATTTCGTACTGGCGGCGGTGTATGTGACCTTTACCTTCGTAGTGCGACTGATCATTCTGGTCCTGGCCACACCACTATTTTTGTTGGCCTCGCTCACCGGTTTTGTCGATGGTTTGATGCGCCGCGACCTACGCAAATTTGGCGCGGGGCGAGAAAGCAGCTTTGTCTATCACCGCGCTAAACGAGCAGTGATACCACTACTGATTGTGCCTTGGATCATTTACCTGTCCCTGCCCTTTTCGCTTAATCCAATGGCCATTTTTTTACCTTGCGCCATGGTACTTGGAGCGACTATGGCAATTACGTCGTCGACTTTTAAAAAGTATCTTTGAGATCAACATAACAACTGCCCCCAAGCAAAAACCACTCCCCGCCCCAAGAATTATGGCGTTCCGTCGCCGTGATCAATCAAAGCGCCCCGGCTTTTTGGCGCAACAGATCGATGAACACCTCCAACTCCCGACTGATGTGCTCGCCCTTGCGCAGCAGCAATCCGAATGGCGCCAGTTGCACATCCAGCTCCACCGGCAGCGCCACCACCAGACCCATTTTCAGGTAGTCGCGCAAAGCGGTTTCCGAGAGCACCATGATCGCGTCGGTCAGTTGAATCAGTTGCTGCATGGAGTACACCGAACTGCACTCGATGATGTCTGCCGGTGTCGGTAACGCCAGGCGCTGCAAGGCTTGATCGAGGCCAATGCGCGCCGGGCTGGTTTCCGGTTGCAGGATCCACGGCCAACTGCTGACCAGTTCCGCCAGTTCCAGTTTTTTGCGCCGGGCCAGCGGATGACCGGCGTGCACCACCACCAGCAGGCGTTCATTGCCCAGTTGCTCAAACTCGTAATGCTCGCTGTCGGTGGCGGCGTTGCGCCGGGCGATGGCGAGGTCGATGCGCCCCTGCTCCAGCAACTGGATCACCTGATCGCTGGTGTCGCCCATGATGCGAATCCGCAATTGCGGATTGAGCGCTTTGATCTCGGCAATCGAATCCATCACCAGGTCCGGCGCGGCGCCCATGATGGTGCCGATGGAGAGATAGCCACAGCCGCCCTGCTGCCGCGCCATCAAGTCTTCGGCGCAGCGATCAAGGCCACTGATGGCGGATTCGGCGAAGCGAATCAACTCACTGCCCAGCGCCGTTGGCCGCATCCCGCGGGGCAGGCGCTCGAACAGGTCGCAGCCGAACATGTCTTCAATCTCATGCAGCATCCGGGTCGCCGCCGGCTGCGACATGTTCAGGCTTTGCGAGGCGCGGTGCAGGTTCTGACTGCTGCTGAGCGTCACCAGCATGTGCAAATGCTTGTAGCGCAGTCGATTGAGCAGGCTGCGGGAGATGGTTGGCGTGGTCATGAGGGGCCTTCGCGATCGATACCTTTAGGGTATCAGTTGTGAGCTAGATTCGATTTGTAACGCATCGCTCCACGGCCGTACAGTCTTTCCCATAAGAACAAATGCCCTACCAAAGGAAAACTGCGATGAAGACTCTACCCGCGCCTCTGCTCGCCAAAATTTCCTGGCGGTTGCTCCCCTTCCTGCTGTTGATGTACATCATGGCCTTCCTCGACCGCGCCAACGTCGGGTTCGCCAAGCAAGCCTTTCAAGCCGACACCAATATCAGTGACGCCGCCTTCGCCTTCGGCGCCGGGGTGTTTTTCGTCGGTTACGCGCTGCTCGAGGTCCCGAGCAATCTGATCCTGCACCGTGTCGGCGCCCGGTTGTGGATGTGCCGGATCATGGTCACCTGGGGCCTGGTCTCCGCCGCCATGGTCTTCGCCCACACCGAAACCAGCTTCTACGTCCTGCGTTTTTTGCTGGGCGTGGCTGAAGCCGGATTCTTCCCCGGCGTCATCCTCTACCTCACCTACTGGTTCCCCAGCGCCGCGCGCGGCAAAGCCATGGGTTTCTTCTACTTCGGTGCGCCGCTGGCGTTCATCTTCGGCAGCCCGCTGTCCGGCCTGTTGCTGGAGCTGGACGGATTTGCCGGTGTCCACGGCTGGCAGTGGCTGTTCGCGGTTGAAGGTCTGATGGCCACGGCGGTGGGCGTCTGGGCCTATTGGTATCTGGACAATCGCCCGGCCGATGCCAAATGGCTGACGGTTGAAGAACGCCAGCAAGTGCAAGGCATCCTCGATCAAGAAGACAGCCATAAACAGAACCACGGCCGCAGCCTGCTCAACGTCCTGTGCCAGCCGTCGGTACTGTACCTGTGCCTGATTTATCTGCTGATTCAGGCCAGTGTCTACGGCGTGGTGTTCTATCTGCCCACCCAGGTCGGCGGACTGTTGGGCACCAAGGTCGGGCTGATGGTCGGACTGGTCACGGCGATTCCGTGGATCTGCGCGATAGTCGCGGCGTACCTGATCCCCGGCTACAGCGACCGCACCGGCGAACGGCGCCGCACCGCCTGCCTGACCTTGCTGATGTCGGCAGCCGGGATCGCTTGCTCGGTGACCTTTAGCAGTCCCTTCCTGGGCATCGTCGCCCTGTGCTTTGCCGCTTCCGGTTTCATCGCCGTGCAACCGGTGTTCTGGACCTTCCCTTCCAGTTATCTCGCCGGCAGCGCCGCTGCGGCCGGGATTGCCTTGATCAACTCGTTCGGCGCCCTCGGCGGCTTCATCGCCCCGGTGCTGAAGAACTGGGCCGAAGGCGCCTTCCATTCACCGGCCGCCGGTTTGTACGTGCTGGCTGGCACCACTGTCATCGCCGCGTTGCTGGTCCTGGGCATCCGCTCACCCGTCCAGAAGCCTTCCAGCAAACCGGCCACCGTTTAAACCTGAGGAGTCATACCATGGGCATTCCAACCATCAAACACGTCCGCGCCTTCACCCTGCGAGGCGGCGGCGCGGATTATCACGATCAGGCGGACGGCCACTGGATCGACGATCACATTGCCACGCCGATGAGCAAATACCCCGAGTATCGCCAGAGCCGCCGCACCTTCGGCATCAACGTCCTCGGGACCCTGGTGGTCGAGATCGAAGCCAGCGACGGTACGGTCGGTTTCGCCGTGACCACCGGTGGCGAGCCTGCCGCCTACATCGTCGAGAAACACTTGGCGCGTTTCCTCGAAGGCGCACGGGTCACCGACATCGAAAAAATCTGGGACCAGATGTACCAATCGACGCTGTATTACGGCCGCAAAGGCATCGTCATCAACACGATTTCCGGTGTCGACCTGGCGCTGTGGGACTTGCTCGGCAAGATCCGCCAGGAGCCGGTGCACCAGTTGCTCGGCGGTGCGGTGCGTGACGAATTGCAGTTCTACGCCACCGGCGCCCGTCCGGACCTGGCGCAGAAAATGGGTTTCATCGGCGGCAAGATGCCGTTGCACCATGGCCCGGCCGAAGGTGAAGAAGGCCTGCGCAAGAACCTCGAAGAACTGGCGACCATGCGCGAACGGGTCGGCCCGGACTTCTGGCTGATGCTCGATTGCTGGATGAGCCTGGACCTCAACTACGCCACCAAACTGGCGGTCGGCGCCCACGAATATGGCTTGAAGTGGATCGAAGAGGCACTGCCGCCTGACGATTACTGGGGCTACGCAGCGCTGCGCAACAACGTGCCCAAAGGCATGTTGGTCACCACCGGCGAACACGAAGCGACCCGCTGGGGTTTCCGCATGCTGCTAGAGATGGGCTGCTGCGACATCATCCAGCCGGATGTCGGCTGGTGCGGCGGGATCACCGAACTGGTGAAGATTTCGGCGCTGGCCGACGCCCATAACGCGCTGGTCATTCCCCATGGATCATCGGTCTACAGCTATCACTTTGTCGCCACCCGGCATAACAGCCCGTTCGCCGAGTTCCTGATGATGGCGCCCAAAGCCGATGAAGTGGTGCCGATGTTCCACCCGCAACTGCTCGGCGAGCCGGTGCCAGTGAATGGCCGCATGCGCCTGTCGGCACTCGACCAGCCTGGCTTCGGCGTGACCCTCAACCCGGAATGCCAACTGCATCGGCCGTATAACCGCTGAGAAAGGACCCCGTCATGAACATGCCGCACAACGCTTTCAAAGCCGCGCTAAACCACAGCGCGACCCAATACGGAATCTGGGCCGGGTTCGCCACCGGTTATGCCGCCGAGATCGTCGCCACCACCGGTTACGACTGGATGCTGATCGACGGCGAACATGCGCCGAACACCGTGCCCGGTGTGCTGGCCCAGTTGCAGGCTGTCGCGCCCTACCCCACTGCACCGATCGTGCGTGCGGTGAATGGCGACGCCAACCTGATCAAGCAACTGCTGGATATCGGCGCGCAGACGCTGATGATCCCGATGGTCGAAACCGCCGAGCAAGCCGCAGCGTTGGTGCGCGCCATGCGTTACCCGCCGCACGGCATTCGCGGCGTCGGCGGCGGCTTGACCCGCGCCACACGCTGGGACGGCGTGCCGGATTACCTGACCACGGCCCACGTGCAGTTGTGCCTGATCGTGCAGGTGGAATCGCGGATTGGCGTCGAAAACGTTGAAGCGATTGCCGCCGTCGAAGGCGTGGACGCGGTGTTTATCGGCCCGGCAGATTTGTCCATTGGCCTCGGTCATGCCGGCAACCCTGGCCACCCCGAGGTTCAAGAACGCATTCAACACGCGGTAAAAGCCACCCTCGCGGCGGGCAAGGCCTGCGGCATCCTCGCACCGAACGAAGAAGACGCGCGTCGCTATCAGAGTTGGGGCTGCCAGTTCATTGCAGTCGCCATCGACATCAGTCTGCTGCGCCAAAGCGCCACGGCCACCCTCGCGCGCTATCGCACACCGGCCACCGAGCAAGCGCCGTCGCGCACCTATTGATCAGCCAAGGAGTCGTCCCAATGTCGTCCGTGCCTGTTTACGAAAACTTCATCAACGGCCATTTCGTGGCCAGCGCTGCCCATCTCGACGTGATCAACCCGGCCACCGGTGCCGTGTTGTCGAAAGTTCCGGCCTCGACTGCCTACGACGTCGACCGCGCCCTCGCCGCCGCACGCGCTGCGCAAAAAGACTGGTCGCGCAAACCGGCGATTGAACGCGCCGGGCATCTGCGCCGGATCGCCGCCAAGCTTCGGGAAAACGTCGCCCATCTGGCGCGCACCATCACGCTGGAACAAGGCAAGGTCAGCGGCCTCGCCGAAGTCGAAGTCAACTTTACCGCCGACTACCTCGACTACATGGCCGAATGGGCCCGACGCATCGAAGGCGAAATCATCACCAGCGACCGCCAGAACGAAAATATCTTCCTGTTCCGCAAACCGCTGGGCGTGGTCGCCGGGATTCTGCCGTGGAATTTCCCGTTCTTCCTGATTGCCCGCAAGATGGCGCCAGCCCTGCTGACCGGCAATACCATCGTGATCAAACCCAGCGAAGAAACCCCGAACAACTGCTTCGAATTCGCCCGACTGGTCGCTGAAACTGACCTGCCGGCCGGCGTGTTCAACGTGGTCTGCGGCGATGGACGGGTCGGTGCGGCGCTGAGCGCGCATAAGGGCGTGGACATGATCAGCTTCACCGGCAGCGTCGACACCGGCTCGCGGATCATGGCCGCTGCGGCGCCGAACATCACCAAGCTCAATCTGGAACTGGGCGGCAAGGCGCCGGCTATTGTATTGGCGGATGCCGACCTGGAGCTGGCGGTGAAAGCAATCCGCGATTCCCGCATCATCAACAGCGGCCAGGTGTGCAACTGTGCCGAGCGGGTGTACGTGGAACGCAAAGTCGCCGACCAGTTTATCGAGCGCATCGCGGCGGCGATGAGTGCTACCCGCTACGGCGATCCGATCGCCCAACCGGACATCGAAATGGGCCCGCTGATCAACCGTCAGGGGCTGGACAGCGTCAACCGTAAAGTCCGCACCGCGTTGAGTCAGGGCGCGAGTCTGATCAGCGGTGGGCAGGTTGCCGATCTGCCCAACGGCTACCACTTCCAGCCCACGGTGCTGGCCGGTTGCCGCGCCGACATGGAGATCATGCGCGAAGAGATTTTCGGCCCGGTGCTGCCGATCCAGATCGTCGATGACCTCGACGAAGCCATTGCCATGGCCAACGACTGCGACTATGGCCTGACGTCATCGATCTACACCCGCGACCTGAGCAAAACCATGCACGCGATGCGCGAGCTGGATTTTGGCGAAACCTACGTCAATCGCGAGAACTTCGAAGCCATGCAGGGTTTCCACGCCGGCGTGCGCAAGTCAGGCATTGGCGGCGCGGATGGCAAGCACGGCTTGTACGAATACACCCATACCCATGCGGTGTATCTGCAAGGCTGAGCCACGCACTTCCAGTGAGGGTCACGCACCATGCCGTTCCCCAGGCGCCTGACCCATCCCCCTGACATAGACATCACTATGACGGTTACCCCGCTCTATAACGGCACGATCATCGACAGCCATATTCACCTGTTCGATCCGCACCGCCCTCAAGGCGCTCCATGGCCCGAACCGGGGGGCACATTCCATGCGTCACATCTGCCCGAACATTACTGGAAGCTCGCCGCCGAACATCACGTTATCGACGCCATCACAGCCGAAGCCTGCCCCTGGCGCGGTGTCAACGCGTAGCTGCTGTAAACTCTGCGCGGCGATCCGCGAATGTTCGGCTTCGTCGGAAACCTCAATCGCTGGATCTGATCCGTGACGTGGCGTTCTACAACGACCGTCTTGCCGTGTTGTGGGAAACCTTCGGTGATGACCGCTGTTTTTTTGGGAGCGACTGGCCAAACAGCAGTCAACTGACAGATTTCAGCACCACCCTCGGCTTGGTCAGATCCTGCGTGGCACACCGTTCTGAAGCGGCTCAGTCGAAGTTCTTCCAGCACAACGCAGCCCTCGCATATGGCCCAGCCCTCAAGCGAGGCGCTCACTGATGCAGACTCGCGCCTTTCGCATGAACCTCAACCCTGGCCAGGCCTGCGAATACCGGCGGCGTCATGCTCAAATCTGGCCAGAACTGGCGCAGGCGTTGCGATGCCGGCCTCGTCGACTACCGGATCTTTCTCGATAACGAAAGCAATGCACTACCCCGACCGAACTTGAATATCAACCTCCCTTCACTCCAACCAAGACAATTACAAAGGCAAGTAACGACAATAAATAGCTCGCAATATTCCTCCAACTCCCCCCATAACTTTGCACTTATCTCTTTAGGGATCTTCACACAAAACAGCTGTTCCGCCCCCCACTTGAGTTTAACCTCTAGAGTTATGCTTCATAAATACGCTCATATTTTGACGTGTGGCTAGTTTCGCCAATTCAGACAATACAACGATGGCTAGACGCGACAACATAGCATAGCGGCAATAGCCCCTCACTAGTCGTTTCACCACCTCATGATTGAAAGTTCAACATCGCCCTTCCTCATCAAAACGATAGCCTTCGTCTCAGTTTTCCTGCAGTTATATTGCCACCCTTCCCCGATTCTGCCCCTTAGTTCACTCAGGGCCATAATCATGCCTGCTTCTGTCATTCACTACCTGTTCCTACTCTCGCTGGCCATCCTTCATGGCAGCAGCAATGCCGCATCTGGTCATGAGCAGGATCAGCTCAGCCTAGTCCAGCAGCAACTCAACATTATCGAACGCCTTGTGACGCAAGCTGAGACAGCTAGCACGGCTGAACCCGACGATCGCTATCGATTCGACTACTCCCGACTGACTCAGGACATTCAGCGCATCCGCCAAGGTGTGCAGAGCTATCTGTTCCCTTCCCGTGCGCAACCCCGAGATCCCAGTGAACTGGTCGGTGATTACCGCCTCGACACTCCGCCTGCGGAGCCCTCGCCATGAGCATGACTGACGCTCAGATCGCAGCGTTCCAAAACGCCGCCGGCTTTTCTGCACAGAGCAGTTCGACGCTCTGGCTATCCCTGGTTCTGGTCCTGGCGTTGCTTTGGTGTGCCTGGGTGATGTGGACGGCTTACCGGGGATGGGCCACAGGCAGTGTGCGCTTCGGCGCGTTTGGCGGTAGTGCCGTGCGCGTCTTGCTCGCGTTGTTGGTTCTGATGTTCTTCACCCTTTCCTAAACCAGGAGATCGCTGTCATGCTCAAGTGCCTTGTCCCTCTAAAAAACAATCTGCGTGATCGTGCCAGCCAGCGCTTGATTGGTCTGCTGCTGGTGCTCGGTCCAAGCCTGGCTTTTGCCGAACTCCCCACCATGGAAGCCCCTTCACGCGGCGAAGGATCCGGGTTGATCGAGACGATCAAAAACTACGCCTACGACGGCGGCATCCTGCTCGGTCTGCTGATCGCCCTGCTCGCTTTTCTCGGCGTGGCCTGGCACTCGCTGACCGTTTATGCCGACGTACAGAACCAGCGCAAGACCTGGAAAGACCTCGGCGCGGTGGTCGGCATCGGAGCCCTGTTGGTGGTGATCATCATCTGGTTTCTGACCAAGGCTGCCGCGATTCTGTGAGGTCGACATGAACGACACTATCGAACGCCTTGCCGACGGCACCTTGGTCTTTCTGCCGGAGCGACTCAATCGTGATCCCGCCGTATTGCGCGGTTTGACCAATGATGAGATGTGGGTAGCGCTCGGCACCGGCGCAGTCATTGGTCTGCTGCTGGGCATCCCTCTGGCGCTCACCACCGCCTGCATTGCCGTGGCGCCGACCGGCATGATCACGGGCATGGCCGCGGTGTTATTGGCCGGAGGCACACTACTGCGTCGGGCCAAACGGGCTCGCCCTGAGACCTGGTTGTACCGCAAGCTCGAATGGATACTCGCCAGCCGTTGGCGCCTGGGGCGCGGAAGTTTGATTTTCCACTCCGGCGCCTGGACGGTTCGCCGTTCGCGTCGACTGCGCCCTGCCCTGTCCCGGTGGCAACCATGAGTCGTTTTCGGAACAAGGTGGACGCCCAACAGGCCCATATCTTCAGTCTGCGCCTGGCGGTAATGATCCTTGCCCTGATCTGCGCCGGGCTCTGGTATGGCTGGCGCTCGGCACCGACCGATCTGACCGTGCATGTACCACCCGATCTACGCTCGGGCAGCACTCGCAAGTGGTGGGATATCCCCTCAGAGAATGTCTACGCCTTTGCCCTTTACATCTTTGGTCAGCTCAACCGCTGGCCCTCGGATGGCGAGCAGGACTATCGCCGCGCCATCTATGGCTTGCAGTCCTACTTGACACCCTCCTGCAAGGCCTTCCTAGACGGCGACTACGAGTACCGCAAGGCCGCCGGCGAACTGCGTCAGCGGGTGCGTGGCGTCTACGAGATTCTGGGCCGAGGCTACAGTGAAGATCCGGAACTCAGGGTCAAGCAACTCGACCGCGACAGCTGGCTGGTCACGCTCGACCTCAACGCCGATGAGTATTACGCCGCCGAGCCGGTGAAACGGGTAGTGGTGCGTTATCCATTACGCGTGGTGCGCTTTGATCTGGACCCCGAACGCAATAAGTGGGGGCTGGCACTGGATTGTTATCAGGGCACTCCGCAAAAAATCCCCCTGCCTGGAGGTGAGCCATGAAGCGGATTTCTATCCTGGGACTCACCGTCGCACTGATGTTATGGGGAGCTGCAGCGCAGGCCGTCGAGCTGATGCACTGGGAACGCCTCCCCCTCGCGGTCCCTCTGGTGATCAATCAGGAGCGAGTGGTGTTTATCGATGAGGCTGTTCGCGTCGGTGTGCCCTCAACCCTGACCGGGAAGCTGCGTGTGCAATCAACCGGCGGCACGCTGTACCTGCGCGCGTCGGAAGCCATTGCACCAACTCGACTGCAACTGCAATCAGTCACGACGGGCGAGGTCATCCTGTTGGATATCGCGGCCACGCCTGGTGATCAACCGCTGGAGCCCGTGCGCATTCTCAAGAATGCTCAGGTGCAAGCTACCGAGGCTGAATCTAGCACCGTCCCTATTCCAGAGCGCACTCCGATCCCAGTCGCTTTGACGCGCTACGCCGCGCAAAGCCTGTACGCGCCGCTACGCACCGTGGAGTCCCTACCCGGCATACGCCGCGTCCCGCTCAAGCTGCGCACCGAACTGCCGCCCCTGCTGCCCACCGAAAACGTGTCCAGCACGCCCATCGCCGCCTGGCGACTCGGTGACGACTGGGTGACGGCGGTGAAGTTGCGCAATCGTGGTCCAGAGACGGTACAACTCGATCCGCGTCGGCTTCAGGCCAAGCTATTCGCCGCGGCCTTCCAGCATGCTTTCCTCGGACCTGCCGGCAGCGCTGAAGACACCACGATTGCCTACCTCGTCACCCGCGGTGCCGGCCTTGAACACGCCGTGCTGCTGCCGCCCGTTGCGCGAGGTGCAGACGATGAAGGCTAACGCCTTGCTCAAATGGCTGGTACCGGCTGCGCTACTGGCCGTGGTGTTGATCATCCTGAAAACCTGGGTCGCGGGTGGCAGCACGCCCTCTCCAGAGCACCCTGTTGATCAGGGCAATATTCAGTTATCCGCCGAGCAAGCCAAGTCGCTCGGCATTGCGGGCGATACCCCACGCGACACGGTCGCCACCCTGGTCGGGCAGGTGAAGGCCATGCGCAGCGACATGCTCGGGTTGAAGAAACACAACGATTCATTGCAGACGGAAAACAACCGCCTGCGCGAGCGGGAGAACAGTGTTGATTCGCGTATCCAGACGGCGCTCGGCAGTGTGACGCAACAGGTCGACGAGGGTCGCCGCCAGGCCAACGAGGCCCGACTCAAAGCAGAACAAGACAGTCGTCAGGCTCGCGGTCTGTTGACGCAACTGCAGGAACAGTTGTCGGGGCTGACCGGCAAAGGCAAGGATATACCGATCGGATTGGGGCTTGAGTCGGGCGACGGGGCGCAATTCGAAGGGCAGCATTCTGCCAATGATGCGCTGCAGTGGATTGAACCCTCGGATGCTCTGTCCACCGACGCCCGAGGCAAACCCAAGACCTCCTCCGTACTGAGTCTCCCTACCGCCTTCAACTCACTGGAAGGCTTGAAAGATGACGCCATTGATCGCAGCCAGAAACAGTTAAGTGCGGTCACCCAGGGTGAGCGTGACCTGACACGATCCGTTGATCGTACCGAAGGCGCGAAGCCGGTCTACACCATTCCCGAAAACGCCACGCTGATGGGCTCGGTCGCGATGACCGCGCTGATCGGCCGGGTTCCGGTGGACGGCACAGTGAATGATCCCTATCCCTTCAAGGTACTGGTCGGCCCGGAGAACCTGACCGCCAACGGTATCGACCTGCCAGACGTCGCGGGTGCCGTGATGAGCGGCACGGCGTCCGGTGACTGGACCCTGTCCTGCGTACGCGGACAGGTCGAGTCGATCACTTTCGTATTCACAGACGGCACCATCCGCACGGTGCCTCAGCCGAAGGCAGTAGCCAGCCGCAACGCCTCCACCACCCAGAGTTCGAACACCGACAAGATTCGTGGTGGACTCGGTTACCTGTCCGATCCGTATGGCATTCCGTGTATTGCTGGCGAGCGCCGCTCGAACGCCCAACAATACCTCGGTAGCCAGAGCCTGATCACGGCGACCGGCGCCGGTGTCGCGGCCTTGCTCGGGATTGAGCAGAACAACAGCAGCGTGATCAGTTCGGGCGGCGGTGCCTTCGGGATCACCAACAGCACGGGCAACAGTGCGCTGAATTCAATTCTCAGTGGTGGAGTCAGTGACATCCGTGAGTGGGTCAACAAGCTGTATGGCGAAGCCTTTGCTGCCGTGTACGTGCCACCGGCGGCACAGGTCGCACTGCACCTCGACCATGAAATCACCATCGACTACGAGCCCAAGGGCCGGAGCGTTCGCCATGAAAAAGACCATGCCTCCCTGCCTGATCTGGATTAGCTTGCTTTGCTTAGTCTTGGCGGGGTGTTCCACCGACAAGGAGACGCTGCTGCCCCATGGCGAGCAAAGCATGCTGGACATCTGGAACGGCGCCGGCTCACAAGGCACTCAGCAGCAACTGCTGGATGCTCGGCAACAGTTACGCCGTCCGCTGGCCCAGGCAGATTTCTCCGCGGCGCTCCAGGAACCGTACACGCGCACAGCGACGAACGAGATCCGTAACCTGTTCCCTCGCCTGCCCAATCCCGATCTGGTGCTGTATGTGTATCCGCATCTGAGCGGTACCGAGCAGGCACCGGTCCCGGGTTACTCGACCGTCTTTCCGTTCTACCAACGTGTGCAGTACGCATTGCCGGGTGAACGTCAGGAAGACTTGTAGTGCGTACCGGTGATTCGGGCAACCGCACTGCCGCGTGGAAAGCCTGGCGCAACCCATTGCGCCCTCGCGCGACCTTGGCCGATGAAGCCGCACTGTATGCACACAACCCCAGCTTCACCGATCACCTGCCTTGGGTCGAATACCTCGACACCGAGCAGTGCTTTCTGCTCGATGACAATCGCTCGGTGGGTGCGGTGTTGGAGTTGCTGCCCATCGGCACTGAAGGACGCGAACCCGATTGGTTGATGGCGGCCCGCGATGCCCTTGAGGACGCTCTGCAGGACAGCTTTGACGAGCTGGATCAAGCGCCTTGGGTGGCGCAGTTTTTCTGCCAGGACGACAACGACTTCACCCCCAACCTGAACCGGCTGACTGGTTATGTTCGGGACAGTGCACGAGACACGATTTTCACTCAAGAGTACCTGGATCTTACTCGCCGACATCTGAAGGCCATCGCCAAGCCCGGTGGTCTGTTTGAGGATAAGGTGGTTACGCGCCTTCCCTGGCGTGGCAATAACCGACGGGTGCGCCTGGTGGTCTATCGCTGGCTTGAGTCTGACGCTGAGGAGACGGGACTCACCCCGGTGCAATCCCTGCAACAGGCTTGCGAACGGATCGCGTCTTCGTTGCAGACATGCGGGGTACAAACGACGCGAGTCGATGGTCGAGGTCTTTATGCCTGGTTATTGCCCTGGTTCAATCCGGCACCCAGGCTCACCAATGAAGCGCCCGAGGAGTTCTACCGCCGGGTGGCCTATCCGGAGGCTGGCGATGGCGAGTCGCTGAAACTGCCCTTCGATCATGACTTTGCCGAGCAGCTGTTCTTCAATGAACCGCGTTCGGATGTGCAGCACGGACTCTGGTTTTTTGACGATCAGCCCCATCGGGTGATGGTGGTGGACAAACTGCGCCGAGCGCCCTTGATTGGTCAACTCACCGGAGAAACCCGTAAGGGTGATGCAGTCAATGCACTGTTCGACCAGTTGCCTGAAGGCACGGTGATGAGCCTGACCCTGGTGGTCAAGCCGCAGGACGTGCTCGAGGATCAGTTGAACCGCCTGGCGCGCAAAGCCATCGGTGAAAACCTGGCCTCGACCCAAACCCGCCAAGATGTTGAAGAGGCTCGTGCGATCATCGGTCGCCAGCACAAGCTGTACCGCGGCACCCTAGCGTTCTACGTGCGCGGTCACGATGAACAGCAATTGCACCAGCGTTCGGTCAGCCTGGCCAACGCACTACTGGGTGCGGGCCTGCAACCGGTACGTGAAGGCGATGAGGTCGCCGCCTGCAACAGTTACCTGCGTTGGTTACCGATGGCTTACAACCCGGCCCGCGACACGCGCAACTGGTACACCCGCCTGATGTTCGCCCAGCACCTGGCGAATCTGGTTCCGGTCTGGGGCCGCAGCACGGGCACCGGCCACCCGGGCATCACCCTGTTCAATCGTGGCGGCTCGCCGTTGAGTTTTGATCCGTTGTCACGCCTGGACCGGGCCATGAATGGTCATCTGTTGTTGTTTGGCCCCACCGGCGCCGGCAAATCGGCGACCCTGGTCACCCTGCTGATGCAGGTCATGGCCGTGTATCGCCCTCGCCTATTTATCGTCGAGGCCGGCAACTCATTCGGCTTGCAGGGCGACTACTTCGCGACACAAGGCCTGTCGGTCAACAAGGTCCAATTGAAACCTGGCGCCTCGGTCAGCCTTGCGCCCTTCGCCGATGCTTGGCGCCTGGTCGAGCAACCGGATCAAGTGGCGAGTCTGTCGATCGATGAGTGGGACGAGGATGCGGTAGCCAGTCGCGAGGACCAGCGCGATGTTCTCGGTGAACTGGAAATCACCGCCCGGCTGATGATCACTGGCGGCGAGGCCAAGGAAGAAGCCCGCCTGAGCCGGGCCGATCGCAGCTTGATCCGCGAGTGCATTCTCGATGCGGCGCAGACCTGTGTCGCGGCGGGTCGCCAGATACTGACCCACGACGTGCGCGACGCGTTGCTGCGCGTCGCCGCCGACACGCACTTGCCGGAGAAGCGTCGCGAGCGTGCCCAGGAAATGGGCGAGTCCATCGACCTGTTTTGCCAGGGTTTCGAGGGTGAACTGTTCGATCGCGAGGGCACGCCTTGGCCCGAGAGCGATGTGACCATTGTCGATCTCGCCACTTACGCTCGCGAAGGCTACGAGGCACAGATGTCCATCAGCTACATCAGCCTGATGAACACCGTGAACAACCTTGCCGAGCGCGACCAGTACCTAGGCCGACCAATCATCATGGTCACCGACGAGGGCCATATCATCACCAAGAACCCGCTGCTGGCGCCATTCGTGGTCAAGGGGACCAAGATGTGGCGCAAGCTCGGCGCTTGGTTCTGGCTCGCCACGCAAAACCTTGCCGATTTTCCCACGGCTGCGCAGACCATGCTCAACATGATCGAATGGTGGATTTGTTTGAATATGCCACCCGCGGAGATTGAGGAAATCGCACGGTTCAAGAAGCTCACGCCGGCGCAGAAAGCCTTGTTGCTCTCCGCCAGTAAGGAGCCGGGGAAGTATACTGAGGGGGTCGTGCTGTCGAAGAAGCTCGAGACACTGTTTCGAGCCGTGCCACCCAGCCTCTATCTCGCCCTAGCCATGACCGAGCCCGAGGAAAAAGCCGAGCGCTGGATACTGATGCAGGAAAACGGCTGCTCAGAGTTGGAAGCGGCTTACCGAGTAGCTGAACGGATCGATAGAGCGCGAGGAATAGAACCCGCATAGGGAAATCTATTCAAGCATCACGCTCTAAAACGAGCGACAGGTTATTGTGATGCGCCTCGAAGCCGCTGCTGAATCCTCAACAGGAATCCGGCTTCAAAAGCATCTTGGCAGTCACCGACAGGGAAGGTCTTGCGTGTTTGCGCCAGCTCCCACCACAGTGGAATCTCGCCGGGCGTATCAAGCCAAGCCTGGGCACATTGCACGCCACGTTCGATCATCGGGGCAAACTCGCTGCCCCAAGGCGTCAGAAAACTTGAGCAACCATCCGCCGCGGGAATTGAAATGTAGTTTTCGTCCATACACACCCTAGATGTCTGATTTATTATTAGACGCGAAATCCAGCCTTGAAAATCTTAACGACACCAAATGAACGCTCGATAGCAGGCATGAGCATCAAATGGCCTAGATCAATGCCAATGTAGACTATATCCCGTGGATTGAGAGTCCCTCAAGGCGCAATTTGCGCGCATGACTCAAGACTACGAACGGCTTCGTCTGCAGCTGGCGGAAAACATCCGCTTGATGAGACGCGTGAAAAACCTGACCCAAGAGCAGCTCGCGCTCATGGCCGAGGTAGATCGCACCTACGTCAGTCAAATCGAACGATGCACGGGCAATCCGTCGCTGTTGGTCCTGTGCAAGCTGGCCAATATTCTCGAAATCACCACAGATCAGCTACTTGCAGAACCCGATACCCTGCGCAGCGCCCTTCACGTCAAATAATAGTCTCACGGTTCACAAATCCGATAGATCCACCTTCATAATTTCCACTGACAGTCTTCAGGCTGTAACCGAACCTGCCCAGGCCATACACCGAGAGCCTGGATCATGCCTGTTGCCTGCTCATCAATCTCGCCCACAAAGCTACGGCCCCTGGCGTTCAGCATCCTGCTGACGTGCGGCCCAAGCGTGGCGCTGGATACCGGCAGCATCACCGCCTCTGTGCTTTCGCCAAATTGCCTCGCATACAGGGTCGTCGGCATTTGTTTCTGGCTGCTCTGCACGCCCTTCGGCTGCACAGTCAAAACCTCAACCAAGGTT
>Ga0065714_10002433_pt1 | contig 17794 bp, 12 predicted proteins | sample MisRhiReplicate2_FD_59101 | JGI IMG/M metagenome (GOLD analysis project Ga0065714, IMG submission 59101) | Miscanthus rhizosphere microbial communities from Kellogg Biological Station, MSU, sample Rhizosphere Soil Replicate 2: eDNA_1 v2... | ecosystem: Host-associated > Plants > Roots >...
TTAAACAAAAACGGAGTAAGGCGTTGCCATTAGGTGAGTCTATGACCTCCGAAGCCACACCCATCAGCTATGCTGTGGGTGGGTAGTTCACTTAATTTCCTTGCCAATGTCAGCATCCCAGGAATCAAAATACTTTTGTGAATCTGAATCAAAAGGGATCAGCGCACGGTGTTCGATGATCCGTTTTCTTAAGCCCCACCAGGTTATGCGTTGAATTTTTAATAGGTATATCAGTCCAACGGCATCATGAGCCGTATCTGTACCTGGATCTGGTTCATACGATAATAGTATGTGTTTGGCCATAGCGTTAATAGTTTAAATTTTTAGTACATCCGTTGTTATTGTAGCCAATACAAACTTTAAGATAACCTATCTGACATTATCTAATGAATGGACTAATCCCTATAACAAAGGTATAAAATTCTATATTTTGACAACACTAAATAATTTACTTTAATGTAATATTTTAATCTCAATTTAAATAGTACTTCTACCGGCGCAAGCTAAATTTTTATACATAGATATAGTAATGCGGCGAGTGTACTGCCTATAATCGGGCCTATTACCGGTATCCAGGCATAATTCCAGTTGTTTCCTCCCTTATCGGCAACGGGAAGTATGGCGTGCATAATTCGAGGGCCAAGGTCACGTGCAGGGTTAATTGCGTATCCAGTTGTTCCTCCAAGAGATAAGCCAATAACCCAAACAAGGAAGGCTACTGGCAGGGCACCAACAGAACCTAATCCAATTGGAGATTTATCAAAGCCTAATGAAGCATCGGTGAAATGAAATATCACAAAAATCAACACGAAAGTGCCTATTATCTCACTAATCAAATTCGAAAAGGTATTTGGTATCGCAGGAGCTGTGCAAAAGGTAGCATGTTTTGCTCCTTTGTCTTCAGTGCCTTTATAGAAATCTTTAAATAGAAGCCATACCAGCGTAGAGCCAAGCATTGCACCAATAAACTGAGCGGCAATATAAGTTGGGACATAAACCCACTTAAACTTTCCGACAATAGCTAGTCCGATTGTTACCGCAGGATTGAGGTGTGCGCCGCTATATGGGCCAGCAACAACAACGCCTACAAAAACGGCCAGAGCCCAGGCTGTAGTAATAACCATCCAGCCACCATTGTTTCCTTTAGTTCCGGTTAAAACCACGTTAGCAACAACGCTATTGCCCAATAAAATCAAAAACATAGTGCCAAGAATTTCTGCTATAAATGGGGACATGAGGATTGGATTAAGTTGTTATTTAGTTAATTTTCGGCGTATGCTTTTGCAGCTTTTACAGCTCTATTCCATCCTTTTATACGCTCTTCTATGTTTTTAGCCTTTCCGGCGTTAAAGCTTTTGTCGATTTTCCACTGACCACTGATGTCGTCCATACTATTCCAGTAGCCTACTGCCAGACCAGCTAAATAGGCTGCGCCTAATGCAGTAACTTCGGTAACCTGAGGTCTGATTACTGTGGTGTCCAGCACATCGGCCTGAAACTGCATAAGTATGTCGTTGGCGGTTGCACCACCGTCCACTCTTAGTTCTTTAATTTTAAGACCGGAATCGGCCTCCATGGCATTTAAAACTTCCATGGTTTGGAAAGCGATGCTTTCGATGGCTGCCCGGGCAAGGTGAGAGGCGTTGGTGCCACGTGTTATGCCTGTTATAGTACCTCTCGCATCCTGATTCCAGTGCGGTGCGCCAAGTCCGGCAAAGGCAGGAACGAGGTAGACGCCGCCAGTATCCGCTACTTTTAGGGCTAACTTTTCTACATCGGCCGAGGCTTTAATTAAACCTAACCCATCTCTTAGCCATTGTACAACGGCGCCGCCTATAAAAATACTGCCTTCTAAGGCGTATTGTACTTTGCCGTTTATTTTCCAGGCAATGGTAGTTACGAGGTTGTTTTGAGATACGATGGGTTTATCGCCAATGTTCATCAGCATAAAACAGCCTGTTCCGTAGGTGTTTTTTACCATGCCTACTTCTGTACACATTTGTCCAAAAAGGGCGGCCTGTTGGTCTCCGGCTATGCCTGCAATAGGTATTTTGGCGGCAAGTACGTTGCCTGTTGTTTCTCCGTAAACCTCACTTGATGATTTAACTTCTGGAAGGATATTGCGGGGGATATTAAAAAGTTCAAGCAATTCCTGATCCCATTCCAGGGTGTGGATGTTATAGATCATTGTCCTTGATGCATTGGTTACATCAGTTACATGGATTCTGCCATCGGTTAGTTTCCATATTAGCCACGAATCTATGGTTCCGAAGGCGATGTTTCCGGCTGCTGCTTTTTCCCTTGCTCCTGGAACATTGTCTAGTATCCATCTGATTTTTGTTGCCGAGAAATAGGCGTCTATAATAAGTCCTGTTTTTTCTTGTACTTTTTTGGCCAGACCCTTTGCTTTTAACTCGTCGCAGTAGGCTGATGTACGCCTGTCTTGCCAAACGATGGCATTACAAAGTGGTTCTCCTGTTGTTTTATCCCATAGTACAGTGGTTTCGCGCTGATTGGTAATGCCTATGGCGGCGATATCATTAGGGGTGATCCCTGCTTTTATAATGGCTTCGGTAGCTACAGCGACCTGTGTAGACCAAATTTCAGCAGCATTATGTTCTACCCAACCTGGCTGAGGGTATATTTGCTGAAATTCTCTTTGTGCAATTGAAACAATGCTTCCTTGTTTATTAAAAACAATCGCCCTCGAACTTGTAGTCCCCTGATCAAAGGATAGAATATACTTGCTCATACGTTATATTTGGAATAATATGTAATTAAACATAAGTATAAGAAATCATTATCGAAAGTAAAAGGACGTCATCAGGAATTCTTTTGGTTTATTTAAGTAAGGGTTTGCAGGAGTTTTTGTATCAAATTTGATACAAATTACAGGATTTATTCATTAATTCTTGGAAAATATTTGTGTGCAAAATCAATGTTGTAACAAGTTTTAAATGGATGGTTGCCAAGGTTTAAAGGATATAAAGCTGCAGTTTTTTAAAATTTGGCACATTTCTTTCAGGAGGGTAGAAAAAAACTACACAAAATGAAGAAATTAATTGTTTTGGCCATAGGCCTATTTGTAGCCGGTGCAGCAAATGCACAGAGCCCAATCAGATTGGGTGTCAAGGGGGGCTTAAACTTACCGAACATTATTAAAGGTGACGGTAATAATGATTTTAAAACGAAAGTTAATCCTGGTTTTAATGCCGGTATTACTTTGGATATCAATCTTATAAAAGGATTGGCATTTACTCCGGAGTTATTGTATTCAACAAAAGGATATAAAGCAGAAACTACTTTTGGTGAATTTACTCAGACTACTCATTTTGTTGATATTCCTATTTTAGCGAGTATTAATGTTGGTGGTTCAGGACTTAATTTAGTTGTTGGCCCTCAGGTATCTTTCCTTACTTCAACCAAAAACAAATTCGAAAACGGATTTGGATCTACTGAAGAAACTATTATTGAAGATAAATCAGATAGATTTAAGAAAAGTCTGGTTGGTGGTGTAATTGGTTTCAGATATGATGTCACTGATAAGGTTGACCTTCATGGTCGTTATTCATTGGATTTCCAAAAGAACAATGAGAACGGATCAAAAGAAACTCCTGAATATAAGAACCAGGTGTTCTCTGTAGGATTAGGATTGAAATTCTAATTACTCTACTTTTTTATTTTGTTTAAAGAGAGAGCCTGCATCAGTTAATGGTGCAGGCTTTTATGATTATCATTGGTCATCCTGAATTTACCAGGATGTTTTAACCCAATCTTATGATAGTGTCTCAAATCGGAGACACACTGGATGAGTTTGCTTATAGCGGTTTACCTGCAGTTTAGTTTTGTTACCTTATGGCTTGTAACTATCAGTAAATGAGTGTTTTGATGTTGTTTTTTCTGTGTCTGAAAGTCTTGGTTTTGGTTTCTTTGGCATGGTTATTACAATACAACCCATGAATTTTAAATAGAAAATTATGAAAAAATTATTCATTATAGGACTAGGATTAACAGTAAGCAGCTTCGCTTTTAAGGCGAATGCTCAGACCTCACAGTCGGCTGCAAATGACCAAATCAGATTTGGTATCAGAGCAGGTGCGAACTTGATGAACATGGGTAAATTTCAGTTTGCCGATAAGGATTACGCAACAGATTCAAAAGTTGGATTCCAGGCTGGTATTTATGCAGACCTACCTTTGGGTAGTGGATTTGCTTTCTTGCCAGAAGCAATGTTCATTCAAAAAGGAGCTAAATTGAGTGAATCGGTTGCCGGAAATACTGCAGACTTTGATACTAAAGTGTCTTACATCGATATTCCGGTGCTAATTGGATATAAGGCAACGCCAGAGTTAACTGTATTTGCAGGACCTCAGGTATCGTTCCTGCTTTCTCAAAAATCGACAGGTTTGGTTAATGATAATGCTCAGACAGAATCAACAGATACAAAGAATTTTAGTAAGTCGTTGGCAGGTGCCGCTGTTGGTTTAGGGTATAGCATCAGTCCAAATATTAATGTGAATGCCAGATATATGATGGACTTTCAGAAGGCGCTTAAGGATGACGTAAATCAGGATAAAATAAAGAATAAAGGATTTGCATTATCATTAGGATATAGCTTTTAAATAATGCAAGCTTTCCTGGAGAGCTCCGGGCTTTAGAGCATCGGAGCTCTTTGGTAAATAAACGCACTTTTTGAAGTGTAACTAAAACTAATTGAGCTGTTTGCGAGAAAATTAAAAAATTGGGTGTACCTTTAAGCGGATGAAAATAGGTAATCTGCTTTCATGCCAGACTTCAAATAAAGACAATTAGCGAAAGCAATAAAAATATTAATCCCTATTTGTGTGTGAGGATAATATTCCTATTTAACCTTAGAAAAGCATCCTGTGTAGGATGCTTTTTTTATAACTTTGAAATTTAAACAATCTACTGCCTAATGAACGTTAAACATTTCCTGATTGCTACTTCCTTATTATCTATTTCAATATCCTCAATCAAGGCCCAAAAAAAACCGTACTTACAAACATTAACTGAAAAGAATGAATGGGTTGATTCAGTATTTAATAAGCTGAACAGGCGTCAGAAAATTGCACAGATGTTCTTTGTAAGGGCACATACCAATTTAGGAAAAGCCTATGAAGACTCGATTGCCAATGTGATAAAGAAGGAACATATTGGAGGATTGGTGTTCTTTCAGGGAGGCCCTGGCAGGCAGGCTATTTTAACAAATCAATATCAATCTGTATCAAGAGTGCCTTTGTTGATTGCTTCTGATGGAGAGTGGGGTTTGGGGATGCGTTTAGATAGTACCATTTCTTATCCTTATCAAATGGCTTTAGGGGCAGTGCAGGATAAAGAGTTGATTTATAAAATGGGATTGGAAGTAGCAAAGGATTATAAACGCATTGGAATGCACATGAATCTTGCGCCTGATGTTGATGTAAATAATAATCCTAAAAATCCGGTTATCAACTACCGCTCTTTTGGCGAGAATAAATACAACGTAGCCACCAAGGCTGGCGAATATATGAGGGGAATGCAGGACGGTGGATTGCTGGTTAGTCTTAAACACTTTCCCGGACATGGTGATACTGATGTAGATTCTCATTATGACCTTCCTCAGCTTAAGTTTACTAAGGCGCGATTGGATAGTTTGGAGATTTATCCTTTCAGAGAATTGATCCGTCAGGGCGCCTCTGGTGTAATGATTGCACACATGAACATTCCGGCATTAGATAATACTCCGAATATGCCCTCAACATTATCTAAGCCTATTGTTACAGGTGTTTTAAAGGAAGAGCTTGGTTTTAAAGGTCTAATTATTTCTGATGCTATGGGCATGAAAGGAGTGGTTAAATACTTCAAAGATGGAGAAGCTGATGTAATGGGCATAATTGCAGGTAACGACATTCTTGAACTTTCAGAAAACAGTGATAGAGCAATAAAGCTGGTCCGTAGGGCGGTTAGGCAAGACAGGATCAGCATGGATAGAATTGATGAAAGTGTTAAGAAAATCCTTACTGCTAAATATTGGGCAGGGTTAAGTGTTCGCGATTCTATAAGTGAAAGGAATGTACTTGGGGACGTAAACAGGCCAGGAAGTCAGGTGCTGCTGCAGAAACTGGCTGATGCCTCTATGACGTTGTTAAGGGGTAAAGCAAACATTAGTCAATTGTCTAAAGACAGAAGAACGGTAATCATAAGTTTAGGTACTCCGGGTGTTACCGAGTTTCAACGTGATCTAGGTACCTATTATAAAAACTCAGTATTCTATACTTTGGATAGAAATGCCAATTCTGCTGCTATTGCAAAGGTTTTAAGATATATCAACGTTTTTGATCAGGTAATTATAGGTATTCATGATACCCGTACCAGGCCTGGAAATGGCATTATTTTAAGTAACGATTTGAAGATGTTTATTAAGGATATGTCGTTAAGCAATGCCGTTTTTGCTTTGTTTGCCAATCCTTATAACCTATCAGCATTGTCTGGTCTTGAAAACAGCAAAGGACTAATAGTAGCCTATCAAAAAGAAGATTTCATGCAAAAGGCAGCCGCATCTGTAATTAAGAATCAGCTGACTCCTACAGGGAGACTGCCTGTTACTGTGAATTCGTTCTTTAAGTATGGCGACAAAGAGTAATTACTTTGTTTTCGGTTCCTTATAAGTTGCAGGGTCAACTGCTTTTACAGTCCAGTTCTTCAGGAAATCGGTAACAGCTTTTACGCTATGTCCTGTTTTGTTTTTCCCGTTTGCATCTTTCTCATCTGTTTCCAGATATGCTGAGTTTTGAGTATGTAATAGTTTTCCGTTTCCGTCAAGTATTACAAAAACAGGGTAACCGAAACGCTGCGGGTAGTTAAGGCTGGCAAGCACAGCTTCATTTTTGTTTTCGGCACTGTAGTTTACCAAAACGACTTCGTAGTTGTCATTGATGAATTGTTTTAAGGCAGGAGTATTCTCTACCAGTTTATGGAAAGCGATACACCAACCACACCAGTTACCACCGACTTGGACAAGCACATGTTTACCTTCTTTTTTAGCTTTTACTACTGCGCCATCAATATCAGCACGGGCATTTGCTTTAGGATCGTATACTTTTTTGTCTTGTGCACAGCTTGTGCCTACGGTTGCTATGGTAATAAGTAGTAGTAAGGCTATCCTTTTCATTTGTTTAATAATTTAATTACAAAATTAATATAATAGCTAACATCAATTGTAATACCAATTTACTGTTCTCTAGTTAAATGATAGATTTTATTTGTAGCTATATTTTTCTAAATAAGTTATAGCTTTACGTAATGCCTCAACAACCTTTAAAATTGCTTAGAGCATCTGCCGGATCGGGTAAGACCTTTAGCCTAACTCTGCATTACCTTACACTTTTGTTTAGCGCGCCGGGTAAATACAGGGAAATTCTTGCCGTTACCTTTACAAATAAGGCAACCGCCGAGATGAAGGAGCGAATATTAGGTGCTTTACAGGCTATTGCAAAAGGAGAACCCTCAGATTTTAAGCCCCTTTTAAAAGCAAGCTATCCGGAACTTTCTGATCAGGACATCAAGGCAAAAGCACAGATAATTTACAGCAACATTCTGCATGATTTTGGCAGGTTCTCCGTAAGTACAATTGATGGTTTCGTGCAAAAGGTAATCAGGAGTTTTGCTTTTGAACTGAATCTCGATAGTGGGTATAAGCTGGAAATGAATCATGATAAAGTAAAGGAAGAGCTGGTTAAAGCACTTAATTTACAGATGGAGGCTGACCCTGAATTATTGGAATGGGTAACTGCCCTTGCAATAGATAGGATAAGCGATGGTAAGGATTGGAATTATCAGCGTGCCTTAAAGGATCTGGCCAATGAGATTTTTAAAGAGCGGTACTATCCTTTTCAGGAAGCAATGTTGCTGATGGGGGAGGAAAGATCGGCAGAGTTTAATGCTTTAAAACAAACCGTAACTTCTGGTATCAAGGCTTTCAATAAGGCATTGGTTGATCAGGCTACAGACTTAAAATACATATTTGAGCTTTCGGGTGTTTTGCCTGAAGAGCTGGCCCGTAAATCTCTCAACCCACTGTTAAAGCTGGATAAGATTTTGAATGAGGACTATAGCATATTTCCTGCTTTGGCCAATATGGTTGATGATTTTGACCAGTGGCCACACGCCTCCTTAAAAGATACATCGGGAGTAAGGCCGTTGTACGATGATCTAAATCCCGGACTAAAGAAAATGGTTGCCTTTTATGAAGAGGGAGCTGAGCAATACTTCACCTGGCAGGCTATTCATAAAAACAGTTCTTATTTAAGGTTGATGCAGGAGATGGCTCAACAGTTAAAGAATTACAGGGCCGAAAATAAAGCCCTCCTGATTAGTGATGCCCAGCAATTGTTGGTGGGTATTACAGGTGCAGATGCAGAAAACCCGTCGTTTATCTGGGAAAAAACAGGAAACAGATACAAGCATTTTCTGTTTGATGAGTTTCAGGATACCAGTACCATGCAGTGGCTTAACTTTTTGCCATTGATTAGGAATGCGCTTTCAGAATTTGAAGGGAATACCACCGAGCACCTCATTGTTGGCGATGTAAAGCAGTCTATTTATAGGTGGCGTAGTGGCGACTGGCGTATTTTGCATAGTAATGTAAGGCATGATGTGCAAGCCCATAACGTTGCAGAAGAAAATCTGGAATTTAACAGGCGAAGTACTGCCAATGTGATTGCATTTAACAATTTTCTATATGCCCATTTGCCCTCTATTTTGCAAAGACAGCTTAATGGGGTTCTAGCAGATACCGAAAGAGAAGATCTTTTAAGTTTCTGGAATCAGGAGTACAACCAGATTATTGACCGTGCTTACGACGGAAGCTTTCAGAAAGTTACGCCCCAAACTTTAGAGGGGGGTAAAATAGAAATACAGTTTCTGGATAAGGAAGATGATGCGGAAGCCGAAGATGAAAGTCCGGTGGCGGCAGTGCATGCAGTAGATAAAATCATTGAGCTGCTATCTGTTCATGGGTTTGCTATGAAAGATATTTGTGTGTTGGTGAAAGCCAACCGTGAGGCAGAAACAATGATTTCGGCCTTGTTAGATAGACAAGATGATTTATCAGCCGCTGCGGGCAAAACCTTTCAGGTTATTTCGGGTGATGCTTTGAAGATTTCATCTAACCTTGCGGTGCAGTTGCTCATCAATATATTTAGAATGTTGGTGGCCAGAGAAGATGAACAACCTATTTATAGGGCTGTCTGTGCGAGGTTGTTCAGTCAGATAAATAATCCAGAGGGGGTAGATAAAAAAGTTGCCCTTGCAGCTCAGGACTGGATGGATATTGCTAATCAGCCTATTCAAAATTTGATGGCCTATTTTCCGCAAGAGTTCTGCAGTGGTTTTGAAAGCTTCAGGCAGTTGCCTATGACCAGTTTGATGGAAAGAATGGTGCAGTTTTTTGGACTGGGAACAGGACGGAATGAACATCATATTCCATTTATCATGGCGCTTAGAGATCAGATTGGTGTGTTTGCAGGTGGTGGCGATCAAGGCTTAGGTATGTTTTTGGAATGGTGGGATGAGGAAGGTCTAAATAAAGCATTGCCTGCTGCGGATGATCAGGATGCGGTACAGATCATGACCATCCATAAGTCGAAAGGCTTAGAGTTTAAGGCGGTAATTATTCCGTTTTTGAATTGGAAATTAAATATACCGAGTGGATTTATTAAGAAAATTTTATGGGTGAATGCTGCTCCGGCAGGGTTCGAGAACTTTAGCACTTTGCCTGTAGATTATAGCAGTAAACTTGCATCGACAGCTTTTGCGAGAGAGTATTTTGAAGAAATGCTGCTCAACTACATGGATACCCTTAATACATTATATGTAGCCACTACCAGGGCGAGGGAGTATTTATATATGGTATGCCCTAAAACAACACTTGTAGAGAAGAAAAAGGAAAGTTCGGTTAAAAACGAGCTTCAGAATATATTACTGAATCTGTTTAAAACCGAAGAGGAATCTGGTTTTGTGCTGGATGAAAAGCTAATGTCTTTTGGAGAGTTAAGACCTGCGGTTAAGAAAGTTTCTGAAATTAATGAAAGCGCCATAAAGGTGTCTAGTTATTATGTGAATGAGCGCTTAACCTCTAAGTTTAATTACCAAAAGAACAATGAGGATGGCTGGTTTAACGCCCGACAACGAAAAGGGGTGGTGTTGCATGGTATTCTGGAAACCATTACTGATGTAAAAGAGCTTGATAAGTTGATTGCTGTAAAAATGCAGGAAGGCTTAATCAGACGCAGTGAGCGCGATGAGGTGAAGCAGGCAGTTATAGATGTAATCAATCAACAGGAAATAGCCGAGTGGTTTAAGAATTCGAAAAGTATCATTAGTGAAAGAGACATGATTTTGGAGGGGGGAGCGGTAAAACGTCCTGATAAGCTATTTGTGATGGAGGATAAAGCCGTGTTGCTTGATTTTAAATTTGGTGCCCCTCATAATAAATACATAGATGATATCAATCGTTACAGGGAAAACCTGTTAAAAATGGATGAGTTTAAACAGATAGACGCTTATATCTGGTATGCCGAAACTGGAGAATTATTAAAAGTATCGTAATGAAAAGTGTGAACGAAGGAAAGTTTTTAAACAGAGTAGCTACCGATCTTTTAGAACGTTTTGGTAATGAATTGCAGGATGTGGCCATTGTTTTTAACAACAAAAGACCTCAGCTGTATTTAAAGAAATACTTGGCAGAGGTAAGTGGTAAGCCGATTTGGAGCCCGCAGATGTACACCATTCAGGAGTTTCTTTCCAGAGGAACGGAACTAGTAGCGGCGGGTCAGCTTAAGCAATTCTCTGTTTTATATACCTGTTACAATGAGCTGCTAAATGCAGAGCGCAAAGAGGTAATTTCGCCAGATGAGTTTTATCCTCTGGCTGAAATTATACTTGGTGATTTTAGTCAGGTAGATTATTATCTGGCCAATGCCAAAGAGATATTTGGCTTAATTGAAGATATAGCGGAGCTACAATTGCAATTCCCCAATTTTGATGAAGAGCAATTGCAGTTTATGCGCACGTTCTGGGGTTCTTTTTCTGCCAAAAAACAAAACCAGATGCAGGAGAGGTTTATAGAGCTTTGGCAAAGAATGCCTGCGCTTTATGTTAATTTCCATGCAAGGTTGGCTAAAGAAAATCTGGTTACCAATGCTAAGATGTACCGCAATCTTGCTGAGGGAAAAGATTCAGATCCTGAGTTTTTAAAGGCATTTAAACATACGGTGTTTGTTGGTTTTAATGCCTTATCAAAAGCAGAAGAAAGATTTTTTAAACAATGGCAGGATAAGGGATGGTGTTCTTTCTATTTTGATGTAGACGCACATTATTTTTCCAATCCATTGCAGGAAGCAGGACATTTTATCAGAAGAAATGTACATACTGTAGGACTGACGAACCAGTTTGAAAAGGCTCCGGCTAGACTTAATGATGTAGCAAAAGAATTTGTTGTTGTACAGGCATTGGGTAATGTGGCGCAGGGTAAGTTACTTTCTGAGCTTTTATCAGATAACGAAGCGAAAAAAGAAGGAGGAAAAGCAATTATTCTTGCGGATGAGAAGCTGTTGATTCCGGCTTTACAAACCATAGATGATGATAGTGTGAATGTTACCATGGGTTATCCCTTTGAGCAATCGGCTTTATATGGCTTATGCGATTTATGGTTGAGCATTCAGGAAGCCCTGTTGTCAGATGCTGATGTTGGCTATAAGCATGTGTTATCTTTTCTGTTTAATCCGCTGATTCCTATAAATCCGGATTTGCGCAACGAGTTGCACAATCAGATTGTTGATGAGAAAAAAGTATCCTTTAGTAGAGCCGAACTGTTGCGTGTCGGCAAGATTGCTACGATTACCTTTAACCCTTTTGCCGATTCCTTTACCACAATAAGGCATCTGGCAAGTGTATTATTAATTGTATCAGAAGAGGGAAAACTGCAAAGAATGGACAGTTTACTGTCTACCGAAGCAGTAAAAGCCCTTAATGCACTTACTGATAGTTTCGAAGAGCTAAAGGCAGAGGGCGCAAAAGATTTGAATCCGAGATTTGTTTTTAAACTGATCAGAAGATCCTTGCAAGGGCTGACCGTGCCTTTTGAAGGTGAGCCTCTTGCAGGTTTACAGGTGATGGGACTTTTGGAAAGCAGGAACCTGGACTTTGACGAATTGATAGTTTTGGGGGTAAATGAAGGGATTCTTCCTAAAATCACCAATAACCCATCATTTATTCCTGATAACATCAGGCGTGCTTTTGGTTTACCAATCCTGGAGCATCAGAACGCAATTTCGGCATACTTGTTTTACAGGTTGCTGCATGTCGCAAAAAAGGTTACCCTGGTTTATAATGGGGTTACCGACGAAAAAAGTACAGGTGAGGAAAGTCGCTTTGTAAAACAGTTGGAGTTCGAAACCAATTGTACGTTTTTGCATAGGGTACAGCAGAATCAGCCAATTGAAAATCCCAGAAACCTGAAGATTGTAGTAGAAAAAAAAGGAGAAGTATTAAAAGGGCTAGAGAAATATTTCAAAAGAAATGCTACGCCTAAATATGATAAGAAAATCTCTGCAACTGCATTTACGGATTATGTTACCTGTTCACTCCGGTTTTTCTACAAAAATATTGCAGGCTTAAAAGAACCTAAAGATCTGCCGGATAGAATAGAGGCCAATTTAATTGGAAGTGCACTGCATACCGTAATGGAAGTTTTTTACGAACCGGCTGTGGGAGCAGAGGTAACGGCAGACTATATTAAGGAAAGGGAAAAGAAGCTTTCGGCCCTTTGTGAGCATGCCCTGGCCAAAGAACTTAAGCTTAATGCAGCCAAAACGGGGACGCAAACTCCGGCATTACAGCAAATTGTATTGCAGGTGCTGCAGCAATATGCCCTTAAAATTTTAAGAAACGATGAAAAGCTTACGCCTTTTAAAATAGAGGAGCTGGAAAATAAAAGCGATTATGTGATGCTTTATCCGGTAGGCAAAGAGGGAAGAAATCGTAATATTTGGTTGTATGGCATAATTGACCGTGTTGATGTAAAGGACGGAAAGATTAGAATTGTGGATTATAAAACGGGTAAAGATCAGCTTAAATACAAAGATTTCCCATCACTTTTTGAGGATCAGGCAAAGGATCACAACAAAGCGCTTATCCAAACATTATTTTATACTTATGTATATGAACAGGTTAAAACCCGTCAATATGTAGAGCCCCACCTTTATACTGTTAGGGATTTTAAAGAAGGTACATTGTTTAAGGAAAAGCAAAAACAAGGGCTGGTTTTGCAGGATGAGAGTCTTGAAACTTTTAAATCTATGTTCGCTAATAAGTTAAGCGAAAAGCTGGATGAGTTGTTTGATGAAAGCGTTCCGTTTGTGCAAACTGAGAATAAAGAGAACTGTGGGTATTGCCCTTATAAAGACATTTGCCAGAGATAGTTAGCAGATTGGTGCAACATCGATATATTTCAAGTGTAAAACTTTCTTTTCAATGATGGAGCAGTGTGCGAATAAATTGCATATAAAAACAATTTTATCTAAGTTTGCCGCAATTAACATTTGAATATACAATGAGAGAGATTCAATTTAGAGAAGCTTTACGTGAAGCCTTAAGCGAAGAAATGCGTAAAAACGAAAACATTTTTTTGATGGGCGAGGAAGTTGCACAGTATAACGGTGCATACAAAGTTAGTCAGGGAATGTTGGATGAATTTGGCGAGAAACGCATTATCGATACGCCTATTGCTGAGTTGGGCTTTACCGGTATCGGTATTGGTGCAGCAATGAACGGATTGGTTCCAATCATAGAGTTCATGACTTTTAACTTCTCTCTGGTTGCTATAGATCAGATTATAAACGGAGCAGCAAAAATGCTATCTATGAGTGGCGGACAGTTTTCTGTGCCAATCGTATTCCGTGGACCAACTGGGAATGCAGGTCAGTTAGGTGCTCAGCACTCTCAAAACTTTGAGAACTGGTACGCAAACTGCCCAGGCTTAAAAGTTGTAATTCCATCTACTCCTTACGAAGCTAAAGGATTGCTTAAACAATCTATCATCGATCCAGATCCAATTATCTTCATGGAATCTGAGGTGATGTATGGCGATAAAGGAGAAGTTCCTGAAGGTGAATACTACATCGAAATTGGTAAAGCTAATATCGTAAAAGAAGGTACTGATGTAACTATCGTAACTTTCGGTAAAATGCTTACCCGTGTTGTAAATCCAGCTGTTGAAGAATTAACTAAAGAAGGAATTAATGTTGAAGTAATCGATTTACGTACTGTACGTCCTATTGATTATGCAACTATCATTGCATCTGTTAAGAAAACTAATCGTTTGGTAATTGTTGAAGAGGCTTGGCCATTGGCTTCTATCTCTTCTGAAATTGCATTTAATATCCAAAAAAATGCGTTCGATTATCTTGATGCTCCGGTATTGCGTATCACTTGTGCAGATGTACCGTTGCCATATGCACCAACGCTTATTGCAGCAAGCTTACCTAATGCAGAAAAGGTAATTAAAGCTGTAAAAGAAGTTATGTACGCAGCAAAATAAGACTAATAATTTAAAGTAAATATAATCCCGCTAGTTAAACCCTATGCGGGATTTTTTTTATTTTTGACCCCATTGTACTTTACAACATCAAATAGAGATCAAAATGAGTAATCACTCTACAATAATCGCTGCTGAACTCGCAGTAGCGGAAAAGCAGGTTATCGCTACTATTGAATTACTGGATGAAGGAGCAACCGTTCCCTTTATTTCGCGTTACCGGAAGGAGATGACAGGGAGTTTGGATGAGGTGCAGGTGGCCGCCATCCGCGATAGGTTTCAGCAGCTTCGTGAGCTTGATAAGCGTAGAGAAGCAATATTGAAAGCGCTTGCTGCCCTTGATAAGTTAACTCCAGAGCTGGAAGCAAAAATAAATGCAGCCACAAATATTGCAACGATAGAAGATATTTATCTTCCATATAAACCAAAACGTAAAACCAGAGCATCGGAAGCCCGTAAAAAAGGTTTGGAGCCTCTTGCAATTACCATATTGGAGCAAGGCAAGCAAGATCCTGAATTGGAAGCTGGTAAGTTTCTTAATGATGAACTTGGGGTGTCATCAACCGATGAAGCACTTGCTGGTGCCCGCGATATTATTGCAGAGATTATAAATGAGAACATTGATGCGAGAACATCAATGAGAAAATACTTTCAAAATACCGCTACTTTTAAATCTACTCTGGTTAAGGGGAAGGAAGAAGCGGGGATCAAATACAAAGATTATTTTGATTGGAGTGAGCCACTTAAAACAGCCCCTTCTCATAGAATCCTTGCGATGCGCAGGGGAGAAAATGAAGATATTTTAAAGCTTGAAACCATGCCAGAAGAAGATGGAGCAATTCAGATTCTGGAAAAGCAATTTGTAAAAAGCAATAATGGCAGTTCTGGGCAGGTTAAACTGGCTATTCAGGACAGCTATAAACGTTTACTAGGACCAGCAATGGAAACTGAGGTTCGAGGTCTTTCGAAAGAAAGAGCTGATGAGGAAGCAATCCGTGTATTTGCAGAAAATGCCAGGCAATTGCTATTGGCTGCTCCAATGGGGCAAAAGAATGTACTGGCAATAGACCCTGGATTCCGTACCGGATGTAAGGTTGTTTGTTTGGATATGCAAGGTAAATTGCTTGAAAACACGGCTATCTATCCTCATAATGGTCAGAGAGGTGTTCTTGAAGCTTCCGAAACCATCAAAAAGCTATGTGCTAAACATAATGTTGAGGCTATTGCTATCGGTAACGGAACGGCAGGAAGAGAAACGGAAGTGTTTATCCGCGGATTGGCTATCGCTGATGTAATCGTGGTGATGGTTAATGAAAATGGGGCGTCTATTTATTCAGCTTCTGAGGTTGCCAGAGAGGAATTTCCTACTCAGGACATTACCGTTCGTGGCGCTGTTTCAATTGGTCGTCGTTTGATGGATCCGTTGGCAGAGCTTGTCAAAATAGATCCTAAGTCGATAGGCGTGGGACAATACCAACATGATGTAGATCAGAATAANCTACAGGCTTCTTTAGATGANACTGTAATGAGTTGTGTGAACGCGGTAGGNGTAGAGTTAAATACTGCGTCGAAACAAGTTTTGGCGTATGTATCTGGGCTTGGTCCACAGCTGGCGCAAAACATCGTAACTTATCGTAATGAGCATGGTGCNTTTAAAAATAGGGAGAGCCTTAAAAAGGTGCCTCGTTTAGGTGATAAGGCCTTTGAACAGGCAGCAGGATTTTTAAGAATCAGAAATGCGGAGCATGTACTTGATACCAGTGCTGTTCACCCGGAGCGTTATGCTTTGGTTAACAAAATGGCCCGAGACTTAAATTGCAGTGTTGCTCAGCTAATGAAAGATGCGGAGTTAAGAAAGCAGATCAAGCTTCAACAATATGTAAGCGAAGAAATTGGTTTGCCAACTTTAAATGATATCATGAGTGAGCTTGCAAAACCGGGAAGAGATCCGCGTGAGCAGTTTGAAATATTCAGCTTTACTGATGGCGTAAACGCAATTGCTGATTTAAGAATTGGCATGAAATTGCCGGGTATCGTTACCAATATCACCAACTTCGGCGCGTTTGTAGATATAGGTGTTCATCAGGACGGATTGGTGCATACCAGTCAGCTTTCCAATAAGTTTGTAACCAATGCTAATGATGTGGTTAAAGTGCATCAGAAAGTAGAAGTTACGGTGGTTGAAGTAGATGTTGCGAGGAAGCGTATTTCGCTTTCTATGAAAACTGAAGCTACTGCTTCTAAGCCTCAGGCTAAAAAGGCAGATCAGAAACCTGGTAATTTTAAAAAACCGGCAAATGCTGCCAAGCCAGATCAAAATAGAAAACCTTCAAAACCTCAGGGTAACAATAACGGAGCTAAAAAAGAAAAACCGCTACCGGAAGGGGATTTACAAATGAAGCTTGAAGCATTGAAAAATATGTTTAAATAGAAAAAGTGGAGCTACCATAGCTCCACTTTTTCTATTTAATACTGCTACAACTCTATCTGTCTTTTGATACTTTCTTCAAGTGAGATCAACGTTTCTGTGCGTTGTATGCCAGATACAGCCTGGATTTCTTCGTTTAATACGTGTCTAAGGTGGCTTGTGTCACGGCAAATGATCTTAGCGAACATGCTATAGGCCCCTGTAGTATAATGAAGCTCTACAACCTCTTTAATTTTGCTTAATTGCTCCACAGCATCTTTATACTGTATTCCTTTTTCAAGATAGATACCAAGGAAGGCACAGATATCATAACCCGCTTTTTGCGGATCGATGATCAGATGTGATCCTTTGATAATGCCCATTTCCTGAAGTTTTTTCATGCGAACGTGTATTGTTCCGCCAGAAACGATAAGATCTTTAGCTATTTCTGTGTATGGCTTAGTGGCATCATGCATCAGCTGCTTTAAGATATCAATATCCAGGTTATCAATTTCTAAATTTTGGGTTTCTTTTTTAAGCATCGTTTTTATATTTGGTAACAATACTCTAAGTTAATTAAAAATATCATAAAAATAAAATTAAATGTTTAAAATATTTGCAACGTATAGGGGTTGTTGTTACATTTGTATCAAGCAAGTAGCAAAAAATAGTTCTTTAAAACTTGTTTATACTCTGTAGGGTGGTGAAATTGGCAGACGCACCTCCTTGTCTCGGTGGTGGAGAATTTGGAAAACCCGTAAGGGCTAACCACTCCTTGAAGGTTCGACTCC
>Ga0065714_10002583_pt1 | contig 17780 bp, 18 predicted proteins | sample MisRhiReplicate2_FD_59101 | JGI IMG/M metagenome (GOLD analysis project Ga0065714, IMG submission 59101) | Miscanthus rhizosphere microbial communities from Kellogg Biological Station, MSU, sample Rhizosphere Soil Replicate 2: eDNA_1 v2... | ecosystem: Host-associated > Plants > Roots >...
AGCTAATGAAATGATTTTCATATATTCTTTGTCTCTCAACTCACGAGCAACCGGTCCGAAAACACGTGTTCCTCTCATTTCTCCTCCAGCGTTTAGTAATACACAAGCATTGTCTTCGAATTTGATGTATGAACCATCTTTTCTTCTTACTGCTTTTTTAGTTCTTACTACAACTGCTTTAGATACCTGACCTTTTTTTGCGTTTCCTGATGGTGTAGAATCTTTAATAGTAACTACGATTTTATCACCAACTGAAGCATATCTTCTTCTGGTACCTCCCAGAACTCTGATCACTAGTACTTCTTTAGCACCTGTGTTATCAGCAACTTTTAATCTTGATTCTGTTTGTAACATTACTTAGCTTTTTCAATGATTCTTACTAATCTCCATCTTTTACTCTTGCTCATAGGTCTAGTTTCTTGAATAAGAACTGTATCTCCTTCTGTGCATTCGTTGTTCTCGTCGTGTGCGGTATATTTTTTTGTCTTCAAAACGAATTTACCGTACATCGGGTGCTTTACTCTTGTAGTTTCACTAACAACAATAGTTTTTTCCATTTTATTGCTGGAAACCACTCCGATTCTTTCTTTTCTTAAATTTCTATCCATTGTAAAAAGGATTATTGTTTGTTAGTTAACTCAGTATTTAGTCTTGCGATTGTCTTTCTCAAATCTCTGATTTGAATTGGATTTTCAAGTGGACTGATTTTGTGAGCCAATTTCATTTTTGTGAATTCAGCTTTAGCCTCAGCCAATTTTGCTTGAATATCTTCAGTGCTTAGATTTTTAATTTCAGCTTGTTTCATTGTATTCAGAGATTAAAGAGGTTTAACAAAATCGTTTGCAACTACAAATTTGGTCACTACCGGTAATTTTTGTGCAGCAAGTCTTAAAGCTTCCTTAGCGATTTCGTAAGGTACACCTCCAACTTCGAACATAATTTTACCTGGTTTTACTACAGCTACCCAATATTCTACAGCACCCTTACCTTTACCCATCCTTACTTCAGCTGGTTTTTTGGTAATAGGCTTATCCGGGAATATTTTGATCCATAGTTGACCTTCTCTTTTCATATATCTTGTCGCAGCGATACGAGCAGCTTCGATCTGTCTAGCAGTGATCCAAGCACCTTCTGTAGCTTTGATTCCGAAAGTTCCGTAAGCAAGTTGATTACCTCTTTGAGCAATCCCCTTCATTTTCATCTTATGAACTCTACGGAATTTGGTTCTTTTTGGTTGTAACATAATTTCTTAAATTTTAGATTTTAGAATTTAGATTTTAAAAAAGTAACGGTCATTTAAAAACTATCCTCTAAAATTTTATTAATTATTTTTTTTATCTCTAGAAGGTCTTCTGTTATCTCTGTCTCCGCCTCCTCTGTTTCCGCCATTTGAAGGACCTCCTTTCTTCTGTTGTCCTACTAATGGAGAAAGATCTCTTCTTCCGTAAACTTCACCTTTCATGATCCAAACTTTAACTCCTAACTTACCGTACTGAGTTAATGCCTCACCGATATGATAATCGATATCTGCTCTGAAAGTTGACAATGGAATTCTTCCGTCTTTGAAAGACTCAGATCTTGCCATTTCAGCACCGTTCAATCTACCAGAGATTTGAACTTTGATCCCTTCAGCACCCATTCTCATTGTAGAAGCGATAGCCATCTTTACAGCTCTTCTGTAAGAGATTCTGTTTTCGATCTGCTTAGCGATACTGTCTGCAACTAATACTGCATCAAGCTCAGGTCTTTTGATTTCGAAAATATTAATTTGAATATCCTTTTTTGTAAGTTTCTTCAATTCTTCTTTTAACTTGTCAACTTCCTGACCTCCTTTACCGATGATTAATCCCGGTCTAGCAGTAGTGATTGTTACTGTTACTAATTTTAGGGTTCTTTCAATATAAATTTTTGAAATTCCACCTTTAGATAATCTTGCTTCAAGGTATCTTCTGATTTTGTAGTCTTCCGCGATTCTGTCTCCATAATCGTTTCCGCCAAACCAGTTAGAATCCCATCCTCTGATGATACCTAATCTGTTACCAATTGGATTTGTCTTCTGTCCCATACCTTGAATTAATTTTCTTTTGTACCTAAGATTAGTGTAATGTGGTTTGATCTTTTTCTGATTCTGTACCCTCTACCTTGTGGAGCTGGTCTCAGTCTCTTCAATTGTCTTGCACTGTCTACAAAAATTTCTTTAACGATAAGATTAGCTTCTTCGATATCAGCACCTTCGTTCTTTGATTGCCAGTTGGCCATCGCAGAAAGTAGTACTTTCTCTAATTTGTTTGAAGCGTCTTTCTTTGAATATTTTAGGATGCTTAAAGCTTTGTCAACTTCTACCCCTCTGATGATATCAGCAACTAATCTCATCTTTCTTGGAGATGAAGGGCAATCGTTATGTAATGCTTTTACTACATCTTGATTTGTTAATTTACGTGCTAATGCACTTTCTCTTTTTCTTGATCCCATGATTATCTACTTCCTTTGTTTTTGTTACCACCATGACCTCTGAAAGATCTTGTTGGAGAAAATTCGCCTAGCTTGTGACCAACCATGTTTTCTGTAACATAAACAGGGATAAAAGATTTCCCGTTGTGTACTGCAATAGTTTGTCCTACGAAGTCCGGAGAGATCATTGATGCTCTAGACCAAGTTTTAATAACTGTCTTCTTACCAGACTCGATGTTTGTCTGAACCTTCTTATCTAAAGTATGATGAATGAATGGTCCTTTTTTAAGTGATCTTGCCATAATTATTTACGTTTAGATATGATATGACGGTTAGACGCTTTATTTTTCTTTCTGGTTTTGTAACCTTTAGCCGGCATTCCGTTTCTAGATCTTGGGTGACCTCCAGATGAACGACCTTCACCACCTCCCATTGGGTGATCTACAGGGTTCATTACTACCGGTCTAGTTCTAGGTCTTCTACCTAACCATCTGCTTCTACCAGCCTTACCTGATACAGTTAACTGATGATCAGAATTAGAAACAGATCCAATCATTGCATAACACTCAGTAAGGATCATTCTAGATTCTCCTGAAGGCAATTTGATGATTGCATATTTCCCGTCTCTTGAAGTCAATTGAGCTGATGAACCAGCACTTCTTGCTAAGATTGCACCTTGACCAGGCTTCATTTCGATACAAGAAATTACAGTTCCCAAAGGAATGTTTTTCAATTTCATGGCGTTACCTACATTAGGCTCTACGCTTTCACCAGAAATGATTTTTTGGTCAACTTTGATCCCGTTTGGAGCGATGATATATCTCTTTTCTCCGTCTGCATATTCAACTAAAGCGATGAAAGCAGTTCTGTTTGGATCATACTCTACAGTTTTTACCGTTGCTTCAACATCATGCTTGTTTCTTTTGAAGTCGATAATTCTGTATTTCTTTTTGTGTCCACCTCCGGTGTAACGCATGGTCATTTTACCAGTTTGGTTACGTCCACCTGACTTACTAATACCAACGGTTAGAGATTTCTCTGGTTTGTTGGTAGTAATTTCCTCAAAATTGTTTACAATTCTGAATCTCTGTCCTGGGGTGATAGGTTTTAATTTTCTAACAGACATTACTATTATTTATAATTAATAATTAATTTACAGCAAAAATGTCGATTACTTCTCCTTCAGCAAGAGTGATAANCGCCTTTTTCAATTTGTTTGTCTTCCCTACTTGAAGACCTTTTTTNGTGTATTTCGAAGAAACTTTAGGAGCATAAATCATGGTTCTAACGTNTGCTACTTTNACACCATAAGCTTGCTCTATTGCATTTTTAATCTGGATTTTATTCGCCTTAGGTTGTACTAAGAAAGAATAAGCACCTCTTAAATCTGTAAGATAGTTTGCTTTTTCTGAAATAACTGGTTTAATAATTAGTGACATGATTTATTTCTTTAAATTTTCCTGGAATTTTTCAACTGCACCTTCTAAGAAAACGATCTCACCTGCATTGATTAAGTCATAAGAAGAAATTTCGTTGAATTTCATTACTTTAGTCTTAGGTAGGTTTCTTGAAGATAAATACACATTCTTGTTAGTATCAGGAAGAATGAATAAAGACTTCTTATCATTCAATGCCAATGCATTCAAGATAGTGACGAAATCTTTAGTTTTAGGAGCAGCAATGCTCAAACCTTCCACGATTCTAATACTGTTGTCTTTCATTTTCTGAGAAAGAACAGATTTTTTAGCTAATCTCTTAAGAGCTTTGTTCAATTTGAATCTGTAGTCTCTTGGCTTAGGACCGAATACTCTACCTCCACCTCTAAATGTTGGAGATTTAATATCACCGTATCTAGCAGAACCAGATCCTTTTTGCTTCTTAAGTTTTTTAGTAGAAGCAGTAATTTCGCTTCTTTCTTTTGATTTATGAGTACCTTGACGCTGAGCAGCAAGATATTGTTTTACTTCTAAGTAAACCGCGTGCTTATTTGGCTCAATTCCGAATACTGTTTCGTCTAGAGTTACTTTTTTTCCGGTTTCTTTTCCTGATGTATTTAATACTACTAGTTCCATTTTCTGATAATTACATAAGAATTTTTAGCTCCCGGAACAGCACCTTTTACTACTAAAAGATTTTGTTCTTGATCCACTTTTAATACTTGAAGGTTTTGTACAGTTACCTGCTTACCTCCCATTCTACCTGCCATTCTCATCCCCTTGAATACTCTCGAAGGATCTGATCCCGCACCGATTGAACCTGGAGCTCTTAATCTGTTGTGCTGACCGTGAGTAGCTTGCATTACACCTCCAAAGCCGTGTCTTTTAACAACACCCTGGAAACCTTTACCTTTTGAAGTTCCTGTTACGTCNACANATTCACCTTCAGCGAATAAGTNNACTTTTACTTCATCTCCTACGCTTACAGTATCAACGAATTCTCTGTAGAATTCTACCAACTTAGCTTTAGGAGCAGAACCAGCCTTTTTAAAATGGCCNGCTAACGCTTTACCAACGTTCTTTTCACTCTTGTCATCGAAACCTAACTGAACAGATTTGTATCCGTCCTTTTCAATGGTTCTGACCTGTAAAACCGAGCAAGGACCAGCCTGAATAACGGTACACGGCATATTTTTGCCGTTTTCGTCAAACAGAGAAGTCATCCCGATTTTTTTTCCAATAATACCTGACATTATTTATATAATATGTTATAAAATTTCCTTGTATTCACGTTCATTTTTCGGGTTCTCAAATAATTACCAAGTTTGAATTGGGCATATTCCTCCCCTAAAATGAGTGTGCAAATGTATGAATAAAATTTAATTTGACAAATATATATTGCAAAATATTTTGATTTTTAATGATTTAGAGATTTGCATGAATTTTGAAACGAAATTCTTTTAAATAATTCTTTAATTTTGAGAAAAAAGTAATATGAAAAATATTCTCAGCATAGTAATGCTTTTCACCTGCATGATTTCCTTTGCACAGTCTATACCTTTTACCGGAAAAAGAGATTTTAATATCGAACAGGGCGCCAGCGGATCGGGAACGCCTGCTTATTACTTGGATATTAAGAAAAATGGAAATGTGCATTTTGGCTTCGTACAGATCAATCAGGCAGACCAAAAAGAAACCAAAGAAGAGATCAACGCCGGAAAATACAATCCAAAAGTCATGAAAGTACATTTCAAAACGTACAATGAAACTTTTTATGTGAAATTTGATCAGCAGAAAATCTATCTCACTGATGAAAAAGGAAATATCAAAAAATCAGATGACTGCTGTCCGGTTTCTGAACTCGCCTCAATAAATTGCAACTGCGAAAGCATTCTTTATAAGTAATGAAAATTCTTCAACTTCTTCTGACTTTCCTTTTGGTAGTTTCTTGCACGGAAAAACAACCCCATCCTTATACCTACTATTATTGGAAAACGAATCTTGCTTTAAATAAAACTGAAAAAAAAGCATTAGCAGAATCTACCACCCATTTTTTATGCACGAGATTTTTTGACGTTGATAAAGTTAATGGAAAATTTGAACCGGTTGCTGTTATTACTAAAGACAAAAGTTTTAGTACAGAAAAAGAAATCATCCCTACAGTTTTTATTACAAACCGAACTTTTTTTAGAATTAAAAATGAAGAAATAAAATTTCTTGCACAAAACATCTATGATTTAATTCAGAAGAAAGGTAAAGATTATCAACTCACCTCAAGCAAGGAAATTCAAATCGACTGCGACTGGACTGCCGGAACAAAAGATGATTATTTCAAATTTCTACATGAATTAAAGAAAATCTCCGGAAAAGAAATTACCTGCACGCTCCGACTTCATCAAGTGAAAGATAAAAATCTAATGGGAATTCCGCCAGTGGTAAAAGTGTATTTGATGTGCTACTCTACTTCTTCGCCTTTAGAAAATTCAGATAAAAATTCGATTTTGGACATTAATGTTCTCAAAAGCTACCTCTCTAAATTGGAAGACTATCCTCTGAAAAATATCGAAGTGGCACTTCCCATCTATTCCTGGGGAATTATAACCAACCACTTAGGAAAACACAAACTGATGAATGCTTTGTCTAAGAAAGATTTGGAAAATCAAAATTTTAAAAGAATTTCAGACAACGAAATTGAAATTCTGAAAGACGGTTTCTATTTTGGAAATTTCCTGAATAAAGGCTTTAAAATAAAAGTTGAAGAAATATCTGATGACCAGATCAAAGAAGTGGTACAGTTTTTAGATAAAAAAATAAGCGACTACAACGTCATATATTATCAATTAGATAGTAAATTTGTAGGTGATCGAAATTTTCAGAAAACATCATTTTAAAATAAAACACCAAATAAATATGAAAAAGTATATTCTTTCATTAGCAGTAGTGTCACTCTTTTACACAAAATCTGAAGCCTGCGCATGGGCAGATCCCGACTATGATTACTTTAATCTTTTTACGCAAAGTATCATTAAAGACAAATCTTATCTGCCTTTTCTTCATAATTATTCATCAAGATTTTACACCGATTTTAAAAGATCGCAGATTCCTGACGAAAATATAGAATCGTGGAGGAAATTTTTCAACAATCAGTTGAGCTATTCCGAGACAGATTTTTTGGTGAATAAACTCCCAATGAACGATCTGAATGATTTAAAAAAAGGAAATTCAAGCAATACTTTACTTAAAAAATTAGGGGCAAATTCTTACCAGAAATACCGTGAAGGAATTGATTATCTGATCGAGGCAAAATATCTTGAGCCTTACATGAAGATCAACTATGTAGAAACTGCAGATTCTTTTTATTACCGGGAAAACGAAAGCGATAAAAATGCGACCAGTTTAGATTATGCAAAAACAATTTCTGCGTTGACTTCTTTATATAATGCTGCAAGAATTCCGGAAATTAAGCAGCGATATGGTTTTCAGCTCGTGCGTTTCAATCACTATACAAGAAATTATGATGCGGCACTTCAGGCTTTCAAAAATTACGTTCAGCCGATTCCATTGAAAGGTGCTGCTTATTATATGGCACTCGATCAGCTTGCCGGTGCACAACGGGGCTTGCAAATGGGAAGCGACGCCAACTGGAATTTTTTCCAGGTTTTCAAAAACAGTAAAAGCAGAAAAGAAGGTGCTTTTGTTTCGATGAAACTTTCAGATACTGCATCATTTAACAATATCCTGAAAAGAGCCGGAACCAATGATGAAAAAAACATGGCTTATTTTCTTTTAGGCTATGAAGATTTCACCAACCCGATTCCGATGATGGAAAAAATGTACGACATTGATCCCAATTCGGAAATCCTGAAAGTAATGGCGGCGAGAAGCATTAACGAGCTTGAGAGAAGTTACCTTCCGACTTACTACTACGAATCAGAAAATTCCGCAAAAACAGGAGATGTGAAAACTTCTGCAAAGGTTGCTGAAACTAAAGAAGCAAAACCGAAAGAATTAAACTTCTGGCAGAAAATCGTGTTATTTTTTAAAAATCTTTTCAGCTCAAAATCTGATAAGACAAAAGACGGAAGTAAAAACGATCAAAGTGATGATGAGTTGCTGGAAAACCCAAACAGAATTCCGTTTTACACCAAGAATCAAAGTTATTATTACGACGAAAATCAAAAAGACTTCCTTGATCAGCTTGAAACATTCACTGCGAAAACCAAAGAAAAATCAAATGACGAATATTGGCAGATTGCTGATGCTTATCTTAAGTTTTTAAAGAAAGATTACCAAGCAAGCACCGAAATTTTAGACGAAATAAAAACCAGTAATCCTGAATATCTCGAAGAAATCAAGAGAATGAAAGTTTTAAACGATATTGTTTCGCAGCCAAAAATCACGGCAGAATATGAAGATCATCTGATGAAAGATTATGCAGAGTATTTCGCCGAAAAGAAAATTGAAAAAGACAGCACAAATGATGTCGGCTATGATTACTATGGCTCTGTTCCTTCTACTGATTCTTTTCTGAAAGACGTTTTGGCGAATCGCTATTTTCTGCAGGGTGAAGACGGGAAATCTTTCCTGATGAACAATAAATTATCTGACCTTCAATATAATCCCAATTCAACTTTGGTGAAAAGTGTGGAAGATTTTTACAGAAAGACAGACAAAACTCAGTTTGAGCAGCAGATCATTGCCAAAAACATGGATGATGTTGGGAATATTGATGCGTTCTTCAATGTCATCTACGGTGACAGAGCGATGAGGCTGGCTGATTTTGATAAAGCTAAATCTTATTATCAGAAAGCACAGAGTTTCTCCGGAATTCCTAGAGGAGACTATGAAACATATAATCCGAAAACCGATAAATATGAAAAACTGGTTTATGACGGAACCAATTATGATGGTTTTAAAAATATTCCTAACCTTATATTTGGTCACAATGTCTGGGAAAGCTTCCAAAGTTCTGATGCCGAAAGTATGAGAGCTGAAGACTATTCTGCATTTCCGTTCATTAAACCAACAATGAATAAACTGGAATTGTCCGAAGCGTTGGTTCAGCTTAAAAAAACAGGAAACGGTAAAGACCAGAAAGCTGCCGAAGCCAATCAGCTGATCGGAAATTTATTGTACAACACTTCTGTTTTAGGATATTACCGTGAAGTATTTGTCATGGATGTCGACAACAGCAACGGCGGAAAATATGATTTCTGGAGTACCGATAAGAAAACACCTTATCAGTATTATTACAAAAATTTCACTTCGACTACCTATATCGAGCCAGACAATTTTGATTTAGCTTTAAATTATTATAAAAAAGCTTTATCTATTTCTGGCAACAAAGAACAGAAAGCAAGATTGCTTTTCCAGATGGCAAGTGCCGAACAGGGAAAATATTATCAGTATGAAGCCAAAAACCAGGCAAACATCGATTATTCTGATCCGAAATGGTCTGAGAAAAATGACGCTTATCAAAAGCAGATGAATGACCTGAAAAACCAGAAATACCGAACTTACTTTGCCCAACTGAAATCTCAATATTCAGATACAGAAACTGCGAGAACGCTTTTGGGAAGCTGTAGTTATTTTGATTATTTTATGAAAAGATAAGTTCATATTATTACGAAATAAAAAAAAGGAATCAAATTGATTCCTTTTTTTGTTTCTGCTCTTGTAGCCATTGGTCGTGTTTCTGCCGGAAGGTTTCGTGCTTTCTGTTTTGGTTTCTTTTTGCTGCATCGATGGAGTGTGAAGCATGAATATCTTCATCTTCTTCGGCAAAATCTGCCAGCTTTTCGTAATAACAATGAATTTGATCCAGTTCCTTTTCGGTAAGGTCTTCTATATCAACCATCCGGTTGCTGGCTTTTTCATTAGCTGCAATCAGCTCATTCAATTTGATCTGAATGGCTTTTGAATCTTTATTCTGAGATTTTTGGATAAGAAAAACCATCAGGAAAGTTATGATCGTAGTCCCTGTATTGATCACAAGCTGCCACGTTTCGGAATAATTGAAAACAGGGCCTGAAACTGCCCAAATGACAACAATGGCTACGGCACTGAGAAAAGCATAAGAACTTCCTGTAAATTTCGTTGCCCAGTTTGAAAATTTTTCAAAAATACTTTTATCTGACTTTGACATTAGGATTAATTTTAATCTTAAATATAAACAAAAACTCCGCCGATTTGGTGGAGTTTTTGGGTTATTTAAAAAAGCCTGGTCTCACCCTGCAAGGTTGACCATTTATTATCTGCCAATTCAATTTCTATGTTTTGACAAAACTTGACGGATCGTTATAAAATATAAGTTTTGTTGTATCTGTTTTGTATTTTCATTGCACACCAATTTTTACAAATGATCAGGCTCCATCATTATTTGTGTGTTCTTTTATTTTGATTTTTCCAAATACTTTTTGGGTATATTTTACATTTACCCTGTCGTTTTCAAATTCTAGAAACAGAACAGTTCTGATGCCCCACCAGGTTTTGCTTAGTTCATAATGCCAGACATCTGCCGGATAGAAATTAAAGCCGTCTCCCAACTCTTCCTGCACTTCTTTTTTGGTCATACCCATAACGTGATAGCTTTGTGCGTCTTTTTTTCTCATCTGTATTAAGTAGAGATTTTAAACTTATGATTATTGTTTTATGATTGTACGGTTTACAACCCAATGAAAAATTAAGGCATTACTTTTACGTTCCGAAGTCCATTTTTTAGGTCTTAGACCTCATTTTTCACGTTCTGAACCTCAAGTTTGAGGTTACCTAACCTCATTTTTGGGGTCTCGAACCTCATTTTTTAGGTCTTAGACCTCATTTTTGACATCCTGAACCCCAAATTTGGGGTTGTACAACCTCATTGTTGCACTTCGGAACGTCAAAAATGAGGATTTATTGATTATTTTGTAGGTTCAAAAATCAATTGCGTCGGGCTTTAGCCCGATGAAAGGTTTTGCAGAATCAAAAAGGCTTTAGCCAAAATCGACAATAAGTTTTGGCTAAAGCCGACTCTTCATCATTCTTTTTGAAAACGGCGGGCTAAAGCCCATTCCTATTGATGCTTAGAGTTGATTTAACACTAATTATCATAAGCTGCTTAAGATTCATCAGCAAAGTTCCATCAGTCATTTCAAACGATCAAGGTTTCTAAAACCTTGATCGTTTATCAACTGTACGGGAAAGCTGAGAGAATATTATTTTAGCAATGTAAGGGTAAAGCTATTTTCTGCAAAACCTGGACGGATAGTATATGATGTGCAATTATTAGCGCCGTTAAGGGTGTTAGCCCGAACAAACATATAGTAAGTTGCTGCCGTTAAGTACGCAGTTTGTGTTGTGTAAATAAAGTCATAATGACCAGCGCCAGCAGGCATATGTGCATCTTGATTAGCAAAAGCGGCGGTAGTACCGTTAAAAACGGTAGAACTGTTTTTATTTAGATTGAATGCTAAAACATCAGTGCAATTCACAGGTGATTTATCTGCTATATACCGTGTGGTAATCAGGTATTGCCCAGGAACAGTTACTACAGCAGAAGCCCCAGTATATGTCATAACATCATTGGCACTCATAAGACTCGTTTGAACTCCCCCAGTAGAGTTTATAGTAAGAGGAGGTACAGATGCTGGCAGTTCCCAGCTTGCATTTCCGTCAGCATCCGATGTCAAAACTTTCCCAACACCTTCCGAACCATCTACCAAACGGAAGCCTGTTCCAACGCCATCTTTGGCTTTCACGTGGAGCGTGGTTGTAGGGTTTGGCTCATTAATCCCGACATTCCCTGTACCGGTAAGTAAGATCAAAAGTCCGTTTTTGGTAGGGTCAGAATTGTCTGTTTCCAAGGCAACGCCAAGAGAATTGCTATTCACACTCACGTATCTATTGGTGGTACCCGTGATACCAAGATGTGAAGGCAAGCGGTGATACAGTCCACCGGTTCCGCTCAGTTTGATGCCGTTGTCTACCAAAGCAGGGTCATATTCTATCCTAGCATTTCCGTAGCCGAGGTGCAGATGGTCGGTAGGGTTTATGCGTCCCAATCCTACATTTCCGTTATTCAGAACCGTTACCATTTCTTGTGGCGTTGCCGCCGAGTTGTTGATTTTCAATGCTTTGGTCGTATTATCACTTCCTGCCGAAACAATATCTACGGTTGCGCCGGGAGTATTGGTACCTACTCCCACTTTTCCCATTTGATAAATATCCTGAGTATTGGCAGTTGCTCCGGTGTTAGTAGCTACATCATACCAAGGTTCTGTTCCGGCAGCAACGGCAGTTCCGCTATTGAATTTTTGCCAAATGCTGCCATCAAAATAATAATATCCTTCTGAGGTAATGTTGATGGTTTTCCCCGCCGGTGCTGCTGTTGCCGCAGTTGCATAGACAATAGTTCCTTTTTGGGGCAGATCATATTGTGTATCTTTATTCTGTATTTGGTTTCCGGTCAATCTTGGGGCTATGATACCTTCAGGTTTTGTGTTGTCTGTTGGATGCACAGAAACATCTAAAGTAGCTTTTGGAGATTCATTATTAATCCCGACCTGCCCGAAAATAAAATTGCCGGCAATGATCGCCGTCACAAAAAAACTTTTTTTCATCGTAATGTTTACATTTTTCATTGAGTTGTATTTTTTAAATTATCGTTGCGTTTATAATGCACAAAAATAGATTGTGAAATGCAGGATAAAAAGGAACACACTCCCGAAATTAATAATTTCGACGGGTCATCAGCATACCTATATCACTGATAATCATATATCTTAAATTGTAAGTTGATAATTTTGACGGAGAATGTATTGAGTAAGGAATAATGTCTTAAATTTAATTAATCACAATATCCAACGTTTGTCATCCCGCAGGAATCTCAATAAAACGGTCTATAAAATTGTTTAGATTCCTACGGAATGACAAAGATGCTTCTTAAACTGATTAAAAAAAAAGGATGTTGCTTTTATTGTTTTAAGAATACTTTAAATTAATTAATCATCCTATCCAAAGTTTGTCATTCCGGAGGAATCTCAATAAAAACGGTCTATAAAATTGTTTAGATTCCTACGGAATGACAAAGATGCTTCTAAAAACGGATTTTAAAAAAAGGATGTTGCTTTTATTGTTCTAAGAATACCTTAAATTAGTTAATCACAATATCCAACGTTTGTCATTCCGAAGGAATCTCAACACAGCTTGCAAACGTAGCCAATGACAAAGATGCTTCTTAAACAGTTTAAAAAAAAGGATGTTGCTTCTATTGTTTTAATTAAAGATCAATTCGGAGAAGTCAGCCTTTCCTGAGAGAGAAATTTTACAAAGTTGGAAGGCGAAACTCCTGCAAAATTAGCGAAAGCAGCCGTGAAAGTGTTGTGGGAGGAAAAACCGCATTCTTCTGCCAGATGACTGATTTTATATTTCAGATACTGTGGATCGTTTCTGAGTTTGTAAATGATATAATCAATCCTTAGCTCATTGATGTACTGGTTGAAGTTTTTATTTTTGTTGGTATTGATGACCGTAGAAAGGTAGGCAGTATTGGTACTGAGCGATTCTGCCATAGAAGAAAGAGAGAGGTTTTTATTTTTGAAACCTTCCGATTTTTCAAATTTATCAAGCTTTTTCAAAATCTCGACTTCTTTATCTGATGGAACAGAAAATGTTGTTTTTTCAGTGACAGAATTAGAAACGACAGGTGCAGAAATCAGCGGTTCGTGGTTTTGTAGTTTTTCGATTATTTTTTGGTAATTGGCGAATTCTTTTTTTGATTTTCTGTGGTTTTTGACTGTAATAAAAATTGAAATAAAGAGCAAAAGAACGATTGCTGATATAATGATAACTAAATTTCTTTTGATTTTAAAGAATGATTTTTGCTGAGTTTCCTGTATATCTTTTACTTCTTTGTTTAAAGATTTTTTCTCTATTGAAACCAAACTATCATTAATTTTATTATACTTTTCCTGAAAAATAAGCTGGTTGGCTTTGTCGCCTTTTGCCTGATACATTTCTTTCAATCTAAGATAAGTGTCTTTTATCAAATAGCTTTCTCCTAATTTTTTTGCAAAAGATAGAGTCAGGAGATAGTCCTTTTCAGCTTTCTCATATTCTTTTTTGTAGTAGTAGGCCTTTGCTCTATTAAAGATAATGTACGTTTCTATTCTTTTCTCATTTCCATGTTTCTGATTTACCTCCAAAGCTTTGGTAAGAAGAACAATTGCCGAATCTGGTTTATTCAAATCCGGATTTTCTACATAAACCAAATAATCTGTAGCTAAATTTACATAAGCCTGTACTAAATAACGAGAATTTTCTGCATTCAATTCTGTCTTTTGGAAATGAAGCAGTGATAGCTTATCATACTTCAGCATTGAATCCTGTTTACTATAAAAAGATGCTTTTACAGAATATAAATTACCCAAAGATCCATTATAAAATTCCGCTTTTGGGTTTTCTTTGGCAATATTTATAGCTTCATCAATTTTTTTATTGGCTTCGTCTGTTAATCCTAAAAAGTTGTATTCACTGGCAATTAATCTTAGTGCATCAGCTTCATATTCACCCATTTTCAACTCATGAAATTCTTCTTTCGCTTTCTTACCATATTGAATTGCTTTCTCATGATCTCCTTTCTGTGAATAAATTTGTCCTATTAAGCTAAAAGTATGAGCCGAAGTTTTAGAAGATTGCGCTCCAACCTCCTTTTGTATTTGGAAACAAATTTTTAAAGCTTCATCTGGTTGGTTATTAGATATTAATTCCGCTTTGTGAAATAAATCATTTAATTTTTTTTGTTCAGAAATTTTAGAACTACTTTGTCCTGAAATAATTACTGTACAGAACATCAGAAAAGAGAAAAGAAAAATCTTGCTTCTATAAGTATGATGCATGTACTTGTTTTTCATCATTGTTTATGTTTTATGCAAATGTAATGATAAATGTGTAAGGAAATTTAAATGTTTTTCTGAAATTAATATTTTTACCAGTACAAAAAACGCAAAAATTCGTTTGAAAAATAAAAAAATTAATCTGCTATACCCTCCCGTTTAGGTTGGTAAAGTGCAATGTTTAGGTTCTGAACCTAAAAAATAGGGTTCCTGACGTAAAAAATTAGGTTCGTAACCTAAAAGATTGGGTCTATAGACCTAAAAAATAAGGTGTCTGGCGTAAAAAAAGGACTTAATAACCGAAAAAGAGAGGTTCGTCACCTAAAAGATAGAATGTTAACCGAAAGGATTGGGTTTATTCATACATTCAGAATAGCATACCGAATAATGTAGTCTGCAAGATGAGGGTATAGTTGGCTATCAATTAAAAAAATCCCTCTTCTTTCGAAAAGGGATTTTATATAAGATGATAAGCCAAAGGCTAATTTATCACACTTTAATTTCTACGTCAACTCCTGAAGGAAGCTCTAATTTCATTAGCGCATCAACAGTTTTAGAAGAAGAAGAGTAGATATCCATCAATCTCTTGTGAGCTGATAATTGAAACTGCTCTCTAGCTTTCTTGTTTACGTGCGGAGATCTCAACACGGTGAAGATTCTCTTATTTGTAGGTAATGGAATGGGTCCGTTTACAACAGCACCAGTAGCCTTTACCGTTTTTACGATTTTCTCAGCAGACTTGTCTACCAAGTTGTAATCGTAAGATTTTAGTTTTATTCTGATTCTTTGTGACATTTCTTTAATTTAAAAAATTAACCTTTTGCTTTAGCAATGATTTCTTCAGCAACGTTTTGTGGAGTCGCCTGGTATTTCTCTAATTCCATAGAAGAAGTAGCTCTTCCTGATGAAAGTGTTCTTAGAGTTGTTACATATCCAAACATTTCAGAAAGTGGAACTGAACCTTTGATAACTACGGCTCCGTTTTTCTCTTCCTGACCACTGATCGTACCTCTTCTCTTGTTAAGGTCACCAATGATATTACCCATATATTCTTCCGGAGTTACAACCTCCAGTTTCATAATAGGCTCCATAATTACCGGCTTAGCAGCACGTCCCGCTTCTTTAAATCCTAATTTAGCTGCCATTTCAAAAGAAAGTGCATCAGAATCCACTGCGTGGAAAGATCCGTCTTTAAGAGTAACTTTAATACCTTCAACTTCGAAACCAGCCAAAGGACCGTTTTTCATTGCAGCTTTAAAGCCTTTTTCAATAGCAGGAACAAATTCTCTAGGAACGTTACCACCTTTGATCTCATTGATGAATTCTAAACCAACTTTACCTTCGTCTGCAGGTCCTAATTCAAATACGATATCAGCAAATTTACCTTTACCACCAGATTGTTTTTTGTAAACTTCTCTGTGTGGAGCAACTCTTGTAAGATTTTCTTTGTATTCTACCTGAGGCTGACCTTGGTTTACTTCAACTTTGAATTCTCTTCTCATACGGTCAACAATGATATCAAGGTGAAGCTCACCCATACCAGAGATAATCGTTTGTCCAGAAGCTTCGTCAGTTCTTACTGTGAAAGTAGGATCTTCTTCAGCTAATTTAGCTAAAGCGTTACCCATTTTATCCTGGTCAGCTTTAGTTTTAGGCTCAACAGCGATACCAATTACCGGATCAGGGAAAACCATCGATTCTAGAACGATTGGGTTTTTCTCGTCACACATTGTATCACCTGTTTTGATAGATTTGAAACCTACCGCTGCACCAATATCTCCTGCTTCAATATATTCTACAGGATTTTGCTTGTTAGCGTGCATCTGATAGATTCTAGAGATTCTTTCTTTATCACCTGAACGGGTGTTTAAGATATAAGAACCTGCATCCAGTCTTCCAGAGTATGCTCTGAAGAATGCCAATCTTCCCACGAATGGGTCAGTAGCAATCTTAAATGCTAAAGCCGCAAAAGGCTCGTTTACGTCTGGTTTTCTTGTAATTTCAGCGTCAGTTCTTGGGTCAGTACCTTTGATATCATCTTTATCCAATGGAGAAGGCAGGTATTTACATACTGCATCCAACATAAACTGTACTCCTTTATTCTTGAATGAAGAACCACAAGTCATTGGGATAATAGAAAGATCAATAGTAGCTTTTCTTAGAGCTTCGTTGATTTCGTCTTCAGAGATAGAATCCGGATCTTCGAAGAATTTCTCCATCAAAGTCTCATCGTAGTCAGCAACAGCTTCTACTAATTTCTCTCTGTATTCAAGAACTTCATCTTTCATGTCTTCAGGAATTGGAACTACCTCGAAAGTAGCACCTTGTCCAGCTTCATCCCAGATGATCGCTCTGTTTTTAATTAAGTCAACAACACCTTTGAAATCTTCTTCAGCACCGATTGGTAAAACGATTGGAACTGCGTTTGATCCTAACATAGACTTAACCTGGTTTACCACGTTAAGGAAGTCAGCACCTTGTCTGTCCATTTTGTTTACAAATCCCATTCTTGCAACTTTGTAGTTGTCAGCAAGTCTCCAGTTTGTTTCAGACTGAGGCTCTACTCCATCTACTGCAGAGAATAAGAATACCAATCCATCCAATACTCTCAAAGATCTGTTTACTTCTACTGTGAAGTCAACGTGTCCCGGTGTATCGATGATGTTGAAGTGGTAAGGTTTAGTTTCAGGTAAAGCTTTTCCTTGGTCAGTTGGGAAGTTCCAAGAACAAGTGGTTGCAGCAGAAGTAATGGTAATACCTCTTTCTGCTTCCTGCTCCATCCAGTCCATTGTAGATGCACCATCATGTACTTCTCCAATTTTGTGGTTTACCCCTGTATAGAATAAGATTCTTTCTGTAGTGGTAGTTTTTCCCGCATCAATGTGGGCAGCGATACCAATATTTCTTGTAAATTTAAGATCTCTACTCATTTCTAATTAGAATTTAAAGTGTGAGAAAGCTTTGTTAGCTTCCGCCATTTTGTGAGTATCAGATTTTTTCTTGTAAGCAGCACCTTCTT
>Ga0065714_10002593_pt1 | contig 17773 bp, 21 predicted proteins | sample MisRhiReplicate2_FD_59101 | JGI IMG/M metagenome (GOLD analysis project Ga0065714, IMG submission 59101) | Miscanthus rhizosphere microbial communities from Kellogg Biological Station, MSU, sample Rhizosphere Soil Replicate 2: eDNA_1 v2... | ecosystem: Host-associated > Plants > Roots >...
GTATCCGCTGCGGCTTTGATCTGGTCGTAGGCCGATGCAGAAATAGCGCCTGCGGCAACCAGACTGCGGTATCGCGCCTCGTCATCTGCTGTCTGCTTGGCTCGGGCCCGTGCGGCTATGACCGACTCTTGCTGCGCTCGCGCCTGCAACCCCAGGTCGATTGGGTCAAGGCGCATGAGTGGCTGACCACGCTTAACGGTCTGACCGGTGTCAACCAGACGCTCAAGCACCTTGCCTGATACCCGAAAGCCCAGGTCGCCCTGGACGCGGGCAACCACGACACCACTGAAAGAACGCGAGACATCGGACGAAGCCTGAACAGCAGTGGACCTCACCAAAGGGGCATGCGTGCGTGGATCGTCAACGGTGGATGAGTCGCCACATGCCGTCAGGACGAGAGGCAACAAGCAAGCGGCAATGGGGAAAGGTCGAAGCCGGCGCATAGGTTCCCTTACTTAAACAAATAGGACAGGCGTCATATTCTCAGTCTAGTGACCATTTATGTCAACGGTCACACGCTATGAAGTTCTAAGCCCTTCCACCTCAGCGGCTAATTCGCCGTATACGCTGAGTCAANTTCGAACTTGACTGAACAAGCGTCGATTGACAGGAAGTGACCATAACGTAANATGGTCACAAACAATGCTCAATTGAAGGAGCCTCAATGCCTCCCCTCCGCCCCGTTGCTCTCTTGGTGAGTGCCAGCTTGATGACAGGTTGCGCGGTCGGTCCGGACTATCACCGTCCGGACGCCCCGCTTTCGGACCGTTACTTGGGTCAGCCTTCTGTCGAACAGAGGCCTGGGGCGACGCCTGCCAGTCTTGTCGCCTGGTGGGAAGGCTTCGGTGATCCACTGCTCGCCGACTTCGTCTCCAAGGCACTTGAGCAGAACCTGGATCTGGCGCAGGCGTCGGCGCGAGTAACCCAGGCACGGGCAGGACTAGGCGCCGCAAATGCCGCTTTATTACCCTCGGGAAACATCAGCGGCCAAGCCGCGCGTTCCTACCAGTCAATCGAGACCCCACTCGGCCAGGTGTTGAACTCAACGCCTGGCTATGACCGGTACGGAAGTTCCTACGAGGTCAACCTCGATGCCAGTTGGGAGGTGGACGTCTTTGGCGGACTGCGACGCGGACGCGAGGCTGCACTGGCCGAGTACCAGGCTTCCGAGGCGGGTGTCGCTGCCACACGACTGGCCATCGCCGCGCAAACCGCCGATATCTACATCACTATCCGCGGATTGCAGACCCGGTTGGACATTGCGAACCGACAAGTCAAAACGCAGCAGGAGCTGCTAGAAAAAGTCCAATTGCTCTACAGCAAGGGCCTCGCCGCCAACTATCAGGTTCGTCAGACTGAGGGGGAACTATCGCAGGTCCAAGCGACAGTACCGGCCCTGCAGACCGGCCTGGATGCTGCCATGAATGCACTGGANGTCATGCTCGGCACGCCGCCAGGCACTCACCGCANGCAATTGGCAAATANGGGGAACATTCCTGTAGCGCCGCAGATAAAGGCCACGGGANCGCCGGCCGATCTGCTGCGCCGCAGGCCAGATCTCATTATTGCTGAGCGCCATCTCGCAGCCTCAAATGCACGCATCGGGGAGGCGATTGCCGAGTACTACCCGAAATTCTCCCTGAGCGCATTGCTGGGCAGTGCCACGGCTGTATCCGCAGGCAACCTTTTTACCGGCGGAGCCAGCCAGTCGGCGGGCGTATTGGGGCTACGCTGGAGACTCTTCGACTTCGGTCGCATAAACGCCCAGATCGACCAAGCCAAGGGACAGGAAGCCGAAACCCTGGCCGCTTACCGTCAGTCTGTGCTGCGCGCCACCGAGGATGTCGAGAACGCGTTCTCCGCACTGGTAAATCGGGAAGCTCAAGCAACCACCCTCACCGGGGGAGAGGCGTCTCTGACGCAAGCTCGCCAATCGTCGTTCATTGCCTATCAGAAAGGTACGGCCAGCCTGATCGATGTCCTTCATGCCGACGAGACGATGCTGCAGGCTTCCGATGCAAGGGCGCAAGCACGAACGGAATCGGCACGGGCGGCGGTCGCGGCATTCAAAGCGCTTGGTGGCGGCTGGCAACCTCCTGAAGCCCAGCCTGTAGCGACCCGATGACTTAACCGGATGACGCGGCACTTAATGCACGCCCCCTCTTCTTTCAGCTACTACCCAAACCCGAGAGCGGGCTTCGCTCACTAACTGACGAGATGAAGCATTAGAAGAGAGGAACCGCCCTGTTTACTCACGTGACTAAATAGACAAATGGTCACATCGCAGATAAATAAAATGCCCTTCGACGGATGGAAGAAGGGCAAAGTGAAAAGCCATTGAAGATTCTGATAGGTAAACCTTAGCCAAAGGTCAAGGCATGAGGCTACGCAAGATGAGGTTGGAGGTGAGTGTGGGCGCCTCCTCGACGAAATCGAGGTTGTACTGCAGCAGCAAGGGGTTAACGAATGGCCGCAGCGCGAGATGTATCGCTTCTACTGTCTCGTCCAGCGGAGTCTTGCGTTCAAATTCGCCAATCTCTCGCCCCTCTCGCACGATTTGCAACACGAAGCGTTTGATCTGTGCCTCATAAGCCTGCGTACTGGGCCAGCTTTCCGACGCTGCGAACGCTGCAATGTCATAGAGTTTTCGGTCGTTAAAGAACAAATTCACACCTGTAGCGATCACCGTTTTGACCAAACGTCGAAAGCGCTCCGTCGGCGACAGGTCTTCTACATTGATAGCCTGCTCAACAGCCACGACGATTTCTGCCAGACAATTTGCGCAGATGGCTTCACCGATCGCCTGCTTGGAATCAAAAAATTTGTAGATGTAGGCCTTTGAAAACCCGATGGCCTTGGCCAGGTCGGAAACCGTGGTTTTGCCATAGCCGTATTGACTGAAGTGTTCGTTGGCCGCCGCGACAATTTGATCGCGAATCTCGTGATCGATTGGGCCACGGGGGCTAGGCGAAGATATTGATGGCTGATTCATGGAAATAGCTTACTCACCCTATCGAGGACTTACAATGTGACCAAACAAATACATAGTCACAAATCTACGNTTTGAAACCACAGCTGATCAGATTTGAAACGAGCTGACGTTTTGGGTAGCCCAACATGGCGCATTAGCGTTCCAACAGCTCATTGTCGCTAACGCTAGACAGGTTTATGCCCTTTGCCTCGTGCTGATGACGAAGCTCAGCCCAGTCTATAAGGGCAGTCATAGCCGGGCCGAGTGCATGCCCCAGCGCCGTTAGCGCGTACTCCACCCGCGGCGGCACCTCTGGGTATACGGTACGCTGAACGATGTCGTCCTGCTGAAGCCCTTTCAATTGCTGAATGAGCATCTTCTGCGTGACATCGGGAATGAGCTTCTCCAGTTCGNAGAACCGAAGCGGCCGGCCTTTAGCGGCCATCAACTCATTGATAATCACAATTTTCCATTTGCCCTCCAAAACGCGAAGCGTNGCGTTTATAGCGGCAGACCAGGCCTGCCGTCGTAAAGGGTTCTCACATTCCCACTCACGCGCCATCGATACTTACCTTTTGGTGGGTTACAGACTAAATCGTCGGTTCTTGCGGAACCTGCAGTGCGAATACTAACGTATCCAGACTTTGAATCTCTGGAGGCATTATGAAAATCGCGATCGTTGGTATTGGGTCTATCGGCGGAACCCTTGCCCGAAAGCTCGTCACTGCTGGCCATGAGGTCAGCGTCGCCAACTCTCGCGGAAAAGACTCGGTAAGCACTTTTGCCAAGGAAGCGGGTGCTATTGCTTGCGATCTGAACGATGTCTTCGACGGCGCCGATACTGTGATTGTTTCCATCCCCCAACCAGCCATGGCGGCTCTTCCCAATAACCTGCTGGCGGCATTGCCATCTTCGGTTCCAGTGATCGACACGAGTAATTACTACCCAGGCCTGAGAGACGAGCGCATCGCTGCTTTGGAAAATGGTCAAACGGAGAGCGTCTGGGTTAGCGAGCAGCTTGGCCGACCGGTGATCAAGGCATTCAATAATATTCTGGCTTATTCGCTAGAAAATCTTGGTAAGCCAAAAGGTGCGGAAAACCGTCTGGGAGTCGCCGTTGCTGGTGACGATGCAAATCACAAGCGTCTCGTGATGCAACTTGTCAATGAAGTTGGATTCGAGCCAGTCGACAGTGACCGCCTGGAGGACTCATGGCGTCAACAACCTTGTACGCCAGCGTACTGCTGCGATTACACCGCTGATGAGATGCGTCCCATGTTGAATGCCGCAGTCAAGGGAGTCGCAGCGCAGAAGCGAGAGGCATTCAATGCGCAACTCTCTGCCCTGTTCGCCAAAAATCCCTCTCATCATGACGTAGTTGAATTTAATCGGAGCTTCAACACGGCAAGCTGAATTCGTCGCCACCGATCTAACCATAGGCCCCACCCAGAGCCAGTGGTTTTTGTGAGTTAGCAGCGGATTTGGCACCGACCAGGACCTTGCAAGAGATTCCGAGCTGACCGCTAGAAACCGCGGCCGACGGATCTTTCGAGGGTTCAGCGGCACTCAATCGGTGCCAACTACCTGCAAAATGGTTTGTCACCAAAACAGCAAGAAATCGGGTGAATTTGCGGTCTGTTAGGCACTGCGATTTGGGCCCAAAAACGTCGAATTTGGAGGTTTGAGTCAGGCTCTCGGACGCGATGGTTTGATTCCATATCGGCCCCTGGGCTTTGTAATCAACGAGGCTTCACAAGGCCCACAGCCCGTCAGCAATCAATTCGAATAGATGCGCCCTCCCCGCGCTCTATTCCGTTTCCCTAGCGCACAATCGGAAGTCCGGCTTTCGCTGCTTCCGTTTGTCTTCAAAGGCACGACCCGCGTGACGTACAGCCGGTTTCGCTGATTTGGGATGGTGACCGTTAAGAACGAAGAATCGGAACTGAGCTTCCAGGGTTTAGCGTCGCGGAGCGGGTGAGGGAAAACGCCCTAATTGCCCGGAAACAAGGCGTTAGACAAGACCATCTGACATACGAAAAAGCTGAGAAAGGAAGAGAAATATCAAACAGGATTGGTGCCAAAGGCAGCGCGAAAAAGGGCCAAAAACGGCGTGAACTCACACCAGAGCCAGTGGTTTTGTGGGGGTAAAAACGCCGAATAATAAAAAGGGGTCGCGAGATAAAATCTCGCAACCCCTTGAAAAATATGGTCGGGACGGAGTGATTCGAACACTCGACCCCTAGCACCCCATGCAAGCGGACCCCTCTACAGGCCGCTAACCACAAGGCTTCGCGCTTGGCGCTCGCTGCAACGATGCCCAACTGCGCGGAACAGGGAATTACAAAGTCACTCGGAAAGTCACTAGGCCTTTTTTGGTTCTTCACGGATTACCGGGAAAAACGCTCTTGATCTTCATGAAAAAGAATTCGCTGTCCTGGTAAAGCATCAGGATTGAGGCGAAAGCTCCCGCCTCACCCCCTTCCTCGATACATCAAATCCCACTGTCCCACCACGCGTGATTGCGGCTATTGCTCCCTCAGCTCCTAGCTACATCCCAGCTCTCACAGACTACATTGCACTTACGCTCGGTTCCAACCTGGCCTAGCCTGGCTTGGATCGGCTGGTCGATAGATTTCAGCTCGATGGAAGGTTACTCACCTGACCGCCGATCACATGACGCTTTCTATCAACCAGCCAACAGGCTGGTACGAAAATTTCCACGCCAGTTCCCTATATGGCCGTGCACTCACTGCTGATACTGGCCCCGTCAACTTGCATCGGGCACGTTGGCAAAATCATCAGGAGCCGGACCATGAGCAAGCAGTCTGATCAAGACAATCGCGCTAACCAATTGAACGACAACAATGACGCCTACTGGCAATCTCGAGGTGAAGATGAGCGCCCGGACGATTGGGATGCCCGCTCAGAGGAGAACGACTGAAATGGCCAAAGCCTATAAAGCGCCACAAGACGCCCAGTCGGACTATGGCAATGCGAACAAAGGCACTCGCGGCACCAATCCTTTGTACGACAAGGCCCAAGGTAACCGAGGGAAGCAACTGGACCCACGACAGCAGCCACGTTCTGGGCATTGATAATGGCAAGTAGAGGCTGCTCACGCAGCCTCGTTTTAATCCCGAACGCTCATTGGTCGGTCCAATTGCGTTCTGGCAAAACGATATTCTTGAGCGTAAGCGCTCATGACGGACGCCACTTCGTCGTGCGTCAGACCGATATGCGTAAGATGAAGTCGTACCAAGGCGAGGGTCTCGCCAAGTCGCAAAACGGATGCTTGAATCCAGGCGTCATAGGCTTTTCCCTCTGGATCGGCATCTTTCAACCGGGGTGATTCTTTGGTCACCGCACTGACCAGATCGAGAAGTGTCCGGAATTTCGGACGGCCCTTTTTCGCTTGAACCCAATTCCTGAGCAGCTTTATGCGAGCTGGCCCATCCACACCCTCAGGGGCTGAACTATTTGCCCAACGGTTTCCAAGATAGGTCGTCACTTTCTGCTTTCGTTGCCAGTCACAAAGCTTTGCGAGGTGTTCAAGAGCCCCAAGCATCGGATTGCTCCATTCGCCGCTGAGCGGTTTGTAGACTGGTATGACACTGTCAAAGGGAATCAGCTCCGACATGCCGTCCCGTTCCACCGCTTCCCAAAAACTCTCAACAACGGTATCTGCTACGTACCAGGCAAGTAGGCGAAGCAGGACAGTGAGTACATCAGCGGTGAGAACGCTTGAAATCACCTGGTCAACAGACGCTTCATTGTCCTCCCGCTGAGTGGAATCAGGTGCAGATTTTGCCCGTAGCGCAGCACACCCGAACCGCGACACTAACGGCGAACTGGCATAGCATCGCCAGTTCTCTTCCAAGCCTTGACCAGCCCGAAGAGTTTCGGCGTTTAACACTGTGGCATCCCGGACAAATTGGACCCAGAACGCCTTGGCCGCCTTGTGATGGAAAAGTCCGCTACTAAACAGGCCAATCCAGGCCGCCCCTACCGGCCAAACGTAGCCGGCATCATGAGGTCGCAACAGTTCATCAATCAGCGCTGTAGGGACGGCGCGGATCAAACGGCTCATTGCGCTGCGTCCGAGCGGTCGTAATGGGCTGACCAGCATCCTGGCCATTGTTTTGGCTACCGGGAGCGAAGGATTGCCCGCGCGAACGCCCTCCCATATTTCTCTATGGCTGGTGTGCAGGAGCTTCCAGAACGACTCCACAGGCAAAAGCAATGCTCTGTTACTGATCAGGCGAACCATTCTGGGGTCATCTAACGACAGCAGATCCTTATACAAGTCCTCGGGGCTTTTTGTGGTCATTGCGTGACATCGGAAATGATGATGACTGAAGAGGCTAGTCGTTTTGCATGCCGTTGGCTAAGTAACTTGTTTTTATCACTGTGGGCCACACGCGGACATTCAACTCCAGCGTCACATTCCCAGCGACAGTGCTTCGCCAGTTCTGTGCGCACAGTGGCTCGACCTTGTTCTGGTCAAGATCCCAAGGCGACGAATCCTGCATGCGATTCGCGCGATCTTGAGCAGCCGCTAGTCAATGTCCACAACCAGAAGACGTCGTTCGTCAGCCCGACTCTGACACCGCCAAAGCTCCTACGAACAATTTCATGTCGTTCCCTTGCCCCCCTACCCCCTCCCCCGATTGAGCGACAGATTATTTTTGATGCCAGGTTCATCAGCTGACCATACCCCGATTGTGCTGGAGTATTAACGAAAAAATCCCTAAAGCCCATGAATACAGGGGCCATAGGGCTTTTTGACAAGTTATAAAAACTGAGCTCTGGGCGCTGATTGGTATTAAATGACACACCGTTTGCCCCATTCCCCCCCTATTCCATAACGCTGATATCCCCCTTCATAGAGAGCAATAATCTGCTGGTCTCCTGTAACACAGATGCGCCAATCGGTCGCCCCCCCCAATAGAGCGCTCAGGCGTAGTGTCTGTCCTATTATGGATTGGACTGACTAAAATAATATTTAGTTATGTTTCAGTACCATGAAAACAAACTGATCCTTGCTGTAGCAAAAATCAAGCAACGAAAAAACAGAAATAACTCCGAAAAAAGCTATTTTTTACACGAAAGCCTGTCCAATCCATGACATACCTGACTGGCATCCCAGACATGTCGCAAAAAAAACTCTCAAACTAGCCAGCAATCATGACCACTGTGCGGGAGTAAGACTGAGCAAGGGATTAGAACCCATTCAGGGTACGTCCATAGGGACGACGCGGTTTCATTCCCTCCCGTCATCACGATGCTTTAGCACCAGCTTGGCCAAGCCTTGCTTGATATATCCGGCGTTCTCATCTATCGCCTGTAGAGCATCGCGGACGTTCTTGCCGGCCTCGACATTACCTTTCTGCTCGACCAGCAGCGTTAGCTCCATGATCGCAGCCTCAAGGGCGATCTGGTTGTTGTAGAGGCGTTCAGGACGTCGGGGAGAGAGTATTCGAGTGTAGGCATGGCTTCGACTCCGTTCGAGAAAACCAGAGCCTAGCAGAGGGTAAACAAGGGTAGCTAGATACGTTTGAAAAGACGCTCTCGCGACGGTGGTCGCATATTGTTATGAGAGTCGTAATCAACTAAAGCTATGTAGGTATCGCTGAACTTCTGGAAGTGAACTACATAGTCAGAGGTTTTGTATCCTCCGAGCGGGTTCTTGCACGCGTTCCATTTCGGATGGCCCACATGTGCATGCCATAGCTTTTGCTTCTTTGCATAAGCAACTTTGGCCGCACGATCCTTATCCCCTAATGGAACATTATCAGTTGGCGATTTCTTCCCCTCAAAGGTTTTTAGCCCATGATGTCTAAAGTGGAAAATGAAATCATCAATCAGATCTTGTTCCTGAGTAGTCAGGTTGTCATATAGGTCTGTAAAGAACGTAGAAAATTCTACTTTGTTCTGCATTTCTTGGCGTTCTCGCGCATCCATTCACGAAAGTCTTCGCGCGACAGTCCTTCAGGCATTTCGAATCGCTCGCCAGACTCAATCGATTTCTTCATGCGCACCAAGTCGAAATTAACCTCTTCAGACGCAGGGTCGTAGCGGTGCTGTGGGTATTCGCGCTTCATGGTCTTTTGCCCTCTTGGGCGTGGTCTCGGACTTTTGTTGCTTATATTTCGGATCGGTGTTTCCAGTGACTCTATATCCTCAGACTAAATGTGCCATGATTTCGTTATCCTTTTCGGACGGGTGGTGGCACCACAGCTGCCACCGGCACCACGAGCGCGAGCTACATCCCACGGTCGTGCTATTCATGCCATTCTATCCTCGCTGCGGCACAACAGTCGCGCTCAGCAAAACGGACTGTCTGGGCGCTTATCTTGAAAGCTTGTGCGCGCCAGCATCTGCAAGCCCAGGACGAATCGATGCGGCAGCTGTGGGTCGTCAAGCGAAGCGCGCCGGCAGTTCCTCAAAAGTGCTCTAAATGATTTGGCGGATCGAGCAGAAATCACAGATGTGCATACCCGCGCGGAACTGTAAAAACTGGATACGCGTTAGGATGTGTAATTGCATCGAATTGACCACCTGTTTGCATCGCTGGTGACCACCCATTTGCATTCGACTTGACCAGCCGCTTGCATTCGACCTGACCAGCACACGCCGTAGTGACGACCGGCAGAGAACGGCCAAAAGGGGACGCTCGAATGTTTCCTATTAAAAGCGAACGTTAAGCCTATTTTTCTGCCAGGAACGGAATTCTGCTCGGGGAAATGAGCTGTCCTTACACAGAGCACCTGGGCGCTCGTGAAGACACAGCCTCTACCTTTTCTCTTTGGGACTGATGAGCATACTTCATCAACCCTTGCCGATTTACCCGTCTAGTCCCCACTCGCTAGCTAGCTTACTGTTCTCCCAACGCCAAATGTCGGGAGATCGAAATGCACAAGCGCACACTCGGAAACAGTTCACTCGAAGTGTCAGCCTTGGGTTTTGGCTGCATGGGCTTGAGCCATGGCTACGGCCCGGCCACTGATACCCAACAAGCCATTGCGCTGATCCGTTCGGCGGCTGATCGAGGCGTGACATTCTTCGATACTGCCGAGGTTTACGGCCCTTATGCCCGCATCCATCAAATGAATCACTTGGCGTTGGCCCAGCGCCGGATTCACCGGGTTCATCTGCTGTGTAAGGCGGCGCATGAAGGCGTTGCCAGCGAGCAGCTGTTCCTGTTCGTTCAACAGCATGAACACGGGCGGCATGTTGTCGCGGTAGAGCATCGCGTCTAGCAGTTGGCTGCGGCGGAACACCGCCTTGCCAGGTTCGATTTCGGGGTAGACTTCGACGTTTTCGCACAAGCTGGCAAGCTGGAGCAATTCCGACTCTGTGTCCTCAAAAGCGACATGCACGTCAGCCGTCGTGCCGGCGGCCACCAACTGGGTACCGTCGCCCTGCGGGACTTCGAGCGCCGCCATGCAGCGTTCGATAAGACGCCAGCAGGCTACGAGATCTTCGGCAAGGTCGCTGAAGCGCTTCATGGAGCTCTCCCACACTCGCTTGGCCCGCCGGTAGGTGTCCAATAGTGTGAACGGCTGGCCGGCATCTTCCGCGTCGGCTTTCTGCTTCTTCATATCCTGAAGTTCGTTTTCACGAGTGAAGCAGCCCGGCGCAAGGACACGCTCAGCTTGGTGGACGTGCCGTCCCGCGCTGGCCTGGAAATACCTGCGCCGCAATCCCGATTATCAGCAGGACTGGCGACGCCACCGACAGCAAAGAAGCGACTTTCACGCGCGTCAGTGGGGCCTGCGCAGTCTTGAGAAACGTCGTCTGCAGGGTGTGATCTGCGATTGGCCTTTCAGATAAAACGATACGCACTATCGATAAGCACGTGTATATTCTCGCTTAAATGATAGTGAGTACATAAATCTATGAAACCCAAGCAGCAGCAAAACCAGCGGCTTCTCCTGCAGGCCGCCGTCGAGTTGATGTCGGCGCACGGCTTCGACGGCACCAGCATGAAGCAGATCGCCCGTGCTGCCGGCCTGGGCGATGCCACTATCTACAAGTACTTCTCCACGAAGGAAAAGCTGGTACTGGGCTATTTCGAGCAGGCCCTGGCCGACGCCCTCGCCGAGACCCTGGCCACGGCTGGGTTCGACAGTTTCAGCCTGCAAGAACGCCTGCAGCGTCTCGTCGATGCGCTGTTGGAACTGCTGCTGCCCGATCGCGAGTTCGTGGCCCTCGCCCGAGCCTTGGTGGGCAAGTCGCCGATGTTGCTGATGGGCGATACCCTGCCGGGCAAGCGCGCCATCAAGGAGGCCGTGGCCGGGTTTCTCGAGGCCGCCGAGGCCGACGGCAGCATCGCCGCCTGCGACTTCAAGCCGCTTATTGGCGGCCTTTTCGCCGACTACCTGTTCACGGTGGTGGTCTATTGGCTCAACGACAGCTCGGACGAGTTCTCCGACACCACCCGGCTGGTCGACCTCACCCTGGCGGTGCTGGCGCAGACCCTGGAAAGCGGCCTGCTCAACAAGCTGTCGGAGCTGGGCGGGTTTCTGCTGCGCAGCCAGTTCTCGCGCCTGATGCAGAACGGCTCGTCGCTGATCGAGTTGGTCAAGCTCGCCCGTCCGCTGGTCAAGCGCTGATGGACATGGGAAATCCCCTCAACCCGATGCTGGTGCTGGCCGCCGGCCTCAGTGCAGTGGCCTCGTTGCTGCACCTGATGATCATCCTCGGTGGCGGGCCCTGGTACCGGTTTTTCGGCGCAGGCGAACGTTTTGCCCGTGCGGCCGACGCCGGCCGGGTGTATCCGTCCCTGGTGACGGCCGGCATCGCGGCGGTGCTGGGGCTGTGGGCGGCCTATGCCCTGGCGGCAGGTGGGCTCCGTCTGGCGCTGCCCTGGGTGCCCCAGGTGATGTGCGCGCTGACGGCCGTCTACCTGGTGCGCGGCCTGGCCATAGTTCCGCTGATACTGTTCACCCGGGCCGCTGTCACGCCGTTCCTGCTGTGGAGCTCGGGGGTGTGCATGCTGGTCGGGCTGGTGCATCTGGTCGGGTTGTACCAGGCCTGGCCGCGGATGATGGGGGCTTCTGTATGAGCTGCCGTCGCACCCTCACTGACATGCCGCACCGAAGGAAGTCCCATGGCAACTGATCCCAAACTCCGCACCGGGCGTATGGCCCGGGGCGCCATCACCGGACTGGCCGTCGCCCAGGCCGGCGTGGCCCACCTGGGTCACCTGGTGCGCCGAAAACCGGCACCGGGTGAAGTCGATGCGCGCCAAGCCGAACATGAAGCCGAACTGGGCCGCATCCTCTTTGGTGCCCTCAACCAGCTCAAGGGCACGGCGCTCAAGGCCTCGCAACTGCTGAGCATGGAAGCCAGCCTGCTGCCGGAGGGGGTGCGCCGCGAGTTGGCGCGCGGCTTCCACCAGGCCACGCCACTCAACCGAGCCCTGGTGCATAAAGTCTTCCGCCAGGAGTTCTCGCGGGACGCCGACGACCTGTTCCAGCGCTTCGACCCGCAGGCCTTCGCCGCGGCCAGTCTCGGCCAGGTCCACCATGCCGAGCTGCACGGTGGCGAACGGGTGGTGGTCAAGGTGCAATACCCCGGCATCGCGGCCTCCATCGGCAGCGACATGGGCCTGATCCGCCACCTGCTGCAGGGCTTGCGGCTGACGTCCGACCTGCTGCCCGGCCACGACATCGTCGACCGGATCATGACCGATATCGAACACAGGCTGGCCGAGGAAGTCGACTACACCCATGAGGCCGGGCAGTTGCAATGGTTCGGCGAGCATGCGCGGCTGGCGGATGTGGTGGTGCCGCAGCCGGTGCTCAGCCACACCACCCGGCGCGTGCTGACCATGCAGGCGGTGGACGGCCTGCACCTCGATGCCTGGCTGGCCACCCAACCCGGCCAGGCGGCGCGCAACCGTGCGGGCCAGTGCCTATTCGACTGGTTTATGCACAGCGTGTTCGGATGGCACCGGTTGAATGCCGATCCTCATCCCGGCAATTTCCTGTTTATGCCGGATGGCCAGTTAGGGGTGATCGATTTCGGCTGCACCAAGCCGTTGTCGTCGGCCTTTACCGACAGGATCGCCCGGGTCTGGTGTATAGGCCTGAGTGAAGTGGCGGGTGGCGACAGCACACCGCTGCGCCAGGCCTATGTCGATCTCGGCCTGATCTCGCCCAGCCTGTCGGATGCCGATTTCGAACAGCAGCTGATGCCGGCCCTCGCCGCGATACGGACCTGGCAGATCGAGCCGTTCCGGCAGGCCCGCTTCGACTTCGCGAACCGCTCTGCCTTTCCGGTCTTGACGGCCGCACATCGCCAGGTCCTCACACGGTCCCTGATCGCCGTGCCACCGGAGCTGCCGTATTTCGACCGGGCATTCCTGGGCATCAGCCAGCTGTTGAAAACCCTGGGCGCCGAGGTGGCACCCCTAACCCCCTGGATCCATTCATCCTTCAAGGAATCACGTCATGTCTGAACGCTCTCGCACCCCCAGGGCCTGGATCGGCCATTGTTTGATGGGGGTTGCCGTCCTGCACACCCTCGCCGCCGGATTCATGTTTGCCGACCCACTGCTCGACATCCTCCACCTTGGGATTTTCGACAGCATCAACCGCGATCCGCGCAAGGGAGTGGCAGTGTGGTTCGTGATGTTCGGTGCGCTGCTTGCCCTGCTGGCGCTGACCGTGACGTCGCTCGAACGGCGCGATGACACGGCCACGCTGCATGCGGTGGGTGTCGGCCTGCTGCTGCTCGCGGCCCTGGGCATCGTGCTGATGCCCATGTCCGGCGTCTGGCTGGCCATCCCGCCGGGCATCGCCTTGCTGACGAGGCGTCGCGTCGAGGCGGCCGGCGTGTCGCCGAGGGGTGCATGAGCAAGTTTTTTTGTATCTCAGTCATTCATTTTTCAACTTCACAGGAAGTCCAGCATGTTCGCCAGAGTCATGAGTATTCAGATCCAATCCGGGAAGCTTGAGGAAGCCACCGCCGTCTACCGCGACTACGTGCTCCCGGTAGCCAGGCAGCAGAAGGGTTTCGTCAGCGCCTTGCTGTTGACCGATGCGAGGACCGGAAAAGCCGTTTCGACCACCGTCTGGGAGACGGAGGCCAACCAGAATGCCGATGCGGCCAACGGCTATATCCAACGCGAGCTGGCCAGGATCGGCACCATGATAGTCGCCCCGCCGACCCAGGAGGCGTTCGAAGTCAGCGTGCACACCTACAGCTGAAACCGACAATGCGAGGGGCTCCGGGGGTGGGCAGCCACCGGAGACCGTTAGATGCGTCAGGCAGATATGTCGAGCGCGGCAGCCTTTGGTTATCTCGGCCCGCAAGTAAACCTCTGGCCTGATCGCCCCCCTTGGATAGAGCACATTGCCCACCTCCAGCAAGACCAGTTCAGTCACGCGGATGCCAGGGAACATTGCAACCGCTGGCGGATGCCTTTCGGCGCTCTATCTGGTGGGATGGTTGGTTGAATCCTGGTTCGATGTCGACAAGCGCCGAGCGACGTTGCTCCCTGTTCTGCCCGCTGGGCAGCAAGAGCTCTATGATGCCTTGATCGGGCTCAGTATCCGACAAGGAGAAGTTGGCGCCTCGCTCACTGGGACCAGGTGCCGCGGCCCCTTAGCTTAATCGTTAGGCGTCACGGAGCCGTCCCATTATCCTGCAGCGGCTAGGTTCCTCGACGAAATGACAAAACCAAGTTACTAACACGACTAGTCAAGGAGAAATTGATGAGCGCATATCTGGTTGCCAACTTCGAACTCACGAAGCCGGAAGGCTTTAAATCTTATGTCCCCGCCGTCTTTCCGACGCTTGAAGCGCACGGCGCAGAAATACTCGTAGCCGATTACGAATCGGAACCGTTAGAGGGTGAGCCAGGCTCGATGACGGTCGTTATTCGATTCAAATCAAAGGAAGCGCTTAATAGTTGGTACCAATCACCCGAGTACCAAAAGATCATTCATCTCCGCACAGACAACTCAAAAGGAATTGCTGTTACGGTGGAAGAATTGGACTTAGAGAAGAATCTCCGTCTGCTGGAAACGATGTGAATGACGCCTAACCAGCCGTTGGAGCGGACGCCTCCGCGCTACGTGCTCCGGCGCCGCTCAACGGCGCGTTAGACCTCAGAACCCAACCACTGGATTGCACACATGTCAACCCAACAGCATCGCGCAACGCCGGTATCGCTTCCTCCGGAGTCGGCAATTGCCAGAGCCTACGCATCGACGAATCTTGCTGATGCTTACTCAATCGAGCTTCCGCCCGGAGCGTCGACCAATCCCGAACTGTTGGCGAGGTTCATCTTCTCCCAACAAGCACTGTGGGTCAGCAGCCTCATGGCAGTCCGAGATGCGGTGGTCGGCAGATTCGGCCTCAAAACTACCAAGCAACTTGCGTCACTTGGTGCGGAGAGCAAGACAGGCCGCGTCGGCATCTTCAGGATCTACGGCACAAGTCCGACCGAAGTTATCCTTGGAGAAGACGACAAGCACCTGGACTTCAGGCTCTCCGTCCTCTGTTCCAATCAGCCGTCGGCGGGAGGCAAACGTCACCTGACTCTGTCAACCGTGGTCCATTGCCACAACCGCCTGGGTCGTCTCTATATTCTTGTCATCGCCCCGTTCCACCGCTTGGTCGTTCAATCCAATCTCCGTCGTGCCGCACGAATCGGCTGGCCAATGGCCACGGAGGCGTAAGCAAAACTCCCAGTCGCCATGCGCAGCCCACTGAGGTCTAACCAGTCGTTCGAGCGGGACGCGCCTTTTGCGGGCTTCGCCCGCTTCATGCGCGCCCCTCAACTCGGTCGTTAGGCCCACTCATTCCACCTTAACGTTACGGAGCATACGACATGTCAAACATCGTCGCATGGACCCTGTCCGCCTTGGGCGTCTTCCATATTCCATTCGGTATTATCAAGTTCAAAACAGCATTCGCCGAAGCCGTGAGCGCCGGCTTCGTCGACCAGTTCAGAGCGCATGAAGTTCGGCGTACTGCACTCTGGTTTACCATTTTGGGGCTGCTTTTCATGCTCGCCGGGCACGCAGCCATTCATGCCGTAGCAGTTGGCGACCTCGCACTACTCAAAATCGTTGGCATCTACGTGCTCATCACCTCAATCATTTGCGTCATTGCCGTTCCAAAATCAGGGTTCTGGGCAACGCTCCTGGTCTCTCCGCTGCTCATCGCGGCGGGGTATGGCTTGCTTCCTTAAGCGCATCAATGCCTAACAAACGGTTCAAATCGCTCGCTCCGCTCACTGGGATCGCGTACCGGGGCCCCTTAACCTGAACGTTAGACGCTTGGAACCCACATTCATGGCCACCGTCGCTGATCACTACGAGACCCACCTCGCTCCTGTCTACCTGTGGATGGCCGGCGGCTTTGATGCCGCCGTATCTCGGGGCGAAGCCGAGATCGAAGCCGTTCTCCCAAATCTAGCCAGTGGAACCACCGCCGTTGATCTCGGCGCGGGCTTCGGCATGCACGCCATTCCATTGGCTCGCCGCGGCTGCTCAGTGGTCGCCGTGGACACATCCTCTATCCTGCTTGACGAGCTGCGGGTGCACGCTGAAGCGCTGCCCGTCAGAGCGGTCGAGGATGACCTCTTGTCATTTCAGCGCCACCTCGACGCAAAGGCAAATCTAATCTTGTGCATGGGAGACACGTTGACTCACCTGCCAGAACTGGCGTCCGTCGAGAAGCTGTTCTCTCTTGCTGCGGAATCGTTGCGGTCGGGTGGTAAGTTCATCGCCACGTTCCGAGACTACACATCTCCACTTGTTGGCCAAGGGCGCTTTGTCTCCGTAAAGAGCGACACCGATCGAATCTTGACCTGCTTTCTTGAGTACGAACCCTATTACGTCAATGTGCACGATGTGCTCCATGAACGAATTGCTTCTACTTGGCGGCTACGGGTCAGCGCCTATCGGAAGCTCAGGCTTTCGCCAGAGTGGGTATCCACGGCCCTTCAGGCGAACGGCTTTTCCGTTCACGTCGAGCCAGGGCTTGGAGGTATGGTCCGTGTTGTCGCAACAAGCGTCTAACCATTCGTTCCAGCGGACGGCCTTCGGCCGCCGCTGAACTCAAACGTTAGCTGCCTGCACCAAAAGGGAAAAGGGGACTGACTTATTTTCTCACTCTGAATGTCAGCTTCGGGTCGATTTCAGCCCTTCGCGACAGGTAGAAATCGGCCAAATGCGGTCATTGGGCACATGATCGTTCCTACTACGATCCCGAATCAGAATCACTGCACCGGTAAGCCCCTGGAGTACTACCTGTCCATCCCCGAAACGCGCGGTGGAATACTGCGTTGGAGTCAAAGCCTAACCCCATAGCAATTTGGGTAATCGAAAGTGTCGTGTGAATCAGTTGCTGCACGGCGATATCTCGACGTAAGGCGTCCTTGACGAGCTGGTAGCTAGTTCCTTCATCCTTGAGCCTGCGGGTCAATGTGCGAGTGGACATGAGCAGCGCGACAGCAGCGCCCTGTAAACTGTCATCATGCTTGAGGTTCGACATTAAGTATTGGCGCACCTGCTGGGCCACCAATCGCTCCTTCAACGTGGTAAACAACCAGTAGCGCGGGGCGACCTCAAGAAAGGGCAGTAGCTCGGCCTTATTTCGGTGAAATTTCCGAGCCCCCCATTCAGCGTCAAAACAGAGTGTTGTATAGGGTTGCTCGAAGCTGATCGGTGCCGGGAACATGTGCATGTATTCCGAGGCGTACACGGGCCGTGGAAAGGAAAACATTACACTGTGCAGAGGAATTTCCTGGCCAATTAACCATGACGCCACACCATGAGCCAG
>Ga0065714_10000082_pt1 | contig 17755 bp, 16 predicted proteins | sample MisRhiReplicate2_FD_59101 | JGI IMG/M metagenome (GOLD analysis project Ga0065714, IMG submission 59101) | Miscanthus rhizosphere microbial communities from Kellogg Biological Station, MSU, sample Rhizosphere Soil Replicate 2: eDNA_1 v2... | ecosystem: Host-associated > Plants > Roots >...
CCTTACTCATTGGGTTGTTCCTCTTTCACAAACTCGGCGAGCAGGCCGTCGAAGATGGCGCTCGCAGCAGCCAGCAAGTGGTCGTCATGGGGAATGGTTTCGCGNAGTCCTGCCAGCACNCGCTCGATGCCGGCCGCCTCCAAAGGCTGAATGCCGCCGATATCGAGGTAGTGCACCAAGGCCGCGATGCGGTTCAGGCCGGGCTCTTGAAGCTCAAAACTGGCTTGCAGGGTTTCGAAGGTCACGCGATTGCCGACATGACTGAAGGTCGCATCATCAAAGTCAAAGCCCAGCGCGTCTGCCGGACAGTCATGTGGAGTATTCAGCCAGAGGATCCGGGCTTGAGGATCAATGAAGCGCCTGATCAACCAGGCACAAGCCAGACGGTCAACCCACGGACGCTTGCGNGTTGCCCAGACACGACGTTGATAGTCGCCACGGTTGAGTGCCGTTATCGGCTCGTCGCGGCTATGGGGTTCATCCGCAGACAACGCTCTGCTGGCAGCCGTCTCAAGCTCCTGCAACGCTGAATCAATCTGCTCCTTGGGCTTGCCTGGAAAATAATCGATGTTGGAGAGTTGATCGTAGTTTTTGCGCAACTTGCGAATGTGTTTGGTGATGGCCAACGCGTTTTCAGGATTGAGCTGCCCACGGCACGCTTCAATCTCTGCGCGTAGCTTGCTGTAGTCATCGCTACGGTCGAACAACTCGACAAAGCGCTCACCCTGCGGATCGACCACAGGCAGGATGTAAACAGTGCCATTGATAGAAAGGATGTCGCGCTCGACAGACGCCAGCGCTTCACGACAGACACCGGTATCAGGCAACAGATAGGCACCATCGCGCAAAACCGCCGCACCTGAGGCTTTCAGAGCACGCCAGGCTCGCATGCGTTCGGTGGCATTCGCGGTGGGTAAAGCGAGAATCAGTGTCAGCCAGTTTTTCATGTAGAGAGTGCTATTTATTTTGTAGTAGTTATTACATTAACGGTGTTTTTGGCGGTTGGAAAGCCATCCTTTCTGCGTCTACGCTCCGTTTCTATCGGTGCAAGGGGGCGGTGACTTGTGCCCTACGTCCAGGACTTTCTTTTGCAACCAGGCGATTGAATAAAAACGCCGTCGAGGCCACATGAATTTATGAGCACTGATTACCAGCAAACCTATTATGAAACCACGGCCGACATCACCCCCTATCCCGCCCAATCGGGTCGTGTCGATACTAAAGTGTGCATCCTCGGTGGTGGCCTGGCAGGCCTGTCGACCGCACTCGGGTTGGCGGAGCGTGGTATCAANGACGTCGTTGTTCTGGAATCTCATCGCATCGGCCATGGTGCCTCGGGGCGTAATGGCGGCTTCGTCTTCGGAGGCTACAGCCTGGGAAACGCTGACCTTCTCGCCACCCTTGGCGTTGAAGAGGCGCAACGCCTTTACCGGTTGACGCTTGATGCCGTTGAGTTGATCCGTAATCGAATCAAACAATACGCTATCGATTGTGACCTGGTTGACCAGGGGGTGATTCTGGCTAATTGGTTCAACGACCCGTCAAGACTTGAAACACCGCGAAAACTGATGAGCGANGTCTATGGGGTTGACTGGGAATACCTGCCGCCAGGCCAGTTGAAAGAGCTACTCAAGACGGAGCGCTATTTCGGCGGCCTGTTGGAGCGCAACGCTTTCCACTTTCACCCTCTCAAGTACGTNTACGGCATTGCTCGCACGGTGGCTGAATTCGGTGTGCGTATCCATGAGCAATCATCCGCCCTGAACATCGAGAGGCGTGGAAAGAAATATGTTGTGAACACCGAAGGCGGGGAAGTGCATGCCGAGCATGTCATTTTTTCCTGTGGCGGATACGCGCGCGGCGTTTATCGCCCGGTTGAACGTGCTGTGCTACCCATTGCCACCTATGTCGTTGCAACCGAACCGCTCGGGGCCCGTTTGAACGATGTTATTGACTGTGAATCAGCGGTCTACGACACGCGGTTCGCGTTTGATTATTACCGGCCGCTTCGCGACAGCAGGCTACTGTGGGGAGGGCGGATTTCGGTGCTCAATCGGAGCCCGGAAGCGATCGCCAGTCTGCTCAAAACAGATCTTTTAACCGTCTATCCCCAGCTGGAAGGTGTAAAAATCCAGTATTCCTGGGGCGGGTTGATGAGTTATGGCCGGCATCAAATGGCCCAGATTGGCCAAGATGAAGCAGGCGTCTGGCACGCCGTTGGTTTTGGTGGTCATGGCATGGCGCCCACGACGGTGGCGGGCGAGGTTCTGGCTGACGCAATCGCCAAGTCCATTCCGATTCCCGANGGTTTCGNCAAGTTCGGGTTGACCCGTACTTTTGGTCTGGCCGGTCTGGTCGCCGCGCAAATGACCTATACCGCCTGCCAGGCGCGAGATGCTTTCGACGCTCTGCGCCTTAACAAGTAACGGCAGCCTATCGTGAAGGCCNGCAATCGACGGTGGATTCAACCGGCCGATGTAACAGGTTGGCTAGCGACTTTCTTGGAAAGTTTCTTACCAAAAGCAATCCACCATTTTTCATAATAGAAGGTCGAGATATGCGCGGTGATAAAAATGGCGGCGAACAACAAAGGGCGCTTCAAATATTTTATAACGGTGTCTCCGCTACCCAGCCAAGTATCTATTAGCAGCGGATGAACAACGTAGAGAGCGTACGAGATGGTGGCGATATAAAATAGAGCGCGATTATTCAGAGCCTGGGCAACTCGTGTCTGGCTATTGAGTAACGTGCTCCCCACCATTGCTGCGGCAAGATAGGGGCGGAAATAATTCATGAAGCCCGCGTCAGGATGACAGGACAAGATAAACAGGAGTAATAAAAATAGTTGCGTGATCCATGTTTGCTTCGGAAGTTTGTCAAGGATGTTGCCCAGTCTGTTGTTGTATATCAGTGCCAGTATGCATCCGGAAAGTATTTCATCAATGCGGTAATAAGTGTTGATTGCGACATGCACTTCATTCATGACCCGGTACATCGTGACGGCGATGCAGAGAGCAGGAATCATCAATACCCACTTGTTTCTCATCAGAACGACCAGCAAAGCGATGGCGAAATAAAACTGGACCTCCATGCACAAACTCCATAGGTGGCCGTTTACACTGCCAAGCCACATGGGCGGCCAGTTGGCAACGAACAGAAAGTTTGCGATGTAGACATCCGAAGTGCTGTTCATGACAGGTAACGCAATGAGCATGTACAACCAGGCGAGCGGCACAATCCGAAAGACTCTGCGGATTAAAAAATCAACGACGCTGCTGTTGTTGAGCAGAAAATTTGTTATCAGGAAACCTGATAGCGTAAAAAATATAGCCATTCCCATAACGCCTGCGGCGGCATTAAACTGCCAGGCCTTTGGGCTAAGTGGTAGCAGATGGCACGCCAGGACAAGCAAGATGCTTATGCCGCGCCATCCATCAAGTACGCTGTATCGAGAGCCCGCTACGGAACTACTATTCATATTGGCATCCCGCTCTTGGGTCGATAGGGGGCATTCTATAAAGGCAGTNCTGCGTCTGAAATGTCTGAATTCATATAAAAACCCAGTAGTTACAGCGGTGCAGCATTTATGAAATCAGACCATTTAAGTGTGTAGTCTAGGACACCTTTTGCACTTTACACTTCGTGCCATGAAAAAATTCCAGGCGTGAGGAGTTCGCTAATTGACTGGATTTTTGACGTTGCTTGTTTGACGTTGCTTGATAGCGCTAAGTGAATCGCCGTCTTTTTGGTACATACCCTGACCGGCGGTTTTTGACCGATTGTTGTCTGTTACCAAGGACAGGCATCGTACTTATGTGAATTTGGTATTAGTGCTATGTGATTAGCGCGGTTTATCGATTAATCGTTGAAAGGTAATTTGCTTCTCGGCGAAATCAAATCGAGAGCAAGCCATGATTCAGAAATTCATCCGCCAAAACATGCCCGCTGCTGCAAAGGCCGGCAGCCTTTGTTTCGCACTGGGTGCCAGTGCGTTGGTCAGCGCTGACGATCACGCCCCGCTGATCATCAAGGATCAGGGCAGCCTCATCGCCGGCGGTGGATTGATCACCCAACCGGGAACCTTCGACCCCTACAAACCGTTGATGCCTGATGGCCAGACCTATCATGGCGACCATGTGTATGCGTTCTATCAGGTTCCCGTCGACGCTCGTCCGCTGCCGATTCTCATGCTGCATGGCGCGGGGCAGTCCGCGAAGTCCTGGGAGACGACGGCCGATGGCCGTGAAGGGTTCCAGAACATTTTCCTGCGGCGAAGATTCTCCACGTACCTGATCGACCAGCCGCGCCGTGGCGATGCGGGACGCAGCCTGGTTGAAACGACGATCAAACCGGTGCCGGACGAGCAGCTGTGGTTCAACCAATTCCGCATCGGCCTGTGGCCCGAAAGTTTCAAGGACAGCCAGTTTCCTCGTGGGCCGGCAGCCCTTGAGCAGTTCTTTCGGTCGATGACGCCCAATACCGGGCCTTACGACATTGAGGTCGTCTCCAATGGCGTTTCCGCGCTNNTGGAAAAGACCGGGCCGGCCATCTTGTTCACACATTCTCAGGGCGGCGGCCCCGGTTGGCTGACGGCGATCAAGAGCCGTAACGTGCGAGCCATCGTGGCATTCGAACCGGGCAGCAGCTTCGTGTTTCCAGAAGGTGAAGTGCCCGCACCGATTGCCAGCGCGTTCGACACGCTCTCGGGTCAGGCCGTATCGGCGGAACAGTTCAAAGCACTGACCAACATCCCCATCGTTATTTTCTACGGCGACAACATCCCCGACCAACCGGTTCGGTTNCCGGCCCAGGACAGCTGGCGCGCGCGGCTCGAGATGGCGCGCCTGTGGCGCGATACGGTGAATCGCCATGGCGGTGACGTCAGGCTCGTACACCTGCCGGAGATCGGTATCAAGGGCAATAGTCACTTTCCTTTTTCGGACATGAACAACGTCGAGATCGCTGATCTGGTTTCGCAGTTTCTCGCTGAAAAAAATCTGGATTGACCAGGAGCGCGGCGATATCGGCCAGCCCTCTCACACACTTGAAATGTCAGGAGTATGCCTAATGATGCGAACTACGCTGAAGGCCACGTTGATGGCTGCCATGATCGGAATGTCGGGCGTCGAAGCCGAGGCGGCGGACTACAAGCAGAACCCATTCACGTTGACCTACGGTGGCGCGCTGACCAAGAACGAACCGGGCAAGGTCAACATCCACCCGGTCACCTACAAACTCAACGGTCTGGACATTGCCGCCAACGTATACACCCCGGCGAACTATGATGCGGCGAAAAAATACCCGGTCGTCGTCGTGGCGCACCCCAATGGTGGGGTGAAGGAACAGGTCGCGGGCCTGTATGCCCAGCGTCTGGCGGATCAGGGCTACATCACGATCGCGGCGGATGCGGCGTATCAAGGGGCCAGTGGGGGTGAGCCGCGCAATGTGGACAAACCGACGCATCGCATTGAAGACATCCATGGCATGGCTGATTTCATTGCCCGCTATCCCGGCGTCGACAGCAAGCGCCTGGGCTTGCTCGGTATTTGCGGCGGTGGCGGTTATTCATTGGCGGCGGCGCAAACCGACAAGCGCTTCCAGTCAATTGCGACCTTGAGCATGTTCAACTCTGGGTTGGTTCGCCGTAATGGCTACCAGGATTCGCAGCTGTCGACGATTCAGGAACGCTTGCAGCAAGCGTCGGCGGCCCGGGCCCAGGAAGCGGCGGGGGGAGAAGTCCTCTACGTCGGTGATGCCAGGCTGACTGATGAACAGATCGCCAAGCTGCCGTTTGATCTGTATCGACAGGGCTTCGAGTACTACGGCAAGACCCACGCTCACCCTAACTCGACTTTCCGTTANACCCAGAGCAGCTTGATGGACCTGATGAGCTTCGATGCCACGGATCAGATCGAGCTGATCGACNAGCCATTGCTGATGATCGCTGGCAGCAAGGCCGACAGCCTGTACATGTCGCAACAAGCCTTTGCCAAAGCCACCGGCACCCAGGACAAAACACTGTTCACCATCGATGGCGCGACCCATATCGACACCTACTGGGTGCCTGCGTATGTGGACGTCGCCATGGACCAGTTGACCGCGTTTTACGCCAGAACGCTCTGACTTGAAGGGATACGTCCTCATGAAGAACACTTTGATAGGCATCGCGGTGTGTGCCGCGGCCCCCTTCGCCGACGCCGCCGGTGCAGACAATGCCAGTGAATCCCGCCGGACCGAGCAGCAGATCAGCCGGGCGGGCACTCAGGCTGCGGTTGCGGGACCTGCGGACTATTTCACCGGGCGAGTNCGCGTCGATCCTTTGTTTCCCGTCACGGACGAGATTAATGCTTCCGGCGCTTATGTCAGTTTCGAACCGGGCGCTCGCTCGGCCTGGCATACCCACCCCGCAGGACAGCGATTGGTNGTGACTTCTGGTGTGGGGCGGGTCCAGGAATGGGGCAAGCCGATGCAGGAAATCCACCCCGGCGACGTCATCGTCTGTCCTCCGGGCGTCAAGCACTGGCATGGCGCCGCTCCGGCGAGCGCCATGACGCACCTCGCCGTGACGGGGTCGGTGGATGGCAAGAGTGTGCAATGGCTGGAGAAAGTGACCGACGAGCAATACAACGCCCAAGGTTCGGTGGCACCGAAAGCCGAGCCTGCGACCCCACCGGTGTCCGAGACGCTGTCCGCCAAGCAACAGGCCATCCCGTTGATGGCCGCCGCCATGGCCACGAGCAACATGTCCGGGCTCAATGCCGCGTTGAATCAGGGGCTGGATGCGGGCCTGACGGTCAGCGAGGCGAAGGAAATTCTGGTGCAACTCTACGCCTACAGCGGTTTTCCACGCAGTCTCAATGCGCTTGGCGAGCTGATGAANGTGGTCGAGGCACGCAAGCAACGTGGCATTCAGGACGATCCGGGGCGTGAGCCCGGTCGGGTCATTCCTGTCGGCGATGAACTCCTGGCGGCGGGCAAAGCCAATCAGACGCGAATCGCCGGTGCGCCGGTCCAGGGCCCGTTGTTCGACTTCGTTCCGGTCATCAACCAGTACTTGCAGGCGCATCTGTTCGGCGACATCTTCGAGCGCGATAACCTGGACTGGCAAAGTCGTGAGCTGGCCACCGTCGCTGCTTTGGCCGTCACTCCCGGTGTCGAGTCGCAACTGCGCTCGCACATGGCTGCCAGCCTGCGGGTCGGCCTGACGGCAGCGCAGTTACGTCAACTGGTTCAGCTGCTGGCTGAGCAAGGTGATGCCGCTGCGGCCAAGCGTGCCGGTGAAGCGCTGGATCGCGTCCAGGCTGATCAACCCAAATAGCGCAGGGCTTCGCGCAGCAAGGTGAAGGCCGGTGAACTCTGGCGCCGGCTCGGATAATAGAGGTGGTAGCCAGAGAAGGGTTCGCACCAGTCTTTGAGCACGTGAACCAACCGACCTTGCGCTACATGCTCCAGNACCAGGTCCTCCGGCATATAGGCCAGTCCCAGTCCCTGAAGGGCCGCCTCCAGGCGCATGGCGATGTTGTTGAATACCAGTTGGCCTTCGACCCGCACTTTCAGCTCTTGCCCGTCTTTTTCGAACTCCCAGAGGAACAGGCCGCCGTAAGTCGGCATACGCAGGGTGATGCAGTTGTGCACCATGAGATCACTCGGGATGACCGGCCTTGGATATCGGGAGAAATAAGCCGGGGAGCCCACCACCGCCATGCGCATGTCAGGGCCGATGCGCATGGCGATCATGTCCTTGGCCACTTGCTGGCCCAGCCGTACGCCGGCGTCGAAACCCTCCGCCACGATGTCGGTAAGGCCATAGTCGACGATGATTTCGATATTCAGATCGGGATTATCGGGCAGCAGCTTCGCCAGCACCGGATGCAACAACGTGATCGCCGAGTGCTCACCTGCCGTGATGCGTAATTTGCCGGCCGGTTTGTCGCGGAACTCGCTGAGCAACGCCAGTTCACTGTCGATTTCTTCAAACCGGGGGGCGATAACCCGCAGCAGATGTTCGCCGGCTTCGGTGGGGGAGACACTTCGAGTGGTGCGAGCAAGCAACCTGACCCCCAATCGCTCCTCCAGCTGGCGCATGGCCCGGCTCAAGGCCGGTTGAGACATGCCGAGCCTGGCCGCCGCGCGGGTGAAACTACGCTCTTGGGCCACGGCCGAGAAGATCGCGAGTTGGTCGTAGCTTTCGACGGTCATTTATACGCCCCTGTAATAAACCGTCTGCGATTATGCCATCTNCGCGATAGATGGTCGATGCAACACAACATAAAAAGTTATGAGCTAATAACCGGTCGCTTATATCTGTTAACTCATTTTTATAGTGGCTTAGTTATAGGCTCGATCTTCTATCTTTAGAATAAATGGTGATTAGTCACAGCTGCTTTTATGTCTTTATGATTGGTCCCACAACAACTCGTGAGACAGGAAGTGGCTCGATGACAATTCAAATCAAACCCGTTGCTGGTCGAATCGGTGCGCAACTGGAAGGGGTGAAATTGGGTGGAAACATCAGCGCTGAGCAATTCGAAGTTATTAACCAGGCGCTGCTGAAATATAAAGTGCTGTTCTTTCGCGACCAACATCTGGATGACGCCGAGCACGAAGCTTTTTCCCGGCGTTTCGGTGATCAGGTACCGCATCCGACCGTACGTTCCGCCGAGCAAAGTGCCGCCATCCTGCACCTGGACGCCAAGGAAACCCGAGCCAATTCCTGGCACACCGATGTGACCTTTGTTGCTAATTATCCGAAGATTTCCATCTTGCGCGGTGTGGTTATTCCACCGTATGGCGGTGACACGGTGTGGGCCAATACCGCAGCGGCTTACAGCGACTTGCCCGAGCCATTAAAACAACTGGCAGACAGTTTGCGTGCGTTGCACACCAACGTATATGACTACGCGGCGCCCCGTAATACGGACGAGTCGGGCATCAAACGTTATCGCGAACAGTTCACCGCCGAAGTCTATGAGACCGAACACCCTTTGGTGCGAGTGCATCCAGAGTCGGGCGAAAGAAGTTTGTTGTTGGGACACTTTGTCAAACAGATTCAGGGCGTCAGCCATAGCGATTCGAAACAACTTATTCGCTTGTTCCACGACCGTATTACCCATGTCGACAACACCGTGCGCTGGCGCTGGCAGGAGGGCGACGTGGTGATCTGGGACAACCGCGCCACGCAGCACATCGCGATTAACGACTATGGCGATGCCCAACGAATCGTGCGCCGAACCACCATCGACGGTGATGTGCCGGTTGGCGTTGACGGTCGCTTGAGCCAAGCGCTCAAGCCAAGCCCGGANACCCGCTCGCCGAAAACCGAAGCCGATAAAAAACACCTCGCTGCGTAACAAACGAGTCTCATCGACACAAGGAAGGTTTCTATATGGAACTCAAAGGTATCCCCCTGTTTCACAAAGGTCGCATCGCTGCAGTACTGGCTGCGCTGCTTGCAATACCCCTGGCGCAGGCCGACGTATTGCGCATTGGTGTCGCGACGGCCGGCGGCGGTGACCCGGTAACGTTCAGTGGCTCGACCTTGGGCATCGTGCGCAATCAGCAACTGCTGGAAAAGGCCTTCGCTGGAACCGGTACCGAGGTGCAATGGTTCTTTTTCAAGGGGGCTGGCCCCGCGGTAAACGAAGCCTTGTCGAACCAGCAACTTGATTTCGCCTACCAGGGCGATCTGCCCGCGGTCGTCGGGCGTTCCAATGGGCTGGACACCAAACTGCTGGCCGCACTGGGTGTACGTGCCAACCTTTACCTGGCCGTTCCCAAGGGCTCTGAGGTCAAAAGCATCGAAGACCTGAAAGGTAAAAAGGTGGCGGTCTTTCGTGGAACCAACGGCCATCTGGTGACGATCAATCTTTTGGCGGCGCATGGTCTGACCGAGCGCGATATCAAGGTCATCAACCTCGATACCGGAAGCACTCAGGCCGCATTGGTATCCAATGGCGTCGATGCCGCCTTCGGCGGCCGCGAATTGTTCAAGCTTCGCGATCAAGGCCTGATCGACATCGTTTATGACAACCCCACTCAGGATGTGCGCTACACCCGGCAGACTGCACTGGTGGTTCGGGGGGCCTATGAGAAAGAACATCCGGACAACGTGCAAAAGGTTGTCGATACGCTGGTGGATGCGGCGAAATGGACTTCGGATGACAGCCATCGTGAGGCTGTCTTCACTGAATGGGCCAAGAGTAATGAACCCGCAGAATCACTCCGCGCCGACTTCACCGGCGTAAGCCTCAGGGACAAAGCCTCGCCTCTGGTCGACAACTTTTTGCTTGGTCGCTATCAGGCTGTGGCGGACCAGGCCAAGGAAGAAAAACTCATCCGTCGCCCCGTCAGCATCGATGGCTGGTTCGAGACGAGCTACTTGCAAAAATCCCTGAAAACCAAGGGGCTTGAACACTACTGGACGCCCTACGGTCCGGATGGCAAACAGCCGGCTGGCAATGCAGTAGCGGCCGCGACCAAGCAAGGGAGCTAGGCAAATGGCCAGGGCACAGACCGTCAGATTAGAGCCGTACGCGACGCCGGCATTACCGAGCGACAACGTCAAACGCTTGCCACCGTCACCGGCCCGTTCAGCACGCAAGGTAGAGGTGCAGCGCACGTCAGCCTGGTCCTTCAATCTGGGTGATAAAGCCTTGCCCTGGCTGCTGCCGCTGGTGTTGTTCGGCTTATGGTACCTGGGGGTGGAACGCGGTTGGCTTTCAGAGCAGGTGCTGCCACCGCCAGCCTACGTTTATCAAACCCTGTCGGACCTGGTCACCTCCGGTGACCTGTGGCTGAACGCCTCCGCCAGCTTGCAACGGGTGGTCGTCGGATTTGCGTTGGGTGCATTCGTCGGCATAGCGCTGGGCTTGGCCATGGGACTGTCCAGAACGGTAGAGGATTATCTTTTACCCACCTTCAACGCGTTGGTGCAAATACCGGTACTGGGCTGGTTGCCGTTTGCCTTGCTGTTGTTCGGCATCGGCGAGACGCTCAAGTATGTGCTGATTGCCAAGGCGGCCATGGTGCCGATCACGCTGTGTACGTTGCAGGCTTTCCACCAGGCGCCCAAAGGGCTGTTGGAAGTCGGCCGGGCCTACGGCTTCAGTCGTCGGCAAAGCGTCACCGCCATCGTNTTGCCGGCGGCTATTCCGACGCTNTTNACGGGTTTGCGTCTGGGTTTCACCAAAGCCTGGTTATCGCTGGTCGTGGTTGAGTTGGTGGCATCGAGTGAGGGCCTGGGTTACCTGATTGTCTATGGGCGCCAGCTGTTTCAACTGGACCTGGTGATGGCGGCCGTTGTGGTGGTCGGTGCTCTCGGCCTGTTGATAGACCGCGGTTTCGACTACCTGGAACAACGCTTGAGTCGTGGTCGGCCAACGGCCGGGGGGCGACTGTCATGAGTGCGATCATGTTGGTCGGTAGCCGTCACCGCCGATATCGNGGATGGGTCTTGCCCATTGCCGCCATTGCCGTGTGGTGGCTGGCTTCGAGCCAGGGCTGGAGCCAATCGGGCTTGCTCGTTTCGCCGGAAAAAGTCGCNACCACGGCCTGGGATCAAATTGCCTCGGGCAAATTCTGGCGGGCCATTTCTGCCAGCCTGGCGCGTAACCTCAGTGGCTTTTTTATCGGTACCACGCTCGGCCTGGTATTGGGTTGCCTGCTGGGCCTGTCGCGGTATTTCCAGCGTCTTGTCGGTCCGAGTTTCAATACCTTCAAACAAATTTCTCTGTTCGCCTGGATCCCGTTGATCTCGGTGTGGTTCGGCCTGGGCGATGTGGCCAAGGTGGTGTTCCTGTCACTGGCAGCGCTGGTGCCGGTGGTGGTGAATACCTGCGACGGTTTACGCAATGTCCCACCCAACCTGTTGGAAGTGGCGCGGGTATACCGCTTCACCCGTTGGCAAACCATCGTCGGGGTCATGCTTCCCGCCGCCTTGCCGTCGATTTTCACNGGGATTTACCTGGCGCTGGTCTACTCCTGGCTGGCGACCATCGGTGCCGAATACCTGCTGGTATCGGGGGAGGGGATCGGCAACACGCTGATTGATGGCAGCGAACATTTCATGATGGACCTGGTGTTATTTGGAATGGTGGTTATCGGCCTGGTGGGCTGGGGCCTCAACGCATTGGCCCGGACACTTGAGCGGCGAATGCAGCGCCTGTACGGCATCGCTCCTCGTTGATTGGCACTTTCAAAAGGATTGCAACATGCTCAACAACAGCCTGACCCTGGAAAACATCAGCAAGCGTTTCGCTTCCCGACCGGGCAGTTCGACTCAATTGCAAGTACTCGACAACATCCACCTCGACATCGCTCCCGGGGAGTTCATCAGCATCGTCGGTGCCAGCGGCTGCGGCAAATCCACGCTGTTGCGACTGATTCTTGGACTGGACGAAGAATACGACGGGCGCATCCTGCTGGATGGCAAACCCATCGAAGGCACTGGCCTGGAACGTGGCATCGTATTTCAGGATCACCGCTTGTTCCCCTGGCTCAATGTGGAACAGAACGTCGCTGTCGGCCTCAAGAANTCACCCCTGAGCGCCGGGCAGAAACGCGACACCGTGCGCGAGCACATTGAACTGGTCGGCCTGCAAGACTTTATCGATGCCTACCCTCATCAGCTATCCGGCGGCATGGCACAACGCGTGGCCATCGCCCGCGGTTTGGTCAATCGNCCGAGNGTGCTGCTACTGGATGAACCGCTGGGTGCCCTCGATGCCTTGACCCGTGCGCGCCTGCAGGGCGAGCTGCAAAACATCTGGCTCAAGGAAAAAATCACCATGATCCTGGTCACGCACGATGTTGATGAGGCGGTATTCCTGGGTGACCGCGTGGTGGTGATGCAGCCCAACCCCGGCCGCATCCGGCGCATCCTCGACATCGATCTGCCGCGTTCACGCAACCGCAGTGACAGCCGCTTCATTGCCCTGCGCGACGATGTGCTGAGCGATTTTGCCGAGCTGCACTGAGACTCCGCGCCTGACGTCGCGCGCAGGCTTGATGTTCACACTCAATTTTTTCAGGGAACGGGAAATGTCCGAACGCCAGCTCAGCCTCAACCTATTCATCTATCCGAACGGCCATCACGAAGCGGCCTGGCGTCACCCGCAGTCGGTGCCGGAATTGTCCATGGATATCGGCTATTACCAGCAACTGGCACTGCGCGCTGAACGCGAGAAACTCGATGCGATTTTCTTCGCCGATTCGCCGTCACTGGCTGAAAGCGGGCATGAGGGTTTGCGCATTCGTTTCGAACCCATCACCTGGCTGGCCGCGATTGCCGCAGTGACCCAACGCATAGGCCTGATCGCCACCGCCAGCACGACCTACAGCGAACCCTACAATCTGGCCCGCTCATTCAGTGCGCTGGACCACCTCAGCAAGGGTCGCGCCGGCTGGAACATCGTGACCACTTCCATGGCCGCAGCAGCCGCCAATTTTGGTCTGGACAAACATCCCTCGGCCTCTGACCGCTACGCTCAGGCCGAAGAATTCGTGCAGGTGGTCGGTGACCTGTGGGACAGCTGGGAGGACGATGCGCTGGTGCTGGACAAGACAGCCGGGGTGTTTGCCGATGGTGACAAGGTGCATGCGATCAACCANGTGGGTACCCACTACAAAGTAAAGGGCCCGTTCAACTCTCCGCGCTCGCCACAGGGGCGGCCGGTGCAGGTGCAGGCTGGGTCTTCTGAAGATGGCCGTGATTTCGCGTCCAGGCATGCCGAAGCGATTTTCACCGCGCACCAGACCCTGCAAAGCGCGACCGAATTCGCCAACGATATCCGTGCNCGGGCGAAGGCGGCGGGGCGCGATCCTCGCCAGCTGAAAATTCTCCCGGGCATCAGCCCCTACATCGGTAGCACCGAAGCCGAAGCCCAGCGCAAGTTCGAGGAGCTCAACGAACTGGTGCTGCCGCACATCTCGTTAGGTCAGCTACGCCGCCTGTTGGGCGTCGACCTGACCGGCCAGGATCTGGATGCGCCGTTCCCGCGCCACCTGATCAACTTCGACAGCAGCGAAAGCCAGTCAAGCCGTTTCAAANTGATCATCGACATTGTCGACCGCGAGAAACCGACGCTGCGCCAACTGATCAATCGCCTGGCGGGTGCTCGTGGGCATTGGGTGCCGGTCGGTACGCCGGTGCAGATTGCAGACTTGATCGAGCAGTGGTTCCGCAGTGGTGCCGCCGATGGTTTCAACGTGATGCCGCCAGCATTCCCCGAAGGCTTTGAAGTGTTCCTCGATGAAGTGCTGCCGATACTGCGAAAGCGTGGCCTGTTCCGCAGTGAATATTCGGGNAGTACGCTGCGCGAGCATTACGGCTTGAATCGCCCGGCTTCGCGTTTTTCCCTGAAGTCCGCCTGAGCGAGGGGCAGATCGGCCTGGCTGCAACCGGACTCAAAGCCGCCGCTTGCAGATCATCCTGGGCCGGTCACGCTCATTCCTGATCCATAACCTCGGTCACCCCCAGGTCCTCACCCAGGAACCCGCCACTCTGATGGTGCCACAGCCGCGCATAGAGGCCGTTCCTGGCGAGCAATTCGGTGTGGGTGCCCTGTTCGATNATGCGTCCATCATCCATGACAATCAGTCGATCCATCGCCGCAATCGTGGACAGCCGATGGGCGATGGCGATGACGGTTTTGCCCTTCATCATTTCATCGAGGCTTTCCTGAATGGCCACTTCGACTTCCGAATCCAGCGCGCTGGTAGCCTCGTCAAGTAGCAGGATCGGGGCGTTCTTGAGCATCACCCGGGCAATCGCGACGCGCTGGCGCTGGCCGCCCGACAGCTTGATGCCGCGCTCGCCCACCAAGGTGTCGTAGCCGGTGTGACCTTGCCGGTCGCTCAGTTGGCTGATGAACTCATCGGCCTGGGCATTGGCCGCGGCACTGCGGATTTGTGCGTCGCTTGCATCGGGTCGGCCGTAGGCGATGTTGTCGCGAATGGAGCGGTGCAGCAGGGAAGTATCCTGGGTGACCATGCCGATGGCGCTACGCAGACTGTCTTGTGTCACGTGCGCAATGTCTTGCCCGTCAATGCGAATCTGCCCGCTGTCGACATCATAGAAGCGCAGCAGCAAGTTGATGAGCGTGGATTTGCCCGCGCCGGAGCGGCCGACCAGGCCGATTTTTTCGCCCGGGCGAATGTTCAGGCTCAAGCCATCGAGCACCTGGCGTTCGCCATTGTAGTTGAAGCTCACATTGTCGAAGGTTACCGCNCCGCCGGAGGTCACCAGCACGCCTGCGTTCGGCGCATCCTGCACCTTGGGGCCGCGGGTCAGGGTTGTCATGCCATCCTGCACGGTGCCGATGCTCTCGAACAGCGAAGTCATTTGCCACATGATCCAGTGCGACATGCCGTTGATACGCAACGCCATGGCGGTAATCGCCGCCACGGCACCGGTGCCGACTTCGCCCAGGTGCCACAGCCAAAGTGCATAACCGCCGGCTGCCATGATCAACGCCACCACCAACGCCTGGTTAACGATCTCGAATTGGCTGACCAGGCGCATCTGGCGATAACCGGTCCGCTTGAAATCCTCCATGGCCGCGCGCGCGAAGTGCGCTTCACGATTGGAATGGGAGAACAGTTTCACTGTCGTGATGTTGGTGTAGGCGTCTGAGATACGTCCGGTCATCGAGGAACGCGCATGGGCCTGTTCCTGTCCGACCTTCCCCAAGCGGGGCACGAAGTACAGCATGGCCAGCCCGAACAACACGATCCAGGCAATGAAAGGCAGCATCAGTTTCAGTGCGAAGCCGCCGGCCAGCGCGATGATCGCGATGAAATACACCCCGATGCCGGGTGCGATCTCGATAAGGGTGAACAGCACGTCGCGCACGGCCAGCGCAGTCTGCATCACCTTGGTGGTGACCCGGCCGGAGAACTCATCGGAAAAGAACGAAAGGCTTTGCCGCAGCATCAGGCGGTGGAAGTCCCAACGCAGCCGCAACGGCAGATTAATCGCCAATATCTGGTGCTGCACCATGGTACGCAACGCCACCAGCCCGATGCTCGCCACCATGACGATGCCCATGCCCCACAACACGCGACTTTCCTGCGCCGCCGCATCACCACCGGCTTGCCAGGTCGAGAGCAGATCCACGACCTGACCAAGGAAAGAAAACAGCCAGGCTTCGTAGATCGACACACCGGCACTGAGCAGCGCAAACGCGAGAATATAGCCGCGGGCGCCCCGTGTGCACGCCCAAAGGAACCGAGCCAGGCCTTCGGGTGGCGGAGGGACTTCGTCGGGCGGGAAGGGGTCGAGTCTTTGTTCAAATGCGCGAAGCATGGTGGTCTCCGAAACGATCAAGTGAAGGAGAGTCTGCCATTTAAACGTTGCTTTGAGGGTTATGTGGGTTGGCGGGGCCAAGAGGGGCGCTCTCGGAGCGCCGTTCTTGACCCGAAGCGGTCATCCAGGGCGAGTGACTATCCGTGTGTTTTCTTCAGTCCTTTCAAGCGCACATTCGCCCTTTGCACAGCGGCCATTTTTTCAGGCCGCTTCATGCGTTTCCACTTTCTGATGTCTTCCTTGCTTCGCCCGCAACTCACACACAGATCACCACTCAGCTGGCAAACGGAGATGCAGGGATTTTCGATTTCTTTAGCCATTGTCAGTTACCTTTGGCCACACGTGATTGAGTCAGGCGATTGAGGCGCGCAATCATGCCAGTCGAAACTCGACCGTCAGATGACTGACCTCATGAACCGGTTTGAGACGTTCACGAATGCTGTCGGCGCTAGCAGTGGCCTCACCCAGGACGCTGACGATGGCTGCATGCGCTTGCGGTCCAACACGCCAGACGTGCAAGTCCGTGATGGTGGCATCCCCCGGTTTCTCGACCAGTTCGCGGATTTCCTCGGCAACGTGCGCATCGGTCTGATCCAGCAATACACCTGCTGTAACCCCCATCAAGGTCCATGCCCAACGCGCGATAACGATGGCGCCGACGATGCCCATGACCGGGTCCAGCCAAACCCAACCCAGATACCGGCCGGCGAGCAGCGCAGCAATGGCCAGAACCGAAGTCAGCGCGTCCGCGACGACGTGGACGTAGGCCGATTTCAGGTTGTTGTCGTTCCCGTGATGGGCATGGCCATGATCATCATGATCGTGCCCATGACTGTGCCCGTGACCCAGCAGAAGGGCGCTGACAATGTTGACGACCAAACCGGCAATCGCGATGAGCGTAGCGGTGCCGAACTGAACTTCCGTCGGCTGCAAGAGGCGCATGACAGACTCAACGCCAATCCCCAGGGAGACCATACCGAGAATCAGCGCCGAGGCGAACCCGCCCAAGTCTCCAACCTTTCCGGTACCGAAACTGTAGCGCTGGCTGAAAGCATGACGTTTTGCGTATCCGTAGGCGGCCGCCGCGATGCCCAATGCGCCGGCATGGGTCGCCATATGAAAGCCATCGGCCAGTAACGCCATCGAGCCAGTTATATAGCCGGCGGTGATCTCGCCAATCATCATCACAACGGTCAGTGCCACAACCCAAAGCGTACGCTTGGCATTTTCGTCGTGCGCTGAGCCAAGGAACACATGGTCATGTGTGTGGTTGATGGTGCTGCTCATCCTGAGTGTGTCCCTGGACGCGTTCACTTGGAGTAACGGCGAATGGCTTCAAGAAGCTCTTCGACGCCTTTGTTACGCTCTTCTTCGCTGAGCGCAGGGTTCGCAACATGCTCCCGGGCATGCTCTTCGATGATTTCCTCCATCAAGCCGTTGATAGCCCCACGA
>Ga0065714_10064824_pt1 | contig 17738 bp, 17 predicted proteins | sample MisRhiReplicate2_FD_59101 | JGI IMG/M metagenome (GOLD analysis project Ga0065714, IMG submission 59101) | Miscanthus rhizosphere microbial communities from Kellogg Biological Station, MSU, sample Rhizosphere Soil Replicate 2: eDNA_1 v2... | ecosystem: Host-associated > Plants > Roots >...
CCTGCCGCTGCGGCCACTCGCAGTGGGGTCGTGGGGGTGCTTGCCACCACCGGTACGCTGCAAAGCGCCAAGTTCGCCGCCTTGCTCGACCGTTTCGCCACCGATGTTCGAGTGATCACCCAACCCTGCCCAGGCCTGGTGGAGCTGATTGAAAGCGGTGACCTGAGCAGTCCAGCCCTGCGTCAGTTGCTACAGGGGTACATCGAACCGCTGCTCAGCGCGGGTTGCGACACCATCATCCTGGGCTGTACCCACTATCCCTTCCTCAAGCCGCTTCTGGCGCAGATGCTCCCTTCGAGCATCGTGCTCATCGACACCGGCGCCGCCGTGGCTCGCCAGCTCAAGCGTTTACTGGGTGAGCGAGACCTGCTGGCCGTGGGTAATCCCGAGCCTGCACAGTTCTGGACCAGCGGCGATGTGTATCACCTAAGAAATATCCTACCAACACTATGGAAATATTCCGGCGTTGTGCGAAGCTTCGGTGCGTGAAAATTTCGTGAAAATCCGGAGTTGTTGACTGGAACTTCTGACTACACGCCAGCTTCTATAGCGAGATAGCCTGTTTATAACCCTATAACTTCGTTTGGAAAGGATGTTTCTTATGAAGCGCTTGTTCTGTTTGGCTGCGATTGCGGCCGCTGTAGTGGGGCACTCTGTTTCGGCACAGGCCGCTGGCCTGGAATTGGGTGTCGGGGGCACGAGCGATTCGACCATGACCTATCGGCTGGGGCTGACATCGGACTGGGATAAAAGCTGGATGCAAAGCAATACCGGTCGACTGACCGGTTACTGGAGCGGTGCCTATACCTATTGGGACGGTGATAAGCGCGCCAGCGCCAGCAGCCTGTCGTTCTCGCCGGTATTTGTGTATGAATTCGCCGGGGAATCGGTGAAGCCTTACATCGAAGCCGGGATCGGGGTAGCGGTGTTCTCCCGCACCAAATTGGAAGATAACAACATCGGCCAGGCTTTCCAGTTCGAAGACCGCCTGGGCTTCGGCCTGCGCTTCGCCGGTGGGCATGAAGTGGGTATTCGTGCCACGCATTACTCCAATGCGGGCATCAGCAGCAACAACGATGGGGTAGAGAGCTACTCGTTGCACTACACCTTGCCGCTGTAACGCTCAAGAACACTGCAAAACACTGTGGGAGCTGGCTTGCCTGCGATAGCATCACCTCGGTGTGACTGACACACCCAGGCGCCTGCATCGCAGGCAAGCCAACGCCCACATTTGATTTTCGCCCTATTTACGATCAGCGATACGCTGTTGCAATGCCTTCGCGCTCGGTCAAGCACTCCGGCGCTCCCATCTCGAATTCCCGACAGATCAGCGGCCGTCGCTCGTAGATTGTGCACATCATCGTGTCCCGATCCAGCGCCGCGCACCAGCCATCGTCCAGGCGCAGCATGACTTCGCCGCCCCAGTCATCGGTGTCGATATAACGCTCCGGCACGCCCGTGTCGGTGATCAGCATGACTTCCAGCTGGCAGCAGCAGGCCGCGCACGTCGAGCACGTAACGGTGGGTTCGGCGATTTGGGTGTGGGGGATGTTTGTCATAGGCACGCAGTGTAAGGCAAGCGAAGGACGCCCGTGTAAAACCACTGACAGACGTCAGCGTGCAAGGCGGTGCAATCCCACGAACACCACGGCCCACAGCAGCGCCAACGCGATCATTGTGGGGGCGAAGCCGAAACCAAACTGCACCCCCGCCAATTGGCTGCCGGCATAGTAGGAAAGCGGGCCGCCCAGGGCGCCCAGCACAGCTGCACGCCACCATGGGCGGGCGCTCCAGGCCAGGCAATGGCGCAATGTGGTCGCCAGCAACGCCCATAGCAGGATCAACCAGAAAGGAATCAATGGGCCTGGTTCAGCGAACTCGAATACTCCCAGCGCGCGCAACACGCTATCCAACAGCGTGCCCACGACGGTCACGCTGAGGATGAGCTTCCCGTCTTCGGCCCACGAACTTATCCACAGCTGGTGAATGGCAAGCACCGCCAGCCCGACCAGCAACCATAGGCTGTCACCGCCAAGCACGCAGGCAAACCAGCCGCACTGAAAGAGCGCGGCATTAGCCAGGGACTTAAGCACTGAAGCGCCCGAGCAGCGGCGGGTTGATCGCCGACGGTTTGGCCAGCAGCAGTTGCGCCGTGCCGATCGTGCGCTCCATAAACCCGCCTTCGCAGTAGCACAGGTAGAACTCCCACAGGCGCAGGAAATATTCGTCGTAGCCCAATTCTGCGAGGCGGCCGTGGGCACGGCGAAAATTCTCATGCCACAGGCGCAGGGTTCGCGCGTAGTGCAGACCGAAATCCTCCATGTGCAGCAGGTTCATATCGGTATCGCGGCTGACGATGTGCAGCATGTTCTGCACGCAGGGCAGGGCGCCGCCGGGGAAGATATAGCGCTGGATAAAATCCACGCTGCGCTTTGCCTGTTCAAAACGTTGCTCACGAATGGTGATGGCTTGCAGGAGCATCAGGCCGTCGCTCTTGAGCAAGTGCGCACATTGCTTGAAGTAGGTGGGCAGGAAGCGATGGCCCACTGCCTCGATCATCTCGATCGACACCAGCTTGTCGTACTGGCCGGTAAGGTCGCGGTAGTCTTGAAGCAACAGCGTTACCTGGTCTTGCAGCCCGAGGGCCGCGATGCGTTTCTCGGTGTAGGCGAACTGTTCCTTGGACAAGGTCGTGGTGGTGACCTTGCAACCGTAATGCTGCGCCGCATACAGCGCCATGCTGCCCCAGCCAGTGCCGATTTCCAGCAGGTGGTCGGTGGGCTTGAGGGCAAGTTTCTGGCAGATACGCTCCAGCTTGTTCAACTGTGCCTGTTCCAGGGTGTCGTCGGGGGACAGGAATTGCGCCGCCGAATACATCATGGTCGGGTCGAGGAATTCCTCGAACAGGTCATTGCCAAGGTCGTAGTGAGCGGCGATGTTCTTTTGCGAACCCTTGCGCGTGTTGCGATTGAGCCAGTGCAGGCCTTGGGTGAATGGCCGCGCCAAGCGCGCCAGGCCACCCTCCATCGCGTCGAGCACGTCCAGGTTGCTGACCATCACGCGCACGACGGCAGTCAGGTCCGGGCTGGTCCAGTAGCCGTGGATAAATGCCTCGCCGGCGCCGATGGAGCCGTTGGCCGCCACCAGGCCCCACACGGCAGAGTCGAGGATCTGGATCTCTCCGAGCAGGTGCGCTTCCCGCGCGCCGAATACTTGCCGCTCGCCCTCCTCCATCACCACCAACTGGCCATGGCGCAGCTGACTGAGTTGACGCAGTACGGCCTTGCGCAACAGCGCGGCAGTCATGCCGTTGACGTTCAGGCGGTTGCCCTTGACCGATAAGCTAGGGGATTTCATGGCGGCGATCCTTGGTATACCCGACTGCGGTGCGAGAGGCGCCTTCGGCGGCCTGGTGGGAGAAAATCGGTGTGCGTTTAAGCAAGAGGCGCATGGCCTGCCAGTAGATTGCGAGGCAGGTCTTGGCGGTCATCCACGGAAAGCGCCACAGGTAACGGTGCAGGCTGGCGCGGTTAAGCGTTTCTTTTTGCAGGCTGAGGGTCGCGTCGAAGACTTTTTGCGCGCCCTGCCAGTCAGCCATGTGCACGCCGAGCCTGGCGGCGGGCGGGCTGAAGCTCATGCGGTATTCCAGGTCGCGGGGTAGAAACGGCGACACATGGAAGGCCTTGGCCACGGCGAAGTGCTGATGCTCGTCCGTGCCCAAGGCCTGAGCCGGCAGCACATAGTGATAGCGCTCGCGCCATGGGGTGTTGGTCACTTCACACAGGATCGCAGCCAGACGTCCGTCAGACTCGAAGCAGTAGAAGAAACTCACGGGGTTAAAAGCCAGGCCCCAACTGCGGGCCTGGGTCAGTAGGCAGATAACGCCCTGGGGTGTACGCCCCAGCGCCTTGCCGACTTCCTGGCGCACGGCATCGCTCAAGCTCATGCCGGTGCGCGTCAATTCACGCAGGTAATCCTGCTGGCGAAAACCGAAGGGGGCCAGGCGGCTGCGTCCAGCCAGGGGGGACAGCCCAAGCACCTCCTGCTCTTCGCTCAGGTCCAGGTACAGCAAGCCGATGCGGTAGCGAAAGGCGTGGGCCTTGGGCGCAAACCGGCGATGCGCAATCCAGCCGCTGTACAGGGCGCTGTTCACAGGGTTTCCCCAAATGCCTGGGCCACGTGCAGGGCACTGACCACGCCGTCTTCGTGAAAGCCGTTGGCCCAGTAGGCGCCGCAATAATAAGTATTGCGCACGCCAGATATCTCGTCGCGACGGGCCTGCGCCGCTACCGCAGCCAGGCTGTACTGCGGGTGGGCATAGGTGTAGCGGGCAAGGATCTTCAGGGGGTTGATCATCTGCGTCTGGTTGAGGCTGACGCAGAACGTGGTGGCGCTGTCGATGCCTTGCAGGATGTTCATGTCATAGGTCACCGCCGCCTGCGTCTGCCGGTTGGCGGTCAGCCGGTAGTTCCAGCTGGCCCAGGCCAGTTTGCGCTCGGGTAACAGGCGAGTGTCGGTGTGCAGCACCACATCATTGTCGGCGTAGGGCAGTGCGCCCAATATTTCCTGCTCGGCCTGGCTGGGGTCACCGAGCAATGCCAACGCCTGGTCGCTGTGGCAGGCAAACACCACTTTGTCGAAGGCTTCGGTGCCGGCGGCACTGTGCACAACCACGCCTTCTGCGTCGCGCTCGACCAGATGCACAGGGCAATCGAGGCGGATGCGTTCGCGAAAGCTGCGCGTCAGGGGTTCGATATAGCTGCTTGATCCGCCTTCGATCACACACCATTTCGGCCGGTTGTTCACCGAGAGCAACCCGTGGTTCTTGAAAAAACGCACAAAGAATTGCAGCGGAAACTTCAGCATGTCCACCAACGACATCGACCAGATCGCGGCCCCCATCGGCACGATGTAGTGCAGGATAAACCGCGGGCCATAACCACCGGCCTCAAGGTAGTCACCCAGGGTCATCTCGGCGCTGATGCGTTGCTCTTGCAGGTCCAGCGGTGCCTGGCGATTGAAGCGCAGGATGTCGCGCAACATGCCCCAGAACCCGGGCGAGAGGATGTTGCGCCGCTGGGCGAACAGGCTGTTGAGGTTGTTGCCGTTGTACTCGAACCGGGTGTTCTCGTCGCACACCGAAAAGCTCATTTCGGTGGGTTTGAACTTCACCCCTATTTGCCCCAGCAGGCGGATGAAATGCGGGTAGGTCCAGTCGTTGAACACGATAAACCCGGTGTCTACCGCGTAGCTTTTACCCTCGACCGTCACGTTGACCGTGTGGGTATGCCCGCCGATGCGGTCGCCCGCTTCGAACAGCGTGATGTCATGGCGGCGACTGAGCAGGTAAGCACTGGTCAGGCCCGCGATGCCGCTACCGATGATGGCGATCTTCACAGTTCGTCCTTCTTCGGCGGTGGGCTGCGCAGCATGCGCTTGCCGATGATCAGTTGTGCGCGGTTAGGCAGTTTCGACAGCGGCCAGAGGGTGGCGATAAACAGCGCGGGAAAGGCAATTTCCAGCGGGCGCTTTTCCAGCTTGGCGAAGATATGGCGCGCGGCTTTGTCGGCGGGCCAACTGAGTGGCATGGGGAAGTCATTGCGTTCGGTCAGCGGTGTGTCGACGAAGCCCGGGCTGATCACCGTTACGTCGATATTTTCCGGTGACAAGCCGATGCGCAGGGATTCGAACAGGTAACGCAAGCCTGCCTTGGAGGCCCCATAGGCTTCGGCGCGCGGCATGGGCAGGTAGGTCACGGCACTGGCGACGCCCACCAGGTGCGGCCTCACCCCGGCGCGCAACAGCGGCAGCGCGGCTTCGATGCAGTAACTGCTGGCGAGCAGGTTGGTGCGTACCACGTGCTCGATGATCGAGGAATCGAACTGCCGGGCGTCCACATATTCACAGGTGCCGGCATTCAGGATCACCGTGTCCAGCGAACCCCAGACCTTGGCGATATGTTCGCCGATCTCACGCACGGTCTGGCTGTTGGTCAGGTCGCCCGCCACCACTAACACCTGGCCGGGAAAACGTTGGGCGAGTGCTTCCAAAGGCCCTTGGGTGCGCGAACTCAGGGCCACATGTGCGCCACTGTTGAGCAGCTCCAGGGCCAGTGCGGCGCCGATACCACTGCTGGCGCCAGTCAACCAGTAACGGCGGGGCGGTGTCAGGCTCATCCCATTCTCCTTTTCAGCCAGCTAATGACCCTGCCCAGCACAGGCAAGTGTTCGTACAGCAGGGCGCCGGCATCGAAATAGTCGCGGTGGCGGTACACCTTGTCGCGCCACATCAAGTGCGAACAGCCTTCCACCCGGATCACCTTGCCGTTGGCCAGGCGCGGGTGGCAGAAACTCATTTTCCAGCGCAGGTAACCTTCGCCTTCGGCCACCTGATCGAACCCATGGAAGTCAAAGCGCAGCTGGCTGACGTTGCTGTACAACTCGGCGAAGTAGCGGTGCATGGCGGGCAAGCCATGGACTTCGTGCAGCGGGTCGGCGAAGGCGATGTCCTTGCTGTACAGGCTGTCGAGCAGGTGCAGGTTGTGCTTGTCCAGCGTGGCAAAGGCCTGGGCGAAGCGACGCAGGAAGTCACTCATATTCACCCCCGGCGGCCTGGCGCGAGGGCAGGCTGCGGAAAGCGGCCAAGGCCCGTTCGCGGGATTTCTTCAGGTCGACAATCGAGCGCGGGTAGTCGGCCACGCCGAACAGGCCCCCGGCGGCTTCGGGGTTGTGCACTTCCTTCTTGTTCAACGCAGCCAGTTCCGGCAGCCATTGCTTGATAAAGATGCCTTCGCTGTCGAACTTCTCCGACTGGCTCAACGGGCTGAATATCCGGAAGTACGGCGCCGAGTCGGTGCCGGTGGACGAACTCCACTGCCAGCCGCCGTTGTTGGCCGCCAGGTCGCCGTCGATCAGGTGGCGCATGAAGAAGCGCTCGCCTTCGCGCCAGTCGATCAGCAGGTTTTTGGTCAGGAACATCGCCACGACCATGCGCAGGCGGTTGTGCATCCAGCCGGTTTCCAGCAGTTGGCGCATGGCGGCGTCGATAATCGGCAGGCCGGTACGCGCTTCCTGCCAGGCCGCGAGGTCCTTGGGCGCGTTGCGCCAGGCGACTGCTTCGGTCTCGGGACGGAACGCGCGATGCCGGGAGACCCGTGGGTAGCCCACCAGAATGTGCTTGTAGAACTCGCGCCACAGCAATTCGTTGATCCAGGTGATGGCGCCCATGTCGCCACTCTCAAACTCGCCGCCGTTGGTTTGCAGTGCGGCATGCAGGCATTGGCGCGGCGAAATCACACCCGCCGCGAGGTAGGCGGAGAGTTGGCTGGTGCCCGGCTTGGCGGGGAAGTCGCGCTCGTCCTTGTAATAGCTGATTTGCTGGTCGGCAAAGGCATCCAGGCGGCGGCGGGCTTCCTCCTCACCTGCCGGCCACAGGGCTCGCAGGGCGTCGGTGGGTGGTTCGAAGCCGTCGACGGTGGTGGGGATGGCGTCACTTTTCAGCGCGAGCGCGGCCTGAGCCTTGGGCGTGGCGACCAGGCGTGGCAGGGCGCTGTGCAACCGGGTGTAGCAGACCTTGCGAAACTGGCTGAACACCTGGAAATAAGTGCCGGTCTTGGTCAGTACGCTGCCGGGCTGGAAGAACAGCTGATCCAGGTAGCTGTGGAAGCTCACGCCTTGCGCCTCCAATGCCTTGGACACGGCTGCATCGCGACGGCTTTCGTGAAGACCGTATTCCTCATTGACGTGCACCGACTCCACCGACAGCTCGCGGCACAGTTGGCTCAATACGCCAGGCGCCTGGTCCCAAGTGGCGGCAGTGCGGATCAGCAGGGGAATGTTCAGCTCGCCCAGCGTTGTGCTCAGCACGTGCAAGTTGCGCAGCCAGAAATCCACTTTGCACGGGGCGTCGTCGTGTGCCAGCCACTGCTCGGGCGTGATCAGGTACACGGCCGCGATCGGGCCTCGCTGGCTCGCGGCGGCCAGGGCGGTGTTGTCGTGTAGGCGCAGGTCGGTGCGCAGCCAGATCAGATGCATTTAAACAAGTCCACGCTGGATCAGTAGCTGTTGAGCCGACAACGGCTCTTCAGCGCTGAACAATTCAGGGATGTCACGGGTTAATACGGCCAACTCGGCCTGGTGGATGCATACCGTTGGTCCGACGATCAACTTTGGGCAATGGATGCCGCTCAGAAGTTTGGCGAAGGTCGACAGGTGCAGGGCCTTGCTCGAATACAGCAGCACGGCGCGCGGTTGCAGGTGTTCCACTGCAAGGGCCAGTTCACCAGCGGGCAGAGGCCAGTCGAAGACTTCTACCGGGCAGTCGGCACTGCTGGCCAGCCAGGCGCTGAGCCATAAGTGCGGCTCCAGCGGCAGGTCGGATTGATTCACCAGCAACAACGGCGCGCCGTGCAACTGGCGGTTGTTGTGGTAGATGCGCGCACCGAATTTGCTGCGCAGCCAGGACAGGAAAAACACCCGCTCCATCTGTGCGCCGAATTGGCCCTGCCAGCGTTGTTCCAGCTCCTGCAGCAGTGGCAGCAGCAGCTGCTCGCACAGGGTGCGCGGCGGGTACAGCGCCATGGCCTGGTTGAAGGCATCGTCGACCCGGCGCTCGTTCAATTCGCTGATGGCCTGCACCAGGTTCTGGCGCAGGATGTGCCATTCATTTTCGACGGCATCGGGAACGGACTGGGCGGAGTCGATCAGGCCTTTGACCTGGCTGACCGGTACGCCGCGATTGAGCCAGGTGAGGATGGTGTGGATACGTTGGACGTGCTCGTCGCTGAACAGCCGATGGCCCTTGGGCGTGCGGTGGGGCACGATCAGGCCGTAACGCCGCTCCCAGGCGCGCAGGGTCACAGCGTTGACACCGGTCTGGCGTGCCACTTCGCGAATCGGCAACCAGCCGTCTTCGAGGGCTTGGCCGATGTCTTCGCCGGGTTCGTCTAGCAAAACAGCTGTCATGGTTTAGATCGCATTTCGCAGGCTGAGGTTTTCCGGGTGCGGTTGCAGGTACGCCTGCTGCGCGATGTAGCGGTCCGGGTGTTGGCGAAAGTGGTGCTTGAGCAGGGTCATCGGCACCACCAACGGCACGATGCCGTGGCGGTACTGGCCGATGACGGTTTGCATTTCCTGCTTGTCGTCGGCGCTGATGGCCTGCTTGAGGTAGCCGCTGATGTGCTGCAGCACATTGGTGTGGGTGCCCCGGGTGGCGCACTTGGTCAGCCCGGTCATCAGTTCGCTGAAATAGCCGCTGGCCAATTCTTCCAGGTTGACGCCCTTGGTCATGCTGCCAAGCAGGTGGCCGAGACTTTTGTAGTGCGCAGGGCTGTGAGCCATCAACAAGTATTTGTAGCGCGAATGAAAGGCCAGCAGGCGGTGACGGGTCAGGCCGTCAGCCAACAGTTGCTGCCAGCTGGCATACACGAATACGCGGGTCAGGAAGTTTTCACGCAGCACAGGGTCGTTCAGCCTGCCGTCTTCTTCCACCGGCAAGTTGGGGTGGCGTGCACAAAATGCCTTGGCATAAATGCCGCGTCCGCCACCGTCCACCGGGGTGCCGTTTTCGCGGTACACCTTGACCCGCTCCAGGCCACAGGACGGTGACTTCTGCATGAAGATGTAGCCGCACAGGTCGGTGTGTTCCGCCGCCATCTGCTGGCCGTAGTCGTCCAATGGCTGGGTGACGTTCAATTCGCGGTGCACGGTACCGACGGCTTGTGGGTGGGCAGGGTCGCCCACGAGGCGAATCGGCTCGCGGGGGATGCCCAGGCCGATAGCGACTTCGGGACACAGCGGCACAAAGTCGAAATAATCGGCAAGGGTCTGGCTGCACAGCAGGGATTGTTTATGGCCGCCGTTGAAGCGCACATTCTCGCCCAGCAGGCAGGCGCTGATGGCGATCTTCGGTTTGGTGGTGCTGGACATACACGAACCCTCGCAAGATTCCTGTACAAGGCTCTAATCTTGTACAACTTAACCTCATCATAGGTTCGATGCTGTACAAGTCAAATTATTTGTACAAGTTTTGCGAGCGGGTTATTTCCAGCCGATTTTCCAGGCGTCGATATTTTGCAGGGTTTGCCACGGCAGGCGTTCGCTGCGGCGGGTCATCACGGCTTGCAGTTCGATTTCCAGCACGGTGCCTTCATCGTCAACAAACAGCTCGGTGACCAGGAAGTGCTTTTCCTTGTTGCGGGGGTGTGCTGCTGTCCACTTTGACAGCAGCAATTTGGCGGGGTTGATACGGTTCATTGCAGGTGTTCCATCAAGCGTCGTGCGGCTTCCTGGCCGCTGAGCCACGCACCTTCCACGCGGCCCGACAGGCACCAGTCACCACACACGTACAGGCCCAGGTCGGCGTCGGCCAGCACGCCGAATTCGTGGCTGCTGGACGGTCGCGCATACAGCCAGCGATGTGCAAGGCTGAACGATGGGGCGGGCATGGCGCTGTGCAGCAGTTCGGCGAATGCGCCGTGCAGGTGCTCGATCACCGCCTCCTTGGGCAGGTCCAGGTGCGCCTTGCTCCAAGCGCTCGTGGCGTGCAGCACCCAGGTGTCGAGGGTGGTGTCGCGCCCCGGTTTGCTGCGGTTGCGTGCCAGCCAGTCGAGAGGGCTGTCTTGTACAAAGCAGCCTTCCATGGGCGTATCCAGGGGGTTGTCAAAGGCCAGGGCGATCGCCCAGGTCGGGTCCATTTTTACCCCGGCGGCGGCACTCGCCAGCTTGGGCGCTGCAGCCAGTAGCGCAGTGGCCTGGGGCGCCGGGGTGGCGATGATCACATGGCTGAAAGGGCCGTGGTTTTCGCCGTCGGCATCCAGCAGGTTCCAGTGTTGCTTGCCCTGGAACACTTCGGTGATGCGGCAACCGAATTCCACCGGCAGGTCATCGAGCAGGGCGCGGGTGATTGCGCTCATGCGCGGCGTGCCCACCCAGCGGATCTGTTCATCGGGAGAGGGCGTGAGCTGGCCGGACTTGAAGTTGTAGAGCTGGGGCTTCCACTGCTCGGCCCAGCCATTGGTTTGCCAGCGCTGCACTTCGTTGACGAAGCGCCGGTCGCGGGCGGTGAAGTATTGTGCGCCCATGTCCAGGGAGCCGGCATCGCTGCGCTTGCTGGACATGCGGCCACCACTGCCGCGGCTTTTATCGAAGAGTTGCACGACGTGCCCCGCGTCTCGTAACGCTCGGGCGGCGGAGAGACCGGCGATGCCGGTGCCGATGATCGCGATGGGAACAGTCATGGGAGGCCTCGTTTTACCGTTGGGTACAGACTACGCCGACACCAATAGCTGTACAATATTGTTTTTTGGTATAAGTTTTGGCTGACCTGTTCTTACGGCGTGACCTATGGTTAGAGCAGAGGCTTAATCCAACGTCACGCCCGTTCAAATTGATCCCTGCTTATAAAATAGACCAGTGATGGGCGGCGAACGTTACATGAGGAAGATCCCATGCACATTTTGCTGACCGGCGGTACTGGCCTGATCGGCCGTCAACTCTGCCAGCACTGGCTCGCCCAGGGCCATCGCCTGACGGTGTGGAGTCGACATCCAGACCAGGTTGCCCGGCGATGCGGCGAGCAGGTGGCAGGTGTTGCCAGCCTGCAAGAGGTTATCGGCCCCGTCGACGCGGTCATTAACCTCGCCGGCGCGCCGATTGCCGACCGTCCGTGGACCCACAAGCGCAAGGCATTGTTGTGGAGCAGCCGCATCAGCCTGACCGAAACCCTGCTGGCGTGGCTTGAAACCCTTGCGCAAAAACCAGCGGTGCTCATTTCAGGTTCGGCGGTCGGGTGGTACGGCGACGGTGGCGAGCGTGAGTTGACCGAAGCCAGCGGCCCGGTGCAAGACGATTTCCCCAGCCAGCTGTGCATCGCCTGGGAAGAAACCGCCCAGCGCGCCGAAGCCCTGGGCATTCGCGTGGTGCTGGTGCGTACCGGGCTGGTGCTGGCGGCGCAGGGCGGCTTTTTGTCGCGCCTGCTGCTGCCGTTCAAGCTGGCGCTGGGCGGGCCGATCGGCAATGGTCGGCAGTGGATGCCGTGGGTCCATATCAAGGATCAAATCGCCCTGATTGATTTTCTTCTGCACAAGCCTGACGCCAGCGGTCCTTATAATGCGTGTGCGCCACACCCGGTACGCAATCGCGAGTTTGCGAAAACCCTGGGCCAGGTGCTGCACCGCCCGGCGTTCATGCCGATGCCGGCCTTTGCGTTGAAGGTCGGCCTGGGCGAGTTGTCCGGCCTGCTGCTGGGTGGGCAGAAGGCGGTGCCCGAACGGTTGCTGGCCGCTGGTTTCACTTTCCAGTTCACTGAGTTGCGTGCGGCCCTGGACGACTTGTCCAGCCGCCTCTAGAGATAGGATGTTGCATGACGGATCACGCGTTGTTACTGGTCAACCTGGGCTCACCGGCGTCCACTTCGGTGGCCGATGTGCGCAGCTACCTCAATCAGTTCCTGATGGACCCCTATGTGATCGACCTGCCGTGGCCGGTGCGACGCTTGCTGGTGTCGCTGATCCTGGTCAAGCGTCCCGAGCAGTCGGCCCATGCCTACGCCTCCATCTGGTGGGACGAGGGCTCGCCGCTGGTGGTGCTCAGTCGCCGCCTGCAACAGCAGATGACTGCGCAGTGGACTCAAGGCCCGGTAGAGTTGGCGATGCGCTACGGTGAGCCGTCCATTGAAACGGTGCTGACCCGCCTTGCCGCCCAGGGCATCCGTAAAGTCACCTTGGCGCCGCTGTACCCGCAGTTCGCCGACAGCACCGTGACTACGGTGATTGAGGAGGCCAAGCGTGTGGTGCGCGACAAAAAGCTCGATGTGCAGTTCTCCATCCTGCAACCGTTCTACGACCAGCCAGAATACCTCGATGCTCTGGTAGCAAGCGCGCGGCCTTACGTGGAGCAGGATTACGACCACTTGCTGCTGAGCTTCCACGGGTTGCCTGAGCGCCACCTGACCAAGCTCGATCCCACCGGCCAGCATTGTTTCAAGGATGCCGACTGTTGCAAGAACGCGTCCGCCGAGGTGCTCAAGACCTGCTATCGCGCGCAATGCTTCAGTGTCGCCCGTGACTTCGCCGCGCGCATGGGCTTGCCGGAGGGCAAGTGGTCGGTGGCCTTCCAGTCGCGTCTGGGCCGCGCGAAGTGGATCGAACCCTACACCGAGGCGCGCCTGGAGGCGTTGGCCCAGCAAGGCGTGAAGAAGCTGCTGGTGATGTGCCCGGCGTTTGTCGCCGATTGCATCGAGACGTTGGAAGAAATTGGCGATCGCGGCCTGGAGCAGTTCCGCGAGGCGGGGGGCGAGGAGTTGGTGCTGGTGCCGTGCCTGAATGATGACCCGCAATGGGCGAAGGCGCTCAATACCTTATGTGAAAGAGCGCCAATGGCGCTGTAATTGGACCCGAGTGAAGATCGAACGGTGGGAGCGGGCAAGCCTGCTCCCACCGGTTTTACCGCGTTACAGGTTGAGGGTCAGGCTGACCGTAAGGTTGCGCGGCTCACCGGGGGTGATCCAATAGTTGCTGTAGGAGCGCTCGTAGTACCGCTCATCAAACAGGTTGTTGAGGTTCAGCCCCACGGTGACGTTCTCCGTGGCCTTGTAATGGGCCAGCAGATCGACCGTGTGGTACGCCGGCAACTCGAAACCCGTGCCGGCTTCACCGGAGCGATCACCGACATAGGTGAACGCTGCACCCAGGTCCGAGCCGCGTAACGCGCCGTCCTGGAATTCATACACCCCCAACAGACTGCCGCTGCGCTTGGCGACGCCGAGAATCCGGCTGCCGGTGGGAATGGTTTTATCGCCCTTGGTCACTTCGGCGTCGATGTAGGCAAACGCGCCAATCACCCTCACGGCATCGCTGACTTGCCCGCTCACTTGCAGGTCCAGGCCCTGGCTACGTGCCTTGCCCATGGCGCGGTTGGTATTGGTGGCCGGGTCCAGCGCAAGCACGTTTTCCTTTTCGATATGGAACGCGGCGAGGGTGGCGCTGAGGCGGTCGTCAAACAGCTCGCTCTTGATCCCCACTTCATAGCCCACACCGTCTTCGGGCTTGAAGGATTTGCCGTCGGCATCCAGGCCACTGTTGGGCTTGAAGGAAGTAGAGGCGTTGGCGAACACCCCGACTTGCGGCGTGAGCTGATAGAGCAGGCCGGCACGCTGGGTAAAGGCGTCGTGGGTTTGCCGGCTCTTGGCGTGGTTGCGTGTGAAGTCATCGGTGCTCTGCTCGAAATGCTCGAAGCGCGCACCGACCATACCGCGCAGGCGGTCGGTGAAGATGATCTGGTCCTGCAGGTTCAGCGCATGGCTTTTGGTCTGTTCGAAGACGTCGGTGCCGGAGCGTTCGCCGTTGGGCTTGGGCTGGCCGTAGACCGGGTTGTAGATGTCAATGGCATAGGGGCTGCCAGCGATAGCGGTCACGCGTTCCTTCTTGCGGTAGTCCTCGTACTCGGTGCCCACCAGCAGTTCATGCTGCCAGCGGCCACTGTCGAACAGCCCCCGGAGCTCCAGCTGGGTGATGCTGTCGTGCCAACCTGTGGAACGTTCACGGTAGCGGCGGTTGAGGGTGTGGCCGTTGGCATTCAGTGCACGGTTTTCCGAGGCGTCGCCCCACAGGCTGCCTTGCTTGTAGTGGCTGGCCAGGCGCAGTTTCCAGGCGTCGTTGAGGTGATGCTCAAGGGTGGCCTGGATACGGTTGTTATGGTTGTCGATATCACCGTCGTTGGGTTCCCCGAGGAAGGTGGAGCGTGATACGCCGCTGGCGTCGACGATGCCGCGGTCGAAGGTGGAGCTGTGGCGCACAAATTCGCTTTCCACCAACAGGGTGGTGTCCGGGTCCAGTTGCCAGCTGAACGAGGGCGCGACGAATACTCGCTTGCTCTGCACGTGATCGCGGAAGCTGTGGTTGTCTTCCACCGCCAGGTTGACCCGCGACAGCACGTTGCCGTCACTGTCCAGCGGGGTGTTGAGGTCAAGGGCAGTGCGGTAGCGATCCCAGCGGCCCGCGCTGGTTTGCAGGGTGGCAAAGGCTTCTGGCTGGGGCTTCTTGGTGACGATATTCACCGTGCCGCCGGGATCGCCACGGCCGTACAGGCTGGCGGCGGGGCCCTTGAGCACTTCGATGCGTTCGATGTTCGCCGTGTCCGGTGTGCTCGGGTAACCACGGTTGGCGCTGAAGCCATCCTGATAGAACTCCGACGTGGTGAAGCCGCGCACGCTGTATTCGTAGAGGGTGAGGCCACCAAAATTGTTCTGCTTGGACACACCGCCAGCAAACTCGAGGGCGCGTTCCACGTTGGTGCTGCCCAGGTCCTTGAGCACCGTAGCGGGAATCACGCTGATGGACTGTGGGATATCGCGCAGGGCGGTGTCGGTTTTGGTCGCACTGGCGGAACGCGTGGCGCGGTAGCCCATGACCGGGCTGGTGGCTGACTCATAGGCGTCGGTGGTGACGCTGATGGTGTCGAGCTCCAGGGTGTTTTCTTCGGCGAAGGCGGGATCAAGCAGCAAGCCCAAGGCCAGGCCAGCCAAGGGGGCGGTTCTTCGAGACGGCATGATAGAGCGTTCCAATATCTATATTGAAACAATATAACATGACTAATGAGAATGGATTGCTTTGAAATATTGGGTTACAGGTGCCCGCGTACGGGCACCTCGATCAAGCGCTTATTCCTCTTCCTTGACCGGCGCAGGCGGTGGGCGTAGTCCGATTTCCGCCAGCAGCTTGATCTCTTTACCGTTGCGCATGACCTGGATCGCGACCTTGTCGGTCGGTTTGATCCGCGCCACCTGGTTCATCGACTTGCGGCCATCTCCGGCCGGTTCGCCGTTGATACTGAGGATCACATCCCCCAGTTGCAGGCCGGCTTTCTGTGCCGGGCCGTCGCGGAAGATCCCGGCGACCACGATGCCAGGCCGACCGGTCAAGCCAAAGGACTCGGCCAGCTCCTTGGTCAACGGTTGCACTTCGATCCCCAGCCAGCCGCGAATCACCTGGCCGTGCTCGATGATCGACTTCATCACTTCCATCGCCAGCTTCACCGGGATGGCAAAACCGATACCCTGGGAGCCGCCGGACTTGGAGAAAATCGCCGTGTTGATACCGGTCAGGTTGCCATTGGCATCCACCAGCGCACCGCCGGAGTTGCCCGGGTTGATCGCCGCATCGGTCTGGATGAAATCCTCGTAGCTGTTGAGGCCCAACTGGTTACGCCCGGTGGCGCTGATGATGCCCATGGTCACGGTCTGCCCTACGCCGAACGGGTTGCCGATGGCCAGTGCCACGTCGCCCACGCGCAAACCGTCGGAGCGGCCGAGGGTGATCGAAGGCAGGCTCTTGAGGTCGATCTTAAGGACCGCGAGGTCGGTCTCCGGGTCGCTACCCACCACGCGAGCCAGGGTTTCGCGGCCGTCACGCAGGGCCACCACGATCTGGTCGGCACCGGTGGTCACGTGGTTGTTGGTGAGGATGTAGCCTTCGGGGCTCATGATCACCCCGGATCCAAGGCTGGACTCCATGCGGCGCTGCTTGGGCCCGTTGTCACCGAAGTAGCGGCGAAACTGTGGGTCCTCAAACAGCGGATGGGCCGGTTTGTTGATGACCTTGGTGGTATACAGGTTGACGACCGCCGGGGCGGCAATGGTGACCGCGTCGGCATAGGTCACCGGGCCTTGCACCACCGCGTTGCTCTGCGGTGCCTGCTGCAGGTTGACATCAAGGCTGGGAAGCCCCACCAGCTCGGGGAAACGCTGAATAATCAACATCGCGATCAGCACGCCAGCCAACAATGGCCATCCAAAAAAACGCAGCGCCTTGAGCATCAAGTAAGTCCTGACAGGTTGCAGGGGGCGGGAGAGCGCCCATAATGTCGCGCATTATACGAGGCTGCGAGCGCCTTCGAACGGGATATTTAGGAGTCTTTTATGGCAGTCCCCCTTACCACCCTCGTCGAGGAAGCGGACCGCTACCTCGGCAGCGCAAAAATTGCCGACTATTGCCCCAATGGCCTGCAGGTCGAGGGGCGCCCCCAGGTGATGCGTATCGTCAGCGGCGTGACCGCAAGCCAAGCCCTGCTCGATGCAGCCGTCGAGGCCCAGGCCGACCTGATCCTGGTGCACCATGGCTATTTCTGGAAGGGCGAAAACCCCTGCGTCACCGGCATGAAGCAGCGCCGCCTGAAAACGTTGCTCAAGCACGACATCAGTCTGCTGGCCTACCACCTGCCGCTGGACCTGCACCCCGACGTCGGCAACAACGTGCAGTTGGCCCGTCAACTGGACATCACCGTCGAAGGCCCGCTGGACCCGAGCAACCCGAAAATCGTCGGCCTGGTCGGCTCCCTCGCCGAGCCCCTCTCGCCCCGTGATTTTGCGCGCCGAGTGCAGGAAGTCATGGGCCGCGAACCCCTGCTGATCGAAGGCAGCGAGATGATCCGCCGCGTCGGCTGGTGCACAGGCGGTGGCCAGGGCTATATCGACCAGGCGATTGCCGCGGGCGTCGACCTGTACCTGAGCGGTGAGGCCTCCGAGCAGACCTTTCACAGCGCCCGTGAAAACGACGTCAGCTTCATCGCAGCCGGCCACCATGCCACCGAGCGTTACGGCGTACAGGCGTTGGGGGAGTACCTGGCACGGCGCTTCGCCCTGGAGCATCTGTTTATCGATTGCCCCAACCCGATCTAAGCCAGACAGCTGAACCAATGTGGGCGCTGGCTTGCCTGCGACGGCTCCAACTCGGTGTGGCTGAC
>Ga0065714_10064825_pt1 | contig 17735 bp, 15 predicted proteins | sample MisRhiReplicate2_FD_59101 | JGI IMG/M metagenome (GOLD analysis project Ga0065714, IMG submission 59101) | Miscanthus rhizosphere microbial communities from Kellogg Biological Station, MSU, sample Rhizosphere Soil Replicate 2: eDNA_1 v2... | ecosystem: Host-associated > Plants > Roots >...
TCAAGAATTGAAGACCTTCATAAATATCTTCAAATCGATAAAAAGAAGATAGAAATCTCCAATGATGATGAAAAAACCGCAGCTCCGGAATTTTGGGACAATCCTAAAACGGCTGAGGTTTTTTTGAAACAGCTCCGTTCAAAGAAAAAATGGGTGGAAGATTATGAAGAGATCAATACTCAGTTTGAAGATCTGCAGGTTTTGATGGAATTTGCAAAAGAAGATCTCGATTCTGAAAAAGAACTAGACGAAAGCTTTCCGCTTTTGATGGAGAAAATTGAAAACCTGGAATTTAAAAATATGCTTTCCAACGAAGGTGATGAGCTGTCAGCAGTTCTGCAGATTACAGCCGGAGCAGGAGGAACAGAAAGTTGTGACTGGGCTGCAATGTTGATGAGAATGTACACAATGTGGGCAGAAAAACAAGGTTACAAAATCAAAGAACTCAACTTCCAGGAAGGCGAAGTTGCCGGAGTGAAAACCGTGACTCTGGAAATCGACGGCGAATACGCTTTCGGTTATCTGAAAGGAGAAAACGGCGTTCACAGATTGGTAAGAATTTCACCTTTTGATTCTAACGCAAAACGTCACACGAGTTTTGTTTCAGTATATGTCTATCCGTTGGTAGATGATACAATTGAGATCAACATCAATCCTGCCGATATTTCATTTGAAACGATGCGAAGTTCCGGAGCGGGTGGACAAAATGTGAACAAGGTAGAAACTGCGGTTCGTCTTCGTCATGCACCAACAGGAATTATCATCGAAAACTCAGAATCGCGTTCTCAGCTTCAGAATAAAGAAAAAGCAATGCAGCTTTTGAAATCCAGACTATACGAAATGGAATTGGAAGAAAGATTAAAAGCCCGTAACGAAATCGAAGCCGGCAAAATGAAAATCGAGTGGGGAAGCCAGATCAGAAATTACGTAATGCATCCTTACAAATTGATAAAAGACGTTCGCTCAGGTCATGAAACTTCAGACGTAGATGCGGTAATGAACGGAAATCTTACCCCTTTCCTCAAAGCCTTTCTGATGGCAGACGGAACGGCGGTTTCAGATGATGATCTCGACCTTTAAATATCATGCTTACATTTCTGTTAAAATATGCTAATATATTTTCAGCATAATTTTATTAAGCTTATTTTTGTTCATCATCATTACTTATGGAAGATTTCAATAGCTGGAGAGATTTATTAAACCCTGAATTTTATATAAAAATGGGTGGGTTTTGGCTTATTTTGTTTATCATTTTTGCCGAGACAGGTTTATTTGTAGGGTTTTTCCTTCCGGGAGATTCACTGTTGTTTGTTTCGGGAATTTATGCGGTAGAAATCATCAAAGAAACTTTCGGATCTACAGGAAGTGATTTCTTAGATACCACAATTCTGGCTTCTGCAGTGGCTGTTGCGGCAATTATCGGTAATCAGGTAGGGTACTGGTTTGGAAACAAAACAGGACCAGCTTTATATAACAAAAAAGATACGTTCTTATTTAAAAAGAAATATCTTTATCAGGCACACGATTTCTTTGAAAAAAACGGAGCTTTAGCTATCATCATGGCGAGATTTTTACCTGTGGTGAGAACTTTTACACCCATCATCGCCGGGATTGTAAAGATGGATAAAAAAGATTTCCTCAGAGACAATATCATTGGTGGTGTTTTGTGGTCTTTCCTTTTGATTTTTGCAGGACATTATCTGAATGAGCTGTTTGCAATACAATTCGGGATCGATCTGAAGAAAAAATTAGAATACATTATCATCGTTATTGTATTGATTACAACGCTTCCGGTGATTCTTAAATTTATGTTGGGAGCACCAAAAGAAAATCCGAAACTGGAAGATGAGACTTTGGAAGACCTAATTGATAAAGAGAAATAATTACTTTAAAAAATAAAAAAAATATTTGTCATTCCGGAGGAATCTAAACGTTTGAATTTCTCCTCCGGAATGACAAACATTTTTTAGAAATATTAAAATTAATTTTAAACAGACTTTAAAATATAAAAAAATAACCTGCTCAAAAAGCAGGTTATTTTTTTATCCATTCAAGAATATTGGGATAAATAATGCTGTCTCTTTTCTTTTTACTAAAAAACCTCGGGGCGTGACCCGTGTTTTCCATAAAAACCAATTTGTGAGGAACGTTCCTTGCTGTTAATGCAGAATCTAATGCCAATCCCTGTTTCTGATTCACTAAGAAATCCTGGTTCCCCTGAAACAAAAGTGTCGGAACATTTGTAATATTTGCAATCGGGCTTGCTTTCTGAAATTCCTCGGACAGATTTTTCCTCTCAAATTTGCTTCCGACCATTTTCTGAACCGTTCCTGAAGTATATTTTGAATAAAATGAATTTAAATATTCCTTTGAATAAAAATCTGTCGGTCCGCTGAGAGATATTATTTTTTTAATTTTATTAGAATTTTGATACCCGTAAAGCAAAGCCAAATGTCCACCTGCACTTTCGCCTAAGAGAATATAATTATTAGGAAAAAGTTCGGCTTTTTCTGCCAAAGCATTGAACTTTTCAACAACCGAATTGATGTCTTCAAGCTGTTCTTTATAAGTGAAATGCTTTGAAACCAAACGGTAATTCATATTAATACTCGGAATATGATGATCAAAAAGCATTTTCTGGATTTTAATCATGTGTTCTTTTCTACCATATTTCCAGGCTCCGCCGTGAACGATTAAAACGACAGGCGAATCCTGATTATAACCTGCAGGAAGAAAGACATCCATTTTCTGGCGTTTGTGTTCACCATATTTTAAATTGTAAATTTTCTGACTATCTTTCCCCACCCAAACGCGAAATTTAGAATTACAAGAATTTAATACTAAGCCTATCAATCCTAAAACAAAGAAATGGTAATTGAGAATCAGCTTTTTCATAGAGTAAAGGTAAGAAAATATAATTTTTTTTGAGGGAATTGTTTTGTTTAGATCTGTTGAAATAAATCATTACCTCAAAATTTATATAATGTTTGTCATGCTGGAAGCATTTAAAATACTAAGCTTAGATTCTTGCAGAATGACAAACTTTTCATAAGTTTCTGTCTGGTTTTATTCTTTATAAATGAATTTTAAATAATATTTTTAATCAATATCTTTTTAATGAAAAATCCTCAACTAAAAACAATTCCCAATCCCAATTAAAACATTATTTTTGTCTGGATTTTAACCACTATTAAAAAAATATTAAAATACTATGGCTTCTGGATTTTTTGCAATTTTAGATGATATTGCGGCTTTGATGGATGATGTTGCGGTTACGAGTAAAATTGCAACTCAAAAAACTGCCGGAATTTTGGGGGATGATTTGGCGGTGAACGCAGAAAAAGCAACAGGCTTCATGTCTTCGCGGGAAATTCCTGTGCTTTGGGCAATTACAAAAGGCTCATTTATCAATAAACTGATTATTCTTCCTGTTGTATTCTTGCTCAACTGGCTGTATCAGCCTGCAATCAATTATGTTCTGATATTGGGAGGCTTTTATCTTGCTTTTGAAGGAGTAGAAAAAATCATTGAATTTTTATTTCACCGAAAGAAAGAAGGTCATGAAGTAATAGAAGAAAGTGAAAAAGAAGAAAGCGCCGAAGATTCTGAAAAGTCAAAAATAAAATCTGCAATAACCACTGATTTTATTTTATCTATTGAAATCGTAATCATCGCTTTGGGAACGGTTTTGGAAGAAAGTCATCCGTTTATCACCCAAATTCTCGTGACAAGTCTAGTGGCATTCATTGCGACAGTAGGTGTATACGGAATTGTTGCCCTTATTGTGAGAATGGATGATGCAGGGTTTAAATTAATTAAAAAAAGCAAAGGAAAAGGTTTTTTTGCCAAACTTGGCCAGTTTCTGGTTGATGCTTTGCCTTGGATTATTAAAGCTTTGGGAGTGATCGGTACTATCGCATTAATTATGGTTGCCGGTGAAATTTTTGCCCACAGAATAGATTATCTTCACCATTTTTTACCAACCTGGCCTGCAATACTGAAACAGGTGGTATTTGGTTTAGCTGGTGGTTTAGTCGGGGTTGTGCTATTTACGATAGGAAAGAAAGGGTATTCTTTAGTGACCAAGAAATAGTCTGATGATAAAGTATAAATATCCTGTTTTGATTCAATCGGGGTAGGATTTATTTTTTATGAAATTTCATTTACTTTTGTGCTTCAAAAACATCAGGAAATTCAGTATAAATATTTTAGTGACCTTCATCTATGGGTAGAAATTTAACAATTGATATTTTAAAAATTGTACTGGCATTTTTTGTCGTGTTTCTGCACATGAATTTTCTCAAAGAAACTTATCCCGTTTTAAGTTATGTCTTGGTGAATGGACTTTTTAGAATAGCTGTTCCAGTTTTTTTAGTCATTACAGGATTTTATTTTTTTCATATTGATCATTCTAAAAAGCTTAAAAAATGGCTTTTCAGAACGTTTCTTTTGTACACAATCTGGATGATGATTTACATTTCGTATTGGAAGGATAATGAACAAGTCTTACTGACCCTTATTTTTGGTTATCATCATTTATGGTATCTGATCGGAACCTGTTTTTCGGGAGCTATTCTTTTTCTGTTGCGAAAACAGAATTCCTCTTTATTGTTTTTTCTGGCAGTATTTTTATTTTTGATGGGTTATGGCGTACAAATCTTAGGAAATCTTCATTATTTTGAAAAAGAAAAGGATTCGGTTTTGAATATGTATCTTCTCTATCGAAATTTTCTTTTTGTGTGTTTTCCTTTTTTGACCATTGGTTTTTTAATTAACAGACATCAGACAGATTTGTCAAAATATAAAAATTCTTATCTATTGTTGATCCTGTCAGTTTTTTGTGTGATGGCAGAAGCATTTTTCAATTATTATTCGGTAAGTGCAGAAAGTACAGATATCTTATTTTCGTTGCTGTTTGCCTGTCCTTTAGTGTTTTTATATTTTAAAAATGTTTATATTAAAACCAACACCAAAATTTTAGCAAACCTTTCAACAGCGATTTATGTTGTACATCCGCTGATCATGAAATCAAGTTTTTATATAGGGATTCAATCTTTTAAAGTTTTGATTTTCTTATTGTTATTGATTCCGGTAAGCTTTGCATTGGTTTTTCTCAACAACAAATTAAAGTATTTGCTTTAAGTTTAATCCTTACCTTTCATGGTCTGAATCAAACTTAAAACAAATACTTTATTTCACATTTTAAATTTCTCAGATGAATTTTTCCACCTGATTTTTTTCTGTCGTGATAAAATAAATACCGTTATTATCTATTTAAACTGATTAAACTGATTGATGCTCTATTTCAGTAATTGTTTGCGGAAAATAGAGAAATTTTTAATTTAAATTATAATTCATAATCACCAATCTCAAAATAAAATGAACAAAGTCTTGTTGTGCATCATTTCTGCTAATGAGTTTATTTTTGTATTCGTAAGTGCTGAAAACTTTGATTAAGGTTTTATAAGTATTGTAATCTTCATCCTTAATTCTGAGTTTTACGTGCCCGTCTTTTCTTTTGATAAGTTGGTCATCTAAAGTTCTGACCTTAAATAACACATCGCATGATTTTGGCACCAAACCATAATATCTTTCTACAATATTTACTTTGAAAGCATCAAAGACAATTGTATTAAAAACAAGATTACCATTAGAATCTGGTGTGCGAAGCTGAAGTTGATAGTTCATATTGAGTTTCTACCTTTAAATATATAAAATTAAAATATTAGATTAAAGTGAAAAAAAGAGACTTATGCAAAGCCTCTTTTTTGTATTTAGTTGAATAAATCCTTCACTTTATCAAAAAAAGTTTTTTCCTTTCCGGATGGTTCTGCAACCATATCGCCGCTTGACATTTGTTTTTCAAAGAAATCTTTTTGTTCCTTATTGAGCGTTTGAGGGGTCCATACATTGATGTGTATAAACATATCACCTTTTCCATAGCTGTCGATGCTTGGTAAGCCCTTTCCTGCCAATCTCAATATCTTTCCTGATTGAGTTCCTGCATCAACGGTAATTTTTACTTTTCCGCCAACGGTCGGGATTTCTTTTTTCGTTCCCAAAGCTGCTTCAGCAAAAGAAACATACAGTTCCTGATGAAGATTATCACCTTCTCTTTTGATGGTTTTATCTACTTCTTCCTCTACAATCACAAGTAAGTCTCCCGGAATGCCTCCAAATGGTGCATCGTTTCCTTTTCCTCTTACATTCAGTTGAATGCCGTCTCTTGCACCTGCGGGAATGTTGATGGTAATTTCCTCTTCATCTTTTATTAACCCTTGTGCATTGGCTCCTGCAGGAATTTTATCGGCAACTTTTCCGATTCCCTGACAAGTTCCGCAAGTAGTCTGAGTCTGCATCTGTCCGAACATCGTGTTCATCACCTTCATCTGAACTCCGGCTCCGTTACACGTAGGGCATGTTTTTGAAGTGGCACCTTCTGCCATCTTCATTTTTTTTACTTTAAGAGTTTTTTGGGTTCCGTTTACCATCTCTTCAAGATTCAGCTTGATTCTGATTCTTAAATTAGAACCTTTCACCTGTTGACGACCACCGCCGCCGCCGAATCCTCCGAAACCACCGCCACCGAAGATGTCACCAAACTGACTGAAGATGTCTTCCATATTCATTCCGCCTCCAAAACCACCGCCTCCGAAACCACCAGCTCCGCCAACTCCGGCGTGACCGTATTGGTCATAACGGGCTTTTTTATTGTCGTCACTCAATACTTCATAAGCTTCTGCAGCTTCTTTAAATTTATCTTCAGCTTCTTTATCTCCCGGATTTTTATCAGGGTGATATTTGATCGCCATTTTTCGGTATGCTTTCTTTATTTCGTCGGCACTCGCAGATTTGCTGACCTCAAGAACCTCGTAATAATCTCTCTTTGACATATTTTTATAAGTAATGAGTAATGGGTAATAAGTAAACAAATATTGATTGCTTATTACCCATTACTGATAATTAATTTCCTGTTACCACTTTTGCAAAACGGATTACTTTGTCACCTAAAGTATATCCTGTTTCTATCACATCTACAATTTTACCTTTCAAATCTTCCGAAGGCGAAGGAATTTGAGTAATTGCCTCGTGGAAGTCTACGTTAAAGCTGTCTCCGGCTTTTACTTCCATTACTTTTAAACCTTTCTCAGTCAATTTGCTTTTGAATTTCTGATAAATCAATTCAACGCCTTGAAGATCGGTAGGGTTTCCGTTTTTAGCAATTTCTTTTAAAGCTCTTTCAAAATCATCCAAAACGCCTAACATAGAAACCATCATTTCCTGGTTGGCATAAGTGAAGAATTCCATCTTCTCTTTTGAAGTCCTTTTTTTATAATTTTCAAACTCTGCGTACAATCTGATGTAACGGTCTTTTTCTTCTGCCAAAAGTTCTTCGGCAGTAGGCGTTTCTGTCACATTTTCCTGTGTCGTTTCTTCAGTTTGAGTGATGTTTTCTTCCTGATTATTGATATTTTCTTCGTTGATATCCTGATTTTCCATGTTTCAATAACTTTTTATACTCCATGTTTGTCAAAGATTTTGCCAAAGAAAAAATCAGGACATTTAGGCAGATATTGTATTTGGTCTAATGTTGAAAAAATGACTGAAACCATAGCCCCGATTGCAGTGAAAATCCTTTTTTGAAAAAAAGGATTTTCACTGCAATCGGGAAAAAGCTCTAAAAATTAGATGATTTAATACTAAATTGACGATTCGTAATCATTTCAAAAATTATTCTCCGAAAAACGTCTGATATAAAAGATATAAGTTTAGAATAATTATAATTGCTGTTATAATCCAAACGCAGATTTTTAGGAATGATTTGTTGACAAATTCACCCATTTTTGCCTTGTCACTAGTAAACATGACTAACGGAACAACCGCAAAACTTAGCTGCATTGATAAAATAACCTGGCTTAAAACCAAAAGGTCTGTCGTTCCCTTTTCACCATAGATAATCGTTACAATGAGGGCAGGAATTACGGCAATTAATCTTGTGATGAGTCTTCGCAACCATGGTTTTAATCTGATATTTAAAAAGCCTTCCATTACGATTTGTCCGGCGAGAGTTCCTGTCAAGGTAGAGTTTTGTCCGGAAGCTAAAAGTGCAATTGCAAAAGCAATACTTGCCATTGATGCGCCTAAAATTGGTGTCAACATTTTGTAAGCGTCGTGGATATCTGCAATGTGTTTATTTCCGGTTGTGTGAAAAGTTGCAGCCGCCAAAATTAAAATTGCAGCATTGATGAAAAAAGCTAACAATAGGGAAACTGTACTGTCTAAAGTTGCAAATTTTATCGCTTCTTTTTTTCCTTCTCTGTCGCGTGTATAATCTCTCGTCTGAACAATACTGCTGTGAAGATATAAATTGTGGGGCATAACAGTAGCTCCTAAAATTCCTATCCCGATGTAGAGCATGGCAGGATTGGTGATAATTTCTTTTTGAGGAATTAATCCACCCAAAATAGCATTGATTTCAGGTTTAGAGATGATGATTTCATAGCCGAAACAAATCAAAATGATAAACATCAAACCTGCGACTATACTTTCTATCCATCGGAAACCCTTTGCCTGAAGCAATAAAATAATCAAGACATCAATTGTAGTAATCACAATTCCCCACGTCAGAGGAATTCCAAAAAGTAAGTTTAAAGCGATTGCAGAACCGATGACTTCCGCCAGATCACAGGCGGCAATAGCAATTTCACAAAACACCCAAAGAATAAAATTGGTAGTCGGTTTGAAATGATCTCTACAAGCCTGAGCAAGATCTCGTTCTGCAACTACACCCAATTTCACTGATAAATGCTGCAAAACCATTGCAAAAATATTGGAAATCAAAACTACAGAAAGTAAAGTGTACCCAAATTGCGAACCACCGGCAATATCTGTTGCCCAGTTTCCGGGATCCATATAGCCAACTGCCACCATTAAACCGGGACCGGCAAATGCAAGATATTTGCGCCAGAAACCTGAACCTTTAGGTATAGAGATTGAGGAGAATACCTCTGGTAATGAATTAGATATTTTATCTTTTCGCCAGGCGTTTTTCATACTGAAGTTTCATATTGTTAGAAATGACTAACAAATTTAATTAAATAAATGAAATGGAGAAGGTATTCACATAAAAAATCCCGAAAATATTTCTTCGGGATTTAATTTGATATGTAAAAGATTATTTCGTAAATCTTACTGCCATTTTTCTGTCGACAGCTCTTTCTTCATCTGTTGCAGCTGCATCAACTGTTGCAAACTGACTACCGTAGCCATCGGCTCCTGTAACTTGCGCACCAACGCCTTGTTTAGATAACCAATCTTTGATGTAAGTTGCTCTTTCACCGGAAAGTTTTACATTGTTAGCTTCGTTACCGACTTTATCAGTATATCCGCCAATTTTAATTTTAGCTTCAGGATATGCTTTCAAAATAGCAACTAAATTTTCTAACTGACCTTGAGAACCTGCTTCTAATTCTGTTGAGCTTCCCATTTTGAAGTTAACGTGATCAAAATTATACCAGTTATCTTTTAAAGCTGCATCATCAGCTGCGCTTGCGTAAGATCCGCTTTTAAGGAAAGTAATCATGTTGTCTTCCATACCTCCTTTATAACCTTTTAATGCTGTACCGTTCAGATCGATATTTTCGTCGACTTTTGTGGTTGTCATTGTGGTTGCAGTGTCATTTTGCATTGAAGAGCTATCTGTTGTCGTATTTAAAGAATCACCTGCAACAGTTGTTGTAGTTGTAGTTTCCTTTTTCTCACACTGTTTCCATAAGAAATATCCTGCAGCAATCAATAATAGTAAAGGTAAAAGCCATTTCCATATTGATCCTCCTTCAGAAGTTGTAGGTCTTTCCGGGAAAGTTCCGCCATCAGCAACACTTTTAGTTACCTCGATTTTTGGCTCCTCATTTGAAACTGCAGTTGGTGTCGGAGCAGGCGTAGAAATTGGAGAGGTCTTGATAGCATCGTTATCATTATCAAACTTATATCCTTTTGCCCAGTCTCCAACATTTAAAGATGCTAAAGAAAGTCCTGCAGGCAATAATGATGAAACTATACCTTTCTGATCATTCAATAAACTTGAAATTCCTGATTGATCAAGATTATTATCTGCTGCGTATTTTCCTACCGCACCAACAGTTGCTCCTGTAACTAGGTTAAGTAATGAAGATGAAGAATTATTACTTATTCCTGCATAGGTTGCAATAGAATTAGCTAAACCACCAAGTTTATCACCAAAAATAGAAGATAATAAACTCTGCACCCAAGTGTTATTAGAGGTAAGATCAAGCAAATTTCCCAAAATTCCCTGAGAAGGTGCATTTGAAATTGCATCTAAGACAACCGGATTATCTGAATTGTTCGCCAAACCTCCCACAACTGCGGGTAACAAACCTCCGATAGCTTTTGAAATACCGGATTCACTTTCGCCCAATTGCGATGCAGCTTGTGTTACTAATGCAGAACCAAGCTGTCCTTTAATAAGATCAATAATGTTTAATGACATAATAAATTATTTGAGATTAATGTGATATAAATTTAATCAAAAATCTATCCAAATGTTAATTTCAAAAAAAAATCTTTAAAAATTTCATCAATTTTTAAAGATTTCCTAATTTTATTAAGCTTGTTTTAATATGCTTTTGCAAATAAAACTCGTCTGGCTGATGGTTTTCCTGAAATTAGGGAAACACCTTCTTCAATATCATCATCTAAAGGAATACAACGGATTGTAGCTTTAGTTTCATCTTTTATCTGTGCTTCTTCTTCATCTGTTCCGTCCCAATGTGCATAGATGAAACCTCCTTTTTCTTCCAAAACTTTCTTAAACTCTTCATATGTGTCAACTTTTGTAATGTTGTCTTTTCTGAAGTCAAAAGCTTTAGTGTACATATCTTGTTGGATGGTTTTCAGTAGATCTTCAATGTAAGAATCTAAACCTTCCAATGGACGTGTTTCTTTCGTAAGGGTATCTCTTCTTGCGATTTCGACAGATTTATTTTCTAAATCTCTTTGACCCATCGCAATTCTCAAAGGCACACCTTTCAATTCGTATTCTGCAAATTTCCAGCCCGGTTTGTTTTGGGTATCGTCATCAAATTTTACAGAAATTCCTTTTAATTTTAATTTATTCTGAATTTCTAAAGCAACCTCGCTGATTTGATTTAATTGATCCTCACCTTTAAAAATAGGGACAATCACCACCTGAATCGGAGCTAAAGTCGGAGGTAAAACCAATCCGAAATCATCAGAGTGCGTCATGATCAAGGCACCCATCAAACGGGTTGATGTTCCCCAAGAGGTTGCCCAAGCGTGCTCTATTTTTCCTTCTTTATTGGTGAATTTTACATCAAATGCTTTTGCGAAATTTTGACCTAAAAAGTGAGAAGTTCCAGCTTGAAGTGCTTTTCCGTCCTGCATCAATGCTTCGATACAATAGGTGTCATCTGCACCTGCAAATCTCTCAGACGGAGTTTTTACACCCATAATTACAGGCATTGCCATGAATTGTTCTGCAAAATCTGCATAAACATTATTCATTTTTTCTGCTTCTTCCAAAGCTTCATCCCTTGTAGCGTGAGCTGTGTGACCTTCCTGCCACAAAAACTCGGAAGTTCTTAAAAATAAACGTGTTCTCATTTCCCAACGGACAACATTTGCCCATTGATTAATCAAAATCGGCAAATCTCTGTAAGATTGAATCCAGCCTTTGTAAGTATTCCAGATGATTGCTTCTGAAGTAGGACGTACAATAAGCTCTTCTTCTAATTTTGCTTCAGGATCAACCATCAGTTTTCCTGGATTATCAGGGTCGTTTTTTAAACGGTAATGAGTTACAATTGCACATTCTTTGGCAAAACCTTCAGCATTCTTTTCTTCAGCTTCAAATAAACTCTTGGGAACAAATAGCGGGAAATACGCATTAACGTGACCTGTTTCTTTGAATCTCTTGTCCATTTCGTCACGCATTTTCTCCCAGATCGCATATCCGTAAGGTTTGATAACCATAGATCCTCGTACTCCGGAGTTTTCAGCTAAATCTGCTTTTACAACCAATTCATTATACCATTTGCTGTAATCTTCGCTTCTTGAGGTTAATTTTGCCATTAATTTTATTTTAATATTTTAACTTTTCTATATTATTGTAATCTAAAAATAAAAATCTATTTTTGATAGATATTTGTAACCAATAAATTGGTATATTTTTGGTACAGATTGCAAATATAATTTAAATTAAAAATTTTTACATTATCATGAAAAGAAATATACATAAAAATTTACTTGGGATGCTAAAATCTAAAGGGGTTTTAGCTGTTGCAAGTGGTTTACTATTAATGTCTTGCGGTGCTCAGGTAGGAGGTTATAGTGAAACAGACGGAGTATATTATGATCCAAATAAGGATACACTTCCGGAAGGGGTGATTATCAATGGTGATCAGGGAAACAGGGTAGGAGACTATTATGACTATTATCCTGAATCCAGCATTGTGGAAAACGCTCAAATCAACTCATCAGAATATGATAACAGATTTGATACTTGGAGTAATGGCAACAATGGCAATGCTACGGACTCTGACTGGGGTAATTTTGCAGGAAATGAGACCAACATCTACGACAACTCTTGGGGTTGGGGAATGGGATGGGGTTCACCTTGGGGATGGTATGGCGGTTATAGCCCTTACTGGGGATCTGGCTGGGGCATGGGAATGTCATTCGGCTGGGGAAGTTCTTGGGGATGGGGCGGATATAACCCGTATTGGGGTATGGGATGGAATTCTCCTTATTGGGGAATGTACAATCCTTACTGGGGATACGGCGGTTATGGAGGCTGGTATGGCGGTGCAGGATATTGGGGAGGTAACTATTACAGACCAATTTACAGAAGAAGCGGTGCAAACGGCAGAGGGTTTACCAACAATACGGTAGGCATTAATAAATATAACGGAAACAGTTCTGGTTTCAGAAACGGTAACAATGGTTCTGGTATGAGAAATGGTCAAGGTCAGGGCGGTTTTAGAAATAACAACGGCGGTTTCAGACAGGGTACAACCAATGGTGGTTACAGACAAGGAACTATGAACGGTGGTTTCAGAAATCAGTCTGGAACAAGAAATCCTAATTATCAACCAAGACCCAACTACAATACAAGACCAAATTATAACCAACAACAGTCACAACCTAGACCAAGTGATAACGGTGGTTTCAGATCAGGAGGTTTCAACTCTGGCAGCAGCGGCGGCGGATTTAGATCTGGCGGTTCTTTAGGCGGAGGAATGAGATCAGGCGGCGGAGGCGGCGGTTTCAGATCTGGTGGTAGATAATTTTTAAAACTCAATAACTATTAATAAAATAATGTTAAAAAAATCTTTAGTCATAATGAGTATTTCTGCAGCATTTTTTGTGCAGGCTCAGGATATTTCAGTAATCAGAAACTCTGTTGATGTATATTCAAATAGTCCGATGGTAGGTTCTTCGAAATTTAATGCGATGGTGGGTTCAAATGGAGCTCTGGGTGGTGATGGTACTTCGTTGCTGACTAACCCTGCAGGTATCGGAGTTGCCATTGCGGGAGATATCTCAGGAACGTTATCACTTACTAATAATAAAAATACGTCTTCTTTAGCAGGTTCTTCAATCAACTATAACATCAATAAATTCAATGTTGGAAATGTAAATGGTGTAGCCACTTTTCAGTTGATGACAGAAACACCGTGGAAGTTTATCAATATCGCTGCTAATATTTCAACAACATCTTTAGAAGATTATGTAGAGTCTCCCGGAAATTCTAATATTTCTATCGCTAAAAATCTTGTTGATTCAGGCGGAAATAATGTTGTAGGAAATATGTCTTATTTAGGTCACGCTTATAACAGATATGGTACACAAACTAAATTCAATGTCGGTGTAGGTGCAAATTACAATAATACTTGGTATTTTGGAGCTAGTTTGAATATGCATGGTGTTGATATGGAACAGTATGACAGTGCGGTTTTCGGATTAGATTTAGATAATTCTGTTACTACCTTTGATAAGCAATACACTCCGTATTCTGAGAAGTCAAGTGGTTTCTCAGGAAGTTTAGGGGTTATTGGTAAAATGAGCAATCAGCTGAGATTGGGTGTTTCAATTGAAACACCGACTTGGTGGACGATTGATAGAGCCTACAGAGATTATTATGATGGCGGAGACGGAATTTATTATGATAATTTTGTTGAGGACAGAACTTTCAGATCTCCAATGAAAGCGACTGTGAGTGGTGCATTTGTTCCAAACAAAAATTTTGCGATCAATGTTGACTATACTTTAGGTTTAACGAAACCAAGATATAAAGTACAAGGAGCAGCAGAAACCGAATTGAATTCTTTCTTTAGCGACAACTACAAAAACTTATCAGAAATTAAAGTGGGTGCAGAATACAGAATCAAAGCTTTGAGATTGAGAGGAGGTTATTCTTACGCTTCAAGTCCGTTTGATACAACTACAATCAGTGCTTTTTCTAATACAGGAACTGTTGGAAACAATAGCTACAGCAACTTTATTTTAGGAGACAGAAGTACAATTGGCGCAGGTATCGGATATGATTTCGGACCATTCTACATTGATGCTGCTTATCAAAACGTTACTTCAGATTACAAAAATCCGTTTTTGGCTGGATATGAGTTTGATAATTACAATACAGGATATTACTCGGGAGATTTTGACGTAACAACTCCAAATTCAGTAGTTTCGGATGTGAAAAATGTGAGAAACAATTTCTTTCTTACTTTAGGCTGGAAATTCTAATTAGAAATTTTACTTAAACATATAAAAGGCTTCGAAGATAATTCGAAGCCTTTCTTTCTTGTTCTTGTTTTATTGAATTAACAGATTGCGTTAGATTAATACTTTATAAAATCTGCTTGATGAGCCTAATCTGCGAGAGTTTAAAAATTTAAACTAATCATTTAATTTAAATTGAAGTCATTAATGATGATGACCATGATCATGCGAGTGAAACAAATGCATTACTAAAGCCAAAGAAACTCCCAAAATCACCAAACCAATTTTTGACCAGTTAATATTGTGGTTTTTATTACTTTCAAAAATGATTACTGATGAAATATGTAAAAATATTCCCCCGACAACAGCTAAGAAATAAGGCTGTAAATCAGGATTAAAATAATTTCCCAACAGCATTCCCATTGGTGAAGCTAAAGCAAATAACGCAACGATCAACAATGAAGGATATGAAGCTTTTGAACCTGATCTGTTAAATAAAAAGGCTCCTAAAATGAACGAGATCGGAAGATTATGAAACAAAATTCCCAAAAGATAAGGTGATAACGGATTGGTTTCATTTGCCAATGGAATTCCCTCAATAAAAGCATGAATGAAAAGTCCGACCATTAATGCAACAGGCAAAATATTGCTGCTTTCATTGTGGTGGTGAAAATGCCCATGCTCAAAACCTTTAGTCAATGCTTCGAGAATCATCTGAAGTAAAACTCCGCCAATCACGAAAATTCCTAAATTCTCGCTTATTTCTGAAGAATAGACCTGTGGAAAAACTTCGTTTAAACAGATTGTAATCAGAAAACCTGCACTTAAAACCAGAAGATTTTTTGCAAACTGCTCCTTTTTACCAAAGAATTTCCCGAGAAAAACTCCCGCAATTACACTTAAAATCAGTAAAATAAAAATCATTATTTCTTCTTAAATAAATTGATACAACGAGGCGAAATTTTTTTCTGAAAATCATTCAGCTGATAATCTCCCCAAATTTTTATCCTTTCAAAACCACATTCTTCTGCGTAGTTTTTTATCGTATCCAAAGTGTGAAGTTTTACTTTTTCAAAAAAGTGATAAGATTTGCCTTCATCTTCAAAACGAATATCTTTAATGATATGTCTTCCTTCGATTTTTTTAGAAACATTAAAATCAATACCTTCTCTGTGAACGGTTGTTTCCGGAACAATGACGCTTCTTACATATTCTTCGTTCAGATAATCCAGAACAAAATAGCCGTCAGATTTTAAAGCATTGTAAACAGACTGGAAAACATTTTTATCATCAGCTTCATTATCAAAATATCCGAAACTCGTAAAAAGATTAAAAACTGCATCTACAGGTTCAGAATCGATGGGATTTCGCATATCATGAACTTTAAATTGTAGACTTTCGTTTTCAAATTGTTTATCGAAGTCGATACTTTGATGAGAAAGATCCAAACCAAGAACGTTGTAGCCCAATTTATTTAAAAAAACCGAGTGTCTTCCTTTTCCGCAGGCAAGGTCAATAATCTTTGAAGATTTGGGAAGCTCAAGTTCCTCTGTCAGTTTTGTAATAAAATTTTCTGCCTCCGTATAATCTCTGTTATTGTAAAGCAAATGATAATAAGGCGTATCAAACCAAGATTCAAACCATTCCATAATGCAAAAATAACTAAATTTGTGCGGTTAAAAGAAATGTATTTTAAACATTGAAGGATTGAAACATTCGATTAAATTTGAAATTTAAATTATAATCTTTTGATTTTTAGATAATTAAATCTTTTAATTGCAACTTATGGATACAGAAAATATAAAAATTCAGATAAAAACATTCTTCGGATTAGAAACTGTTTTAGGGGAAGAAATCAAAAAACTGGGCGGAAAAAACGTAGAACTTAAAAATCGTGCAGTAAATTGTGAAGGAGATCTTGGTTTTCTTTACAAAATCAATTATTCTGCAAGAACGGCATTAAAAATTCTTGTTCCCATCGAAGAATTTAAGGCTTACAACGAAACAAAATTCTATGAAAAGCTTTTTAAATTTGAGTGGGACGATTTTATGAGTGTTGACCAGACTTTTGCGATCGATTCTACGGTAAATTCCGAAAGATTCAGCCATTCTCAGTTTATGACCTTTAAAATGAAGGATGCGATTGTTGATTTTTTTCAGAACAGATACGGAAGAAGACCAAGTATCGAAACAAAATCTCCGGACATTAAATTTCACCTTCATATCGACAGAGAATTGGTAACGATTTCTTTGGATTCTTCGGGTGATGCTTTATTCAAAAGAGGTTACAGAAAAGAACAGGGTGAAGCACCAATCAATGAGGTTTTAGCAAGCGGAATGCTTCAGTTAGCAGGTTGGGACGGCAAAGGGAACTTTCTTGATCCGATGTGTGGTTCGGGAACGATTTTGATCGAGGCTGCAATGATCGCAATGGATCTTCCTGCACAGCTTTTCAGAAAGAGATTTGCTTTTCAGAACTGGAAAAACTACGATGAAGCTTTATTTACTAAAATCAAAGAATTCAGAATAGAAAGGATAAGAGAATTCCACGGAAAAATCGTTGGTTACGATATTGACGGGAGAATGTTGGATGCTGCAAGAGACAATATAGAATCTGCAGAAATGGAAGACGTGATCGAAGTGAGAAGAGAAAATTTCTTCGATACCAAGAAAGATATGTTCCCGTTATTGATGGTCTTCAATCCGCCTTATGACGAGAGAATTTCTATCAATGATGATGATTTCTACAAGAAAATAGGAGATACTTTCAAAACAAATTATCCGAATACTTTGGCGTGGCTGATTTCTTCAGATCTCGATGCTCCAAAGAAAATCGGATTGCGCCCTTCAAGAAAAATCAAGCTTTTCAACGGAAAACTGGAAACCAGATTTTTGCAGTACGAAATGTATGAAGGAACGAAGAAGTTGCATAAAATTGAAAATAAAGAAGACTGAAAATACGTTTTGAATAT
>Ga0065714_10064826_pt1 | contig 17729 bp, 18 predicted proteins | sample MisRhiReplicate2_FD_59101 | JGI IMG/M metagenome (GOLD analysis project Ga0065714, IMG submission 59101) | Miscanthus rhizosphere microbial communities from Kellogg Biological Station, MSU, sample Rhizosphere Soil Replicate 2: eDNA_1 v2... | ecosystem: Host-associated > Plants > Roots >...
CTTTGAAGAGGTTCGAGATCATTTTTCAGTTTCCTGTGGGTTGGAAGCGCGGTGACCTTAGGTCGTTATCCTATGCCGCAAGGCTGCCAGGGATTATGAAACTTTGCTGGGCGACAGCGTTGGTTCAGGTACTGATTGGTTGAGGCAAAAAAGGGTGATCCCCAGACAAACTGTTAAAAGAGCAACGTCCTACACGACTCTGGGAATTGTCCGTACACTTGTCCATTGCTGTGCCTTTGTCACGAGGCCTATAGTCCAATCCGCGTCCATATGACGTATCGGGTTTGGCGACTCGATGACAACGGTAAGAAACCTCCGAGCTATTCTCGGAGGGTTTCTGAACGCACTTGGCTACCTGTTTTTGGTGGCTGTGCGTGGGAGACCTTCGGGTCTGCCGGTTTTACCATTGTCCGGTTCGCCAACCCGCGTACAGCTACCACCCTTTTGTTTGGCGACAATTGAGTGGTAGGTCTTCCACCTACAATTGGTAACCACTCATGAAAGAATATATGGCTTTAACCAGCAACGCTGACGACCTTCCCTCGCTGTATGTAAACACCACCCAACCGCTGCACTCACTGCTTAGCACCGCACGCTACCGAATTGGCGCGGTAACGCAGATCCTGGAAAACCTCGCGATGCGCGGCGACATCACCACGGATTCGGTGATACTCAGCGACTTCGCAATGCTTTGCTGCATACCGTTGCGCGATGGATGTGATGTGCTGGATGTCGTTGCCAGACGTATGGATGCTGAACCGTCCTGACGTCACAACGGGGCGCCCTCCTCGGACGCCCCTCCGCCCACGGGCACTCCAAGACCAACACAGAGCAATCACAGAAAAGCTCGCCTGAGCCCTGTAACCCCAATCCTGATAAACTCCCCTCCTCCCAGCCTCACCCATCTCAGCGCCAATGCCTCCAATCACCGCCACACCCGCCCCGCTCTCCCGCCGCTTCTCCGTCGCCCCCATGATGGATTGGACAGATCTAACTAAAATTTAGTTATATTTCAGCGCGTTAAAAACTAAATTGTCCTTGCTGTAGCAAAAATCAAGCAGAGAAAAAAGGGCGAAATAATCCAGAAAGAACTATTTTCCACACGAAAGTCTGTCCAATCCATGACATACCGGACTAGCATCCTGGACATGACGCTAAAAAGATTTCTCAAACACTAACTAGCACCCATGACCAGCTGCGCTGGAGATAAGACTGAGCAAGGGATTCGAACCCCTTCAGGTGCCCCCAAGGACCGTTACAGACCATCAAACACGGTGTTTTCGCCCTCTACCCTTGGCGTACTACGGTCTATGGCGGCCCTGAATCTGCCCAAAGTTTGCCCTAAACCATTTCCACATAGCAGAGCTGACCGTGATCAAGCTGGGGACTTTCGGTGGCAACCGGCACCCCGATGGTGAATCGGAACGATTAAAGACAAGAGCGTCTAAAACAAAGGCTTACAGCATTCATCCATTCCCACCGTACCAGTTAGGTACCACCTAGCCCTCTCAACTAAACTTTACGCTACAACTGACTGCCGTTACATCCGTCAAATAACGGCCAAAAGCTGCCCGTCGCCAAATCCACTAATCAGTAGTGGAGCGGTAAGTAATACCCACCAAAACGCTAATAAATCATTAGATAACTTTCTTTCAAACGCCAACGATAGCAAAATTTTCCATACCCGCTATTTCCCTAAGTCCTGGATATGTCCGCTAGATGTGATCCACATTCCGTCTCCGAGATATGCCGAACCACCACTGCCGTCAGAGCACGCATCATAAAAATCCTGCATTTCACTATACTTAACCTTTCTAGCCTGCGTCTGTCCTTTCAATTCATCAGTCCATTTATCAGTCGATCCCACAGCAACGAAATACCGGTCGAAATCTGCTTCGTTCGCATCAAAGCTTTTGCACAAGCGTAGGGACACGGCGTTACGTTTTTCTTTGGCCCGATCTGGCGTCAGTCCACCTTTGAACTGACGTGGTGGAATTCAGTTGTACTGGTGCATCAAGAAATGGCAGATATCGCGTTGGCCACTTGAATCGAAAATGTCGGCCGTCTACTCCCTTTTCAGGACCACCACCAAACACTCTTTCTTGTCGTTCGGACATTCCACGGTCCACGTACTCACGCTCATTAGCTTCCATCCTTCCTTCCCCTTGGCATTCAGTTTCTCCTGCAGCTCGTATGGTTGAGCACCGATAACGAGATACTCGGGTGTATCTGCGAACACTGGACTGATTACCAGCCAGCCTTCGAGCATCCACAGCAGCCTCAAGCGCTTCGATTTCATAGACACCTCCACAGGTCGAATATTGATAAAAAAGGGGATGAGCCCCTCCCTGGTGACAATCTGGAATGATGCCAGAAGGCAGGTCAGTACTATGCACGGAGCGAACTGCGGCCGTCTGGGTTCTAATTATTTTTGTATATGGGGACATTGGGAGTGATAATTCTTTGGCTCCGGTATCCCTTGTAGTTGAAGCTCCAATTCTTTCAGACAAATCGGAAGACTCACCATTTCAAACAGCTTTTGGGACTTTTGCAATTCGACTAGATTTTGGTCACGTAAGACCTTGTAATTTGCTCCAACTATTAAACCGATGAATGCGGAGACTACCAACGCAACCATAGCGCTAGGCATGAGAACTTTCCAATCCCCCAAAGCCTCTTTGCTCAAAAGATAAGTTAGTAAGGCCGAGACCAATCCGAGAATTCCCGTTATTAATGTTTGCCCTAGGGGGGAGGAACTACCGCCCGCGACGACACCAATTATTCCGCCAAGGAAAGCCAGCGCAATGATGAAAGACACCTGCCCCTTAACAAAATAATGTTTAGAAATCCTTAAGCTTATTAAGCAAAGTGCTGCCACAAGAACGATACCGCCAAAAACCGGTACAATCATCACTGGAATGCTGCCAAGTAGAGGAGAAAATTTCTCCATGACTCACTTCGCCCCATTCATTTGGGTCTTCGATGAATTTTTCAAGTAGGTGTTCATACCGGAGCGGTAGCTATTCATCTGCGAATTGTACTCGACGCGATTGAAATACCCTTCAGCCTGATTTGCCTTCCTCCATTGCTCAAGAGATTTCTTATTATCTTCTAAACTTTTTCGATACTCCTCTTCAGACATATCATCTCTCTTTTGCCAGTTAAGACAGCATGGCTTTACTTCTATGGCTACAAGTCCTGATTCAATATCGCACCATTTCTCTCCTGGGCCCGGTGAGTTTGGAGGTCTCACACACGTTTCATCTTCAGCGAAAGCATGATTAGAAATCAGTAGTGCCAAAGAGGTAACCATAAATACCCTAATCATCGGGGCGCTCCCAAGTAGCGAGTTCTGAACGGCAAGTAGCTACTATCCAGCATAGCTCGCGAATCGTACTTTCAAAGCTGCTGGTGTATTCTCAAAGCCATTTTTTGGTTTTGCCCTGCTCGGGCCTGCAATCGCCAAAATTCAGTTTCCGAAAATCCGCTTAACGCCCTGAGGAAGTCAGTCAACCTAAATCAAGGCTCTGATAATCGCCCAACAGCCCCAACTGCGACACGATTCAAGCTTTCTCATGTGCAGGTAGGGAACGAGCGCCCCTGCCACTCGTGTTAGACGCCGCTATTTGGATAGGGAAACGCTACAGGTTGAGCAAGCCCGGGATCCAAATGAGTTCGCAACGCTGCATCCGTAACGGCGTAACCCCAATTGATCAACCGCTCTTGCACATCCTCATCCATGCGCTTCAAGCGCGTAGCGATACTGGCCAGTTCCAGAATACGCGCTGGAGCACAACTGAGATTGAGTGCGCGACTCGAGTAGAGATTGTATTGGGTGCCTATTCCCCAATAGGTTCCCTGGCGCTTGCCGGGGTCACCAGCGTTGGCTTGATAGCTCGCGATGAGCGCGCGTTTGCGCAGACTACGAACCTGATTGTCGATCAGATCCAGGACGCGATAGGCGTGACGTGGCCAATCCTGTTTAGGCTCTTCCTCTGGTTTTATTTTGGCGCCAGCGTCGCTGACAAGAACCGTTTCGTAGCGTTTCCAAACGGTCTCAAGGCCCAAATTGTCATAAACGCCGCCGTCGGCCAGCACGACATCTGAGATAAAAGGTGGCCGTTGCAGGTCGTCGCCTGAGCCAGGTTTAAAAGCGGCTGGATGAAGTTCGATGGTCAGCGGTGATAGCACCGGTGGAAAGGCTGAAGAGGCTGCGACCGCCCGGGCGATCGAAAAATCAGGCTTCTCGATTCGGCCGACGCGATGGTCGCCCATATAAGGTTTGGAGAAACGCCACAGCACGCCGGATTGCACGTTGGTTGCATTGATTACAAAGCGAGGGGTATCAGGCAGGTCCTGCAATGTTGCCCCGTGGAAAAGGTACTTGTCATAGGCCGCAGCGACTTTCTCACCAATACTGCCGGGAAGCAGAATGCCGCCGATGATCGCTTCGGCGTCAAGCGTCCGTCTTGCAAGCGCGCGAATGGGTTCGACCACACGGGCCTCGAAGGGCGCCCGAGCGCCATCAAAGGGTAGATACTTCCAGGCCAAGGCGAGAACCGCGCTGGTGATCGAGCCTCCTGACACGCTCGAAATACGCTGCAGCGTAAAGAGCTGACCGGCTTCATAGAGGCGCCAAAGGCTTCCCACGTGAAACAGCATGGCGCGGTAACCACCGCCGGATAGACACAACCCTGCGCCTGATTCCAGGCGACGGGCAGCAGACTCCAACTGTTCTCTCAATGCCACATTGACGGGCTCTACGTTACTCGAAGGCGCCTCCCCGATATCGTCATGATCCGCCATGATCTCGAACGTCGCATCGCCATCCATCGCCATCGGCTGATTTTCCAGTGCGACAACAGCGGCATCCAGGGCATTGGTCAGCTTGCCCACGGCATTGAATTTTGCCGCCATCAGGTACTCGACCTCCGTCCTTGTATAGGCGGGATCCCAGTGTGTGTTTTCGGGTACATGGCAGTGCCCGAAATGCCCGCCTTTGGCCCAGGCATCCAGGCTGCGCACGTGACCGCCCGGGTCTTTGCCGTTTATGGCGGGCTTGGGCAACCCCGCCGGCCAGACCAACGGAACGTCGTGGGTCTGCTCGAGCCAACGGCAGAGGCGCGCAAGGTTTTTCAGCGTCGCTTTATTTTTGGTTTTACCGGCAAAACCGACCACTTCTATTTGCAGGGCTCGATCGCGGTTGGTCTGCACGCCACCCGGTGCATTGCGCAGCGAGCGCGCTGCGGTGTCGGTATCGATATGTTGGTAAATTTTGCTGGCGTCGACCGTGAAGTGCGGGTCTGACCTGCTGGACTTGAACGCGGTAAAAGCGCCCTCTGCGCTCCCACCTTCCGTTGTGTGATGAACAATTTTAAAGACACCGCCGGTGTAACTCCCGCTGGAGCCGGTAATGGGGCGCTGTTCGGCAAAGGGGCATGTGGCCATAGTTTATCTCTCCTGTCAGAGGACGCCGAGTGGAACGCCCGCGATATAGATTTTGCGAAAATCTGTCATCCTCCCGGACAGCTGTGGTTGCAGGGCCTTCATCGCAACAGCATCAACTGAAAGGCTGCCCGTGCTGCGCCGCAACGATGTTTGGCCTTTTTCCAGTTTGAAGAACAGGACTTGGGTCAAGGTGTTATCAGCCTTTAGGGAGAACGCCATGGCTTCGGCCATGAGACCGTGATCGGGATCCGGATAGACATAGGTGAACTGGAAGCGACCAATCTCTCCATGCCGGCTCTGCTTGTTAAAGAGCGTTATGAACGGGGCATCCCTGTCCATATTGTGCAAGCCATTCAGCACGGCAAGGACTGCCGCAGCGGCGCCGGCAATCGGGCTCAGAAACGCCGTGATAACGCCGATGATCGCTTCATGTACGTCAAAAGCATCACCCTTGTAGGTGAACTCAGCGGTCTCCTTTTTCTGGATCACCCAACCGATTGCAACCAGGTTGCTGAAATAGGCATCGAAGAACACCAGCGGATCGGTATTGGTGCCAACTGCATTGGCCGCAGCAAGCTGCGCAAAGAGCGAAGAATCAGTGATGGCTTGTCGCACGTCGGCTTCAACGCCTGTAGTGAACGACACGACATTCGAGCCGACGACCAGTGACTGCTGCCTGGACGTTTCCAGCTCTGGCATTCCCATGCCATCAGCGGCAGCAAGGACCTGCGGTTGCGCCGGCAAGCTGGCGGTGGCAATAAATTGTTTGGCGTGCTGCAGATCGAAAACCATAGCGCTTACCCCGTCGGATTAAATCACGGTGTACTCAATGTAGAGATCCGTGGATTTCAGAGAGTTTTTAAACGGCGTGTAGTCCGCATTGAGGGCGTCATCGTTGCGAAACGTTCGCCGCTTGGTTGCGGCCAGGATGGCATCCTTAAGCAGAGGATTAGGCATCTGCCACCCTTTAGTGCCTTGCTGCTTGCCGAAGGCCTCGTCAGTGGGAATCGCTGCCACCAGCTCGCGGTGAGTCATCAGGTCGAGGCCTTTCTCCTTGATCGTTGCGTTGTCACTGCCGTGGTGCCCAACCTTGTAAAAGCGCACTAGCCCGAGAATCTGAGTCGCCGAGAGCTCTCGATCCTGGTCCTTGTACTTCTGATCGTGCCAGGACAACCAATTGCCAACCTGCGCATCACCAGGAAAAAGCATGAAGGTTTCGTCGGGAAGCTCAAAGGCAAGCACCAGGCTCGTATTGTTGGTGTCAGAGTCGAGTTGCAGAGCAAGCGGGCCGGCGGCACCGAGCCAATCGGAATCGATTGCCCGACGCGATTGATCGCGTCCGTCTCTATCGGTACCGGCGCAATAGTGCTCATTGAGCCAGCGAAGCACACCGCTGTCGGTGCTCACATCGATGGCGCTCAACGCATTGTTCGCCGCGCGGACCTGGTCCGTACGAATGCGATGTGATCGGCTTGCGAACGGCAAATCGTTATCGGGGTCGTGAGACTCACCGTCTACCAGACGGAACAGAAGATCCTCAAAGGCCCTGTTATCCAGATAAGTCTCTTTCGCCGGGCCCGACGAAGGTTTGTCCTTTTTCAGCTTGTCCCAATTGCGCGGAGGGCCAAGAACAAAAGCCTTCAGTGCTCCGGGAGCGGCGACCACCTGGCCGGGTGACAGGAACGCCCTGGAGAGTGCCTCAGCCTTCACCTTCTCCATGATTTCACGGCCTTTAAGCCGCTTGGCTTTGACCGGCGCGGCAGCGAGCGTGGCATCGACCGGCCCGCCCCCACTGTTTGTAACAAGTGGCCCTAAAAAAGCGTCGAGCCCGGAAAGTGCAACCTGCCGATCGGCGGCAAACGGCGATGGGGTTGGACTCGCAGCCGCCCGCTGAATGATTTCCGAAAGCGCCGCCAATGCGACGCCGCGCTTGTCGCGGTCCTGGCGTAGCTGATTAGCAAAGTCATCGTTGTCATCCTCGGTCCAGGCCATCCAGAGTTTATTGATGGCAAGGCCGCCGAAGATGATGTCCTGTGCCTGCGAAAAACCAGAGATGTGGTCCCAGTGCTCGTGGGTGATGACCAGCAAATCGAGCGAGCCTTTTGTCACTACGCTGCCATCCGCCGCGAAGGTGCCCCCCGTGGTCTTGACGATATCGGTAGCAATTTGCCGCATACGTTCTTCGGCCTGCGCACTGCCCATCAGAATGCCAAAGTCGATCAGGATGTGTGCTGGTGGTTCATCGCCGTTGAGCACGCGAATCAGAAAACAATCGCCGAGATAGCCGGCATATTCGCGACCTTGAGCGCCCAACGCCCGGTACATGCGTACGATTATTTGGCCCTTCGCGTTAGCCGGGCCACCTTTCTTTTGTCGAGTCATTCTTGGCTCCGGTGCAGGAAGGCGAATGGCTCAAGAATGGCGCTCGCACGTGAGCCAATCGCCTGTCCTGAGGTTTTTCCCGTGCGAAAATCGCGCTGGGCAGCCAAACGCTTGTCGTCGCAAACATTCTTTCTGATGATGCGAATCAGCTTGCCATCGCGCAGGTCGATATGAATGGTGGCGCCACCGCGGAACCAGAAATCCGGGTCACGTGCCAGGAAAGCTGGGTCACCCGCATCCGCTTTCTCCTGGTCGATAGGATCGTCGTACCCACGTCGTTTCTGCGTCATCTGGATGATCAGTTGATGCGTCTCTTGCCCTTCGGGACCGGCTCGCCGTGCGATGCGCGCTGAATGCACCTCGAACTTCGGCACCTTGGAAAATTCGCCGATCTTGTTTGCCTTGCCTGTCCACAACGTAGGGACGTTGGTCAGCGGCGACTTGCGACGAGGATCATCGAAGGCAAGCAGACGCATGCCAACCAGCTTCTCCCACCCCTCGTCGAACGCACTGTCTGCCTGGAACCACTCGTGAATGAGAAGCTGGTTACGCTGGATTACGCCGACAGCGGCTTCGCGCAGATTGCGTCTTCCACCGCCAGAGGCGCCATGCACGCTCGACGCGTGCGCGGGCCCGAGTGAAATGGACAGTTTGAGTGAAGCCAAGAGTTCGGAGAAAACGTTGCTGAGGCCCTCTTCGGGATTGCCGCCGGCCACTCCAAACTCCGGGGTCTCTGAAAGATCCGGCTCGTCCCATAGCAAGCTGTCAGGTGCCATCGAGATGCATCCGGGCACGGTGATGCCACGCTTTCTAAAGGCTTCGACAAAAGCGATGCGATAACGCATCGGGTCGTTAGCCACCAGATCCGTATCGGCCGTGATAATTGCCCGCAAATATTCGCCAAAGTGCAGGTCAACCGGGGGGGTATAGTCCAGTGCCCGCACGCACATGCGAAGCACCTGGTCCGCGGCCCTTCCGGCCTCAGCAGCCAAACGGTCAACGAGTTCGGCAGAGAGATAATCCTGATTGGGTGCAGCACTCGACCGCGCTAGGCGAAAGAGATCAGCAGTCCTGTGCTCGTAAATTGTGACGAATGCATCAAAGATGGCGGCAACGAGAAAGCCACCACGCGCGTGTGCTTCGAACGTTTCAGATAGTTTCCTGGGTGGCTTGATTTCGCCATTGCCTTTCTCATCGGCCTGAGATGAAGCACCGGCCGACTTTACCGGAGACCCCAGATACTGCAGTGCATAGCGCAACGCCCCGCGGCGTCCCGTCGCGTGACCAAACTGAAGCGCCAGACCATTCAGCAGGCCCGGCTCGCGCAGCGAACCTTTACTCTGTGCCAACTGATGCCTTACGACATTGGTCAAACTGAAATGCTGAAGTAGCGCAATGATGTCGGCAAAAGCCTCATGAAATGCCAGTGAGTCGAGATTGGAGGATTCGATCGAGCGCTGCTGCATTCCGTGAAGAATCGCATGCGTTGTTTCATGGGCAACGATGTCTTGCGATAGACAAGTAAAAACCCAGCTACTGGACGCGGTATCGCCATCTGGATTCTTGAAGTACCCGAAAAGCAGTGCACGCTTGCCGGGGCTGTAATAGGCATTCTTTTCACGAAGGCCGTGGGGATAGATCCGCAACCGACGTGTGAAACTTCGATCCGGCACGTCTTGCGATGCATTTCTGTCACCCGCCCACAAGACCACTCGTCCAAGCGCTCGCTCGAAATTGCGGATAGTGCGCATCGCCACCGCGAACACCATCTGCTGATGGAACTGAGGGCAACCTTCGGACGGTGGTAAACCATCTTGAGCCAGCAGAAAGGGAGCGTTGAGATCGACAGGCGCGTAAAAAAGGTCTGAACTGGGATCGTAATCGATCACCTCGAGATAATCGTTAATGGGGCCTGGTTCTAACTGGTCTTCCCAACGCGTTTCCCATGGAAGCTCGATGACTGTGTCATTAATTACCGCGGTCTTCAGTTCCACCGAAGATTGTGGATCGAAAGCGTATACGCGCAACCGCCGCATGGGTGGCTTCGGCACTAGTGGAACCAGTTGCTGGATATCCGTCATCGTTTCGGTCCTCGATGGCGTAAAGGAGGAATAAATGCTATTTCACCATGGTCCAACCGCCGATAAATCATCAACTGCATCAGCTAGCCGTTAACGTCTATTGGAGCAAGAGCGGCCCACCTATTTAAAGTTAAAGTCTAGAGCCAGAGGGAAATCTGGCTACTAGTTTAAAACATACTTGCGCTAGAGCCTTTTTGTGTAACCCAATCACACTTTTAACCTTGGATCCATTTATAAAGGGCCTCGAACCGAAGTCTAGCTACACAAAATAAGGCTGCTTCTATTAAATGAGAGTTACGCTTATTACGAAAAGGTATTGAGAGAACCAGTCGGCACTGGTAGCGACTGCCCATGGTTCATACGCGCTGGCAGAAAGATAAAGATTTTTTTGGCGCCAGTGTTTTGGCAAAGAGTGAATTGTAGTGTTACAGGTATAGCTTCTTGCCCTCTCAACCTCATCCAGCATGCTACTAGTGCAATTCAGCCTGTGTTGAGGCTCTTCTTCGTCAACGTCCCTACGCCAGACATCCATCGAAAAGTGCTCAATTGCGCTACTATTATGGCTAAAAAGCGCACGTCATTTTTTGTCCGATTGCGGCCTATCGCAAAGTGCTGCAAACGACCCGAAGCAGCCGCTCACGGAAGGCGTAACTCTTTCATCTGGGCTTTGAGCTTGTCGATTTTCTCTTGCAGACGGGTAGCCTTGGGCTGAGCGATTGAGGGTTCTTGCTGATCGGCTTCGTCGAGCGCAGTCAGATACCGATTGATACTCGATTCAATTTCTTCCATGCGCCGCTTCAGCTTGGCGCTGGTGAAATTGCGGTCGCGATTGTTGACTGCCTTGAATTTTGCTGCCGTCGATGGCAACCAGATTTTCTCCGAATAATCCCAGCTGCTGGCACAGCATCACGAACTGGCGGCAGACGCCTCGGATGGCCTTGCTGTTGTCTTTTCGGAAGTTGGCGATGGTCCTAAAATCGGGCATCAAACGCCCGGTCAGCCACATCAGCTCGACATTGCGTTGGGCTTCTCGCTCCAGGCGCCGGCTCGACCGAATGCGGTTCAAATAGCCGTAGATATAGATCTTCAGAAGGACAGCTGAGTGGTACTCCGACCGGAGAGTATCTGCCGGTATAGCGCCTTCAAAACCCAGTTTTACCAGGTCAAGTTCGTCGACAAAGACGTCGACTACGCGCACCGGATTTGTATCCGGGACATAGTCGTCAAGGCTTTCAGGAGGGAAGGTACTTTGGCCTCGATGTTCACCTTGAATAAAGCGCTACATGGGCGATCCTAGCGATGAAATCTTCAGAAATCATAGCAAGGGTTTGCGAAGGCGTTTTTACACACTCTGGGCCAAAAGCGGACGCAATTGTGATACGTCGATATTCTGTTTGACCGAACAATCATGGACGCCTACGCATGGCAGTACCATCACGATTCACCATCCATGAAACCGACCAGTGGATATTCAATAATCACTGACCTCCGCGCTTTCTGGCTATCTGATTTTAAGCCTCGGACTAGCCGACGGTGCATTGGCCGAATGGGTAGAGTAAAAATAAATCTGTCTTCTTATCGTTGCCCATTATCGCTCGAAACGAGTCAATATGCGGAGCAAATTATTAGCTAAGCGGCTGTATTACATGGTTAACGTTTCTCCATTGAAACCATATTCTATTGCAGTTACCCCCTTGGATCATTCCAACCATCCGATACAAGATTTTTCGGGGAAGCGTACGTTTGGCTGGTGCGATAGATGTCTATTTCAGCATGAAAAATTCTGAGCCGCTGTCAAAACGATGACCTAAGCTTTGAATTGTGCTGGTTAATCAATAGAGGAATCAGTTGATGAAAATAGTATTGGCGTTTTTCGGAGCTTTTACGGTGTTTTTTTCCGCTGGCTATGGCGTAGCAAGTTATTTTATGTCCACCCCCACGTATTTAAGTATTTACATTGCCAGCAATACTGTTGTTAAGTTAAATGATGGTGATTTGAAAATGATATTTTTAGACGGTGACGGCTCTCCTTTTTGGACTTACAAATTGCTCTCTAACAAAGCTAAATTTGAAGAGGTTGGTATTTTGTCAGACTCAATCCGCGATGCGGAAATAAGTGCGACCTCGCCTTTGTTGATTGAGCTTATTAGCGGAGGTTCAGGAGTTACGATGTTGGCTACGACGCGAAGCGTGCTGTTGCGGACAACATCGAAGGAGCCAAGCACTTTTTGGGTGCGTATAGCGACTGCAGTGGGCATGATTACTGGGGGGGTGGCAGGTTACTGGGTGAAATCCAGTTTAGTTGGTCCGGATATGAAGGATGTACGAAACTTTATAAAGAAACCAGAAAACATAGAAGTGGTAAAAAAACGGGTCTATTCTTCAATGCTGAGCAATTATCATCCCAATAGTCACGAGGAATTGGTAAATTTAGAAAAAAATGCTTTAATTGACGACAAAGGAAATGGCTTAGGATGCTTGAAAGGTGATCGTGTAAAATGTATCGAAAATGCTACATCAAAAACAAGAACGGATGATTTTATAAGTAAAACGGAATTGATACTCCAGGCGGAAGAGAAGTTGGCGGTAGATGGCGCCAATTTGGAAGGTTATGAATTTGTCGTTTTTTTTATTAAGTAGTCCAGTGCAGCGTCGGAAGTCATCATAGCAGTCAGCGATGTTTGCCCACGCACAAATATCGCATCCATGAGTTTAACCCACAGGTAATTGTCGACAGATATGAAGGGAAGATTAAATTTGTACCGAAGTTTGCCACAGGAATGGTTTGGTCAAGTTGCATGCAAGCAGCGCTCAAATCAAAAAATGCACAAAGGTGAGCGCTACCGCTGACGGGTATTGGTCACAGGCCCAGACACCCTGTCTCAACGTCATAACGGGCAACCATGAGGGCTACGACTCGGGGGGCATTCCAGCCGGAGTCTTGACTCAATTGCGTGGATTTATATTCGTTTCTATCAGTATCGTCCATCCAATCGGTGAATTACCCCTGCATTTGCAGGCACTAGATGACCACTTATGGCCGTTTTCTGCCTCTTGCGATGGGCAGTTTTGGGTCGACTGCTGCCGGTCGAGCAACGAAATCCCACCTCCTCCCTCATCCCCTGTAGCAAATTTTAAGCAACCGTTTTCGGCTCCAATCTCGAGCACTGTCGAAGCGGTCCAATGCCTGGAATTAGAATCTGCCTCCATCCCCATGAAGTTTTGAAGCTGCTAAGCTTTCCTGTTCACGGAGGAATTACGATGCCAAACTCAGACCTGCTCCCTTCTCTGCTGTACAAGATCAATGAAAATCAGCTCGCCCTGGAAGCCGCCATCATGGAGCTTGCTCTATGGGTCGAGCAGCGCGGCTCGGGTGACGTTGCCAACAACGTTCGTGGAGCTCTGGTTGCAATCGACCGAAACGAAGAGTTCATCAAAATGACTCTCTCAGTGCTAATGACGCCCGAGTGACTGCAATCAGGGCCGGCCTAACATTTGCGCTTTGGGCGGGAAGGTATGGGTCAGGGATGGCAAGCTGTGAGGACAATCCACGCTACCAAACGCACCAAAACAGTGCCGTAATTTTTTTACGGCAGCGTCCTCGATGAATGATACAATTCGCGCCTTTATTTTGAGCTAGGAGATTGAAGCAATGCTGACAAAATTTGAGGTTGAGAACTTCAAGAATTTTGGAGAGCCGCTAATCTTTGATCTAAAACAAACTAATGGCTATGAATTTAACAAGGAATGTCTTGTTAAAGGCATTGTTAATAAAGCAATCGTTTACGGATACAATGGCGTTGGAAAATCGAATCTCGGTTTTGCAATATTAGATTTGATTTCTCATCTAACAGATAGACAAAAAGGCGAAAGATCTTACAAAAACTATCTGTATGCAGGCTCCAACTGTAACATGGCCGTTTTTAAATACAACTTCTCCCTCGAAAGTGGAGAAGTTAGTTATGAATACGGAAAATCCGACTTCGAAACATTAATTTACGAAAAGCTAACAATAAACAACCAAGAATTCGCATCAATTGACCGCAGAAAAAACAACACTGCCTTTATTAATGCTAGTGGTGCAGAGACTCTAAAAAGAGACCTAGGAGACACATTAATATCGATCATTCCGTATATCAAAAACAACTCAGTTTTGGAAGAAAACACCAACAATTCTTGCTTCAACGAGTTCATGACTTTTGTAAATGGCATGTTATTTTTTAGATCGCTCGATCAAAATCACTACATTGGATTCGAACAAGGAGCAAATGGAATAGAATCCGATATTATTGAAAAAAACAACGTTAAAAACTTCGAGACCTTCCTAAATGAAGCGGGAATAATTTGCAAACTCACCGTCGTAAAAGGTGAAGACAAAACATATTTAGCATTTGACTTTAATGGAAAGAAAATCAACTTCTCCGATGTTGCTTCTCAAGGCACAAAATCTTTAGCACTTTTTTATTACTGGTATCAACGACTAGTTACCCCCGACTCAAAAGTCACATTCTTATTTGTCGACGAATTTGATGCATTTTATCACTATTCATTATCAATATTGGTAATTAAAATGCTAAAAGATATCAAAGCGCAAGTTATAGTAACCACTCATAACACCTCAGTCATGACGAATGACTTACTACGTCCAGACTGCTACTTCTTTATAGATGGAGCTGGAGTGCACTCTTTATCCAACAGCACCGAAAAGGAGCTCAGAGCAGCACATAACATAGAAAAAATGTATAGAGCAGGTGCATTTGGTGGCTAACTACATCCTACTCGTTTTTGAAGGTCAAAAAACTGAAGTTCTTGCCTGGGAGAGCCTGAGAGGATTCTTTCTCAACGATTTAAATGACAACACAATAATTTATGGCATTTACGGAAACGAAATATACAGCCTCTACAACAAAATAGTAAAAGACCCAGACTTGGATCTGTTTTCCTTATTAAAAGAATCACCATTAAATAGAGAATTGCTTACTGAGATATCTAAAGACGAGGTCTCTGAAATATTTTTGTTTTTTGACTATGACGGCCATGTGGGTGGTGCCACTGATGACCAATTAGCTTCTATGATCGAGTTATTCAATGAAGAAACTGAAGCCGGAAAACTCTACATTAGTTATCCAATGATCGAAGCTATCAAACACATTAATCCTACAACTTTGTTTTCAGAGACTACAGCTCACTGCAAAACAAAGATTAATTACAAAGGCCTTGTATCCCAACAATGCGACGCTGCCTATAAACACTTTCATCGCATTAATGAAACACAGTGGAAACATATTGTTAGCGAACACTGCAAAAAATTAAATCACCTCATGACTAACACCTTCACATTTCCGACTCAATACTTTGACCAAGCTTCTACTTTTGACCAGCAACTGAAAAAACATATCATCCCAAACGATGAAGTCGCCGTACTCAGTGGCTTTCCAATTTTTATACTTGATTATTACGGAAGTGAAAAACTCGAAGAGATCATTCAACCTGCACGATGAAGCGAGTCACCTGCAGATTTCCGATAATCACCCACCCTCAATGAGTGGGTGCTACTTATTACGTTATCAAGATTACAAATGCTCGCAATCATATTATTGCAACCCCTGTTTTATTAGCCTTAGCGGAATATGGCCGTACTAATAGTTTCCCACGCTGATAACGAGGGTTCGATTCCCTTCACCCGCGCCACTGTTTTCAAGGCCTCCAGGCGGTGCATGTGCATAACTGCAATCAGTCGGGGGCCGTATTGGGGTCCGTTTGTGTGTTTGCATGCACAAACAACAGATGGACCTTCGCCAGCACCCTTCCCCTAGGTGCTTCCGGCTTTTCATGTTGACCCATCGGAAAATGGTTAGGACGGTTAGTTTTTTGCTGATCAGCCTGAAAGCCTTGTCTGGCGTGGCTTTGCGGTCGGTGTTCAAGGTTAGCTTTAGGATTATGAGAGGTAATTTCCTAATCTTTATCCCTATTAAAAATTAAATACAATAATCCTTTATAAATCAGCGCCTTACGATTAACCAACCTTAAACCTAACCATAACTACCCCCTCAAAGTTAGCCATCAAGCCCAATAAGCACGGGCTCTCCGACGGCACCACAGCAGCGTTTTCAAAAACTAACCCTTTTCCCGAGCCACCTCTCATAATCGCCCCCCAGACTGCGCTCCAGCCATCCTCTCAAAAGAGCCCACCCTTGCAGGGATTCGCAGGCTTTTTCACCCCATCAGTAGCAGAGCAAGCCCAGCTAGGTCCGCGCCGAAGCACCTGCAGGGAGTGCAGAAAAAGCGACCCATTTAGCCCGCAAGCGTGGCGGGGGGACGACGGCGCGCGCCAAGTGAAAAACGTCTTAAGGTGGCGGCGACCGCTCGCTAGTGCTCACTCCGTTTTTTGAACGGGTCTGGTTCCAGTTCAGGAAAAATTGCCCCTAACCCAAAAGACTTTTCCATCGACTTCATATCGGAATTAACGTCCGTACAGGTCTCCGTGCCTACACTGTCGGCTCACTCAAAAGGAGCGGTACCGATGGCGATTGAAGACATGAAGCAACTGCGCACCGTGAACGGCGTCACCCAAGCACAGAAGCTGCTGGATCATGGTTGGAGTATTTTGGCTGTGTGCGTGATCCAAGACGGCAGCAGCCAATACGCCGAATACCATTTGGGCAAGGCCGCCGAGCTGCCGGACCAAGTCGGGATGCTGCTGCCTAAGCGCATGCGCGATTAAGCCCGCCGCGTTACACATAACAAACAGGAAGGAACCCCTTGATGACTGTCGATCCCAACAAAGCCCTGAAATCCCGCCGCCTGGCGCGATTGCGCGAAGAGCTTGGCTACCTGATAAGCGACGACAATCCTGATTCTCAACATTGGCGCCAGGGCATGATCGATGGGCGCATGCTGGAGCTGAAAGAATTGGGGATTTTCGATCAAGACGATTTCGACGCGTTCAATGCCGAATACACCGCTGCGCTGTGGGCCAAGAAGACGGCGGAAGGCTGACCCACTGCGTTCGTTACCCATAACGCCTGTTATGTAAGATCAGCCCGACACTTGGCCAGGTATCGGGGCCTTTTTTTCAATTGTCATTCATTCGAGGAGGAGGCTTCGGACATGTCGAACGTAAGCCATCAATATGCTCCATCAGACCATCAGGAATACTCTGCCACATCGGATCAAGTATAAAATCTATCCCCTCACGCCGAGCCATCTTTGCAGCAGGCACAAAGTCAGCATCTCCCGCGAAGAGGATAATCTGATCTACCTGTTTTTTGAACGACAGTGATGCAACATCGACTCCAATCCTCATGTCAACGCCTTTTTGCCGCGTATCCATGCTGACATCATCTGCTGTCAGATCAGCGATTTGAATTTTGCCCTTAAGAAGATCGGCAATTTTCGCAGGTTTAATCGTCCACTTCACATCCTTCGACAAATGTCCGAGCCGCAACGCCACTTTGCGTTTACTTCGTAATCTGGAGTGGAGCTCCTTCCGAAATAGCGCTTCTTTGGACTTGGAGAAATCCACTGCCTTTTTAGAAATAGGGTTGTGCTGTTTTGTGTCTAACGGAGGGCAATCATAGAAAAAAATGCGATAAAGCTCTTTCCTATGACGTTGCTGCTGCTCTTGGGCTTGACCATTGGGACGAGGGATTACTTTGCTTAAATGGGCTGTTGCCCATCGATGAACAAGATCTGCGGCTCGCTCCGCATTGTAAGCGTTTTGAGGCTCGATCCTTCGAAAGCGCTTTATAAAGTAGGCGCCGTCAACCAATACCGCTGTGGGCATGACTTTCCTCCAGATAGCAAAACGCCCAAGGG
>Ga0065714_10002436_pt1 | contig 17721 bp, 11 predicted proteins | sample MisRhiReplicate2_FD_59101 | JGI IMG/M metagenome (GOLD analysis project Ga0065714, IMG submission 59101) | Miscanthus rhizosphere microbial communities from Kellogg Biological Station, MSU, sample Rhizosphere Soil Replicate 2: eDNA_1 v2... | ecosystem: Host-associated > Plants > Roots >...
TGGAACCACCTGATCCCATCCCGAACTCAGCAGTGAAACGATGCATCGCCGATGGTAGTGTGGGGTTTCCCCATGTGAGAGTAGGTCATCGTCAAGATTGAATTCCGAAACCCCTATCTGCTGATGCAGGTAGGGGTTTTGTTTTGCCCGCGGGAAAGTTCTTACGACAAGCGCGGAAAGCTCCCGGCTGTCACAACCCCCCGACAGTGCTAAGGTTCTGCCCCTAGCTTTTGCAATTTCAAGGATGCCTTTCATGCCGGACGCAACGTCCCTTAGCCCAGCTTTCATGGTGGTTCACGGGAATCGCCTTGATGAATTGCGCAGCCTGGTGATCAGCTTGATGCGGCGCTATCCGCTGGCCCCCCTTGAAAATGAAATCGCCCTGGTACAGAGCAACGGCATTGCCCAATGGCTCAAGCTCGCACTGGCCGAAGACCCGGAAGACGATGATTCCGGTGGCTGCGGTATTGCGGCTGCCATTGATGTGCAACTGCCGGGCAGTTTCATGTGGCAACTTTATCGAACGGTCCTGGGACGCGACGAAATTCCGGCCAAGTCCCTGCTGGATAAGGCTCCGCTAACCTGGCGCCTGATGCGTCTGCTGCCGCAGTTGATTGAGCAGCCTCATTTTGAACCTCTGCGCCGATTCCTTACCCAAGACACCGACTTGCGCAAGCGCTATCAACTGTCCGAGCGTCTTGCCGATCTGTTCGACCAGTACCAGGTCTACCGGGCCGACTGGCTTGAGGATTGGGCGGAAGGTCGACACCAGACCAGAAATGTCCGAGGTGAAATCAAGCCGCTTGCACCGGCAAATTGCTGGCAAGCGGAGCTGTGGCGAGCCTTGCTGCTGGATGTGGGAGAGCAAGGCATGGCGCAAAGCCGTGCCGGCGTTCATCAGCGCTACATCGAGCGTATCAACAGTCTGGAAGTCGCTCCGAAAGGCCTGCCCGCACGGGTCATCGTGTTTGGTATTTCGTCGTTGCCTGCCCAGGTACTGGAGGCGCTCGCCGGCCTTTCCCGGTTCAGCCAGGTTCTGCTCTGCGTGCATAACCCGTGTCGCCATCATTGGGCGGACATCGTCGCCGACAAGGATTTGCTGCGTCACCAATACAAGCGCCAGGCACGCAAGGCTGGCATGCCCGTCGTCCTCGATCCGCAAACCCTGCATCAACATGCCCATCCGTTATTGGCCGCCTGGGGCAAGCAAGGGCGCGACTATATCAACCTGCTCGACAGCTACGATGACCCGAACAGCTATCGCTCGGTATTTCGCGATGGGCGAATCGACCTGTTCACCGATGGGACCCCCACGACCCTTCTCAGCCAGTTGCAGGATGACATCCTGGAGCTGCGCCCCCTGGACGAAACCCGGGAACACTGGCCTGTCGTCGATACAGAGCGAGACGGCTCGATTCGCTTTCATGTGGCCCATGGCGCCCAGCGTGAAGTCGAAATTCTCCACGACCAATTGCTGGCCCACTTCAGTGCGGATCCGACCCTGCGCCCACGGGATATCATCGTCATGGTCCCGGACATCGACAGTTATGCACCGCACATTCGCGCAGTGTTCGGCCAGCTCGACAGGAGCGACCCGCGGTTCATTCCCTTCACGCTGACCGACCAGGGCCAGCGTGGACGTGATCCACTGCTGATCGCCGTCGAGCATTTGCTCAAGCTGCCGGACAGTCGTTTCCCGGTCAGCGAAATCCTCGATCTGCTGGATGTCCCGGCGTTACGCGAACGGTTTGGCATCGATGAGGCCGACCTGCCGACACTGCACCGCTGGATCGAAGGAGCAGGCATTCGCTGGGGGATGAGCGCCGAACACCGTGCCGGGTTGGGCCTGCCTGCCGAGCTTGAGCAGAACAGTTGGCATTTCGGCTTGCGTCGCATGTTGCTGGGGTATGCCGTCGGCAGTTCGAGCGCTTATGAGGGCATTGAGCCCTATGACGAAATCGGGGGCCTGGATGCGGCGTTGATCGGTCCCCTGGTTGCTTTGCTGGATGCCCTGGAAGTCGCCCATCAGGAACTCACCCGGCCGGCATCGCCGCAGCAATGGGGGTCACGCCTGCAAGATCTGATGCAGCTGTTTTTCCAGGCAAGCAACGAGCATGACGACTATTTGCTGGCCCAACTCGAAGACTTGCGTGAAACCTGGCTGGAAACCTGTGAGTCGGTGGGACTGCACGATGAATTGCCGCTGACGGTGGTGCGAGAGGCGTGGTTGGCCGGACTGGATCAGGGGCGACTGTCCCAGCGTTTCCTGGCCGGCGCAGTCAACTTCTGTACCTTGATGCCGATGCGCGCGATCCCCTTCAAGCTGGTGTGCCTGCTGGGAATGAATGATGGTGATTACCCACGAGCCCAGCCGCCGTTGGACTTCGACCTGATGGGCGGCGATTATCGTCCGGGCGATCGTTCCCGCCGTGAGGACGACCGCTACCTGCTGTTGGAAGCGCTGCTTTCTGCTCGGGAAAAGCTGTACATCAGTTGGGTGGGGCGCAGTATTCGCGACAACAGCGAGCGCCCGGCATCGGTGTTGATCGGCCAACTGCGCGATCATCTCGCCAGTGGCTGGCGGTTGGCAGATGACGGCAAGCCTCTTCTCGATGCCCTGACCCAGGAGCATCCGTTGCAACCGTTCAGTGCACGTTATTTCCATCAAGGTGACGAGCTGTTCAGTTACGCCAGCGAATGGCGGATGCTCCATGACGCTTGCGATCAAACCGATAAAAACCGGATGCTGGAGCCCTATGTTCAGGAAGAGCCCTTGGGCCTCGGGCAGTTGCAGGACTTCCTGCGCAATCCTGTCCGCCATTTCTTCAGTCAGCGGTTGAAGGTGTTCTTCGAGGCCATCGAAGCGCCTTTGGCCGATGACGAACCTTTTGTGCTCGATGCGCTGCAACGCTACAGCCTGAGTGACAGTCTGCTCGAGGCCGCCCTGGTACGCCTGGACCAGCCGGATCTTGCCCTCACCGCCCACGCCAAAAGACTGCAGAACAGTGGTCTGTTACCCATGGCCGGTTTCGGTGAGTGCATGCAGCGTGAATTGATTGAACCCCTGCCGGATCTGCTCCAGCGTTACCAACAGCTTCTGGCGTTATGGCCGACACCGTCGGTCAGCGCTGTGCCAGTCAGCCTGCAATTGCAGGGAGTGAATGTCGAGGGCTGGCTCAGTGGTTTGCATCAGCGTTCCGACGGTGCGGTCCTCGCCATCACGGCCATACCCAACAGCATTGGCTCCACCAAGACCCGTAAGTGGCATCGCTTGATACGGCCTTGGGTCAACCATCTCGTGGCCTGCGCTAATGGCTTGTCGTTGACGACGGCGCTGGTGGCCAGTGATGACAGCTTGCTGCTGGCACCTTTTGACGAGCCTGTCGCACAAAGGCTACTGGGCGACATGCTGCTGGCTTGGCAGACCGGTATGCGCCAGCCGCTACCAATCGCGGTGAAGACGGCTTTCGCCTGGCTCGGCCAGACTGATCCGGACAAGGCCGAAGCGGCGGCTCGCAAAGCCTATGAGGGCGATGGACAGACGTTTGAAGGCGAACGGCGGGAAAGTCCGGCGTTGGCTCGACAGTTTCCTGATTTCGATGCCTTGATGGCTGACGAAACATTCCCCGATTGGTGCGATGCGCTTTACCGGCCGTTGCTCGAAGCCCCATGGCGTTCATTGGTCGGCGAGGAAGCCCGTTCATGAGTCGACAGACACCATTGGCCTTGGCTTTCCCGCTACATGGTAGCCAACTGATCGAGGCCAGCGCCGGTACCGGCAAGACCTTCACCATCTCGGCGTTGTACCTGCGTCTGGTGCTGGGGCATGGCGGTTCGGCGTCCGGCTTTGGCCGCGAGTTGCTTCCACCGCAAATCCTGGTAGTGACCTTCACGGACGCTGCCACCAAAGAGTTGCGTGAACGAATTCGCACCCGTCTGGCCGAAGCCGCACGCTTCTTCCGTGACGAAATTCCCGCCCCGGATTCGCTGATCGTTGCGTTGCGCGACGAGTTCAACGCCGACCAATGGCCTGGCTGCGCGAACCGGCTGGACATCGCTGCGCAGTGGATGGACGAAGCGGCCGTCTCGACCATCCACAGTTGGTGCCAGCGCATGTTGCGTGAGCACGCCTTCGACAGCGGTAGCTTGTTCACCCAGACCCTGGAAACCGACCACAGCGAATTGCTGGGCGAGGTGCTGCGCGATTATTGGCGGTTGTTCTGCTATTCGATGCAAGGCGAGGCGCTGAGCTGGGTGCGTACCCATTGGGGAGGGCCTGCTGCGCTGTTGCCGCGGGTACGAGGCTTGTTTTCCAGCGAGCGTGGCGATGGTGACGGGCTTGAGCCTGCCGAACTCATCGCCGCGGCCTTGCAGGAGCGCAGTGCCGCCTTGCTCGATCTCAAGGCGCCGTGGCGGCAATGGGCGGTGGAACTGTTGCAGATATGCCAGCAAGGCGTGGCCAGCAAGTCTGTCGACGGGCGCAAGATGCAGGCGCGTTACTTCGAACCGTGGTTTCAGAAAATCACTGCCTGGGTCGATGACGAAAGCCTTGAGCTGTTGGACATCGGCACCGGGTTCTCGCGGTTGACGCCCGAGGGCATGGCCGAAGCCTGGAAAGGTGACGTGCCCAACCATCCCGGGCTGGACGCCATGGCCAGTCTCAAGGCCAGCCTGGATGCGTTGCCCACGCCAGATGCCGCCGTATTGCAGCATGCCGCGCAATGGGTCGGGGCGCGCTTCGAGGCAGAGAAGCGTCGCCGCGCCGAGATGGGCTTCGATGACATGCTGCTGCGCCTCGACGCGGCCCTGCAGGCCGACGGAGGCGAGCGTCTGGCGAGCCTGATCCGCGAGCAGTTTCCGGTAGCGCTGATCGATGAGTTCCAGGACACCGACCCGGTTCAATACCGGATCTTCGAAAGCATCTACCGTATCGAAGATAACGACCCCGGGACCGGACTTTTCCTGATCGGCGATCCGAAGCAGGCGATCTACGCGTTTCGCGGTGCCGACATCTATACCTACCTGCGCGCTCGCGAAGCCACTGCTGGCAGGCTGCACACGCTGGGCACGAATTTCCGTTCCAGCCATGCCATGGTCGGTGCGGTAAACCATGTTTTCCAGAATGCCGAGTCCCGCCCGAAGGGGCGTGGGGCCTTTCTGTTCCGTGAACCTTCGGGCGAGAACCCGGTGCCGTTCCTGTCCGTTGAATCCCAGGGACGCAAGGAGTCCTTGCGGGTCGCAGGGCAGGTGGTCGCGGCGCTGAACATCTGGCACCTGTCGTCGGAGCAGCCGCTTTCCGGTGCGGTGTATCGACAATCCATGGCGGCCGCTTGCGCCAGTGAGATCACGGCGTTGCTCAACGGCGGCCAGTCAGGACGCGATGGCTTCACGGTCGATGGAAAAGTGCTGCGAGGCGTGCGCCCGGCAGATATCGCCATCCTGGTGCGCGATGGTAAAGAAGCGCAGGCGGTGCGAGACGCGTTGTCCGCGCGAGGCGTGCGCAGTGTCTATCTGTCCGACAAGGATTCGGTCTTTGCCTCGCAGGAAGCGCGTGATTTGCTTGTCTGGCTCAAGGCCTGTGCCGAGCCGGATGCCGAACGACCGCTACGGGCGGCTCTGGCCAGCATCACGTTGAATCTGTCGCTGACGGAACTGGAGCGTCTCAATCAGGATGAGCTGGCCTGGGAAGCCCGGGTCATGCAATTCCGCGGTTATCGTACGGTCTGGCGCAGCCAGGGCGTGCTGCCGATGTTGCGGCGCCTGCTGCATGATTTCGAACTGCCCCAGGCCTTGATGGTGCGCAGCGATGGCGAGCGGGTGCTGACCAACTTGTTGCACCTTTGCGAACTGTTGCAGCAGGCAGCCGGTGAACTGGATGGCGAACAAGCCTTGATCCGGCATTTGTCCGAGCACCTGGCCTTGTCCGGGCAGGCGGGAGAAGAGCAGATCCTGCGCCTGGAAAGCGATGAGCAACTGGTCAAGGTGGTCACGATCCACAAGTCCAAGGGCCTCGAATATCCGTTGGTCTTCTTGCCCTTCATCTGCTCGACGAAACCGGTGGACGGCAGTCGACTGCCATTGCACTACCACGATGAGGCCAACAAGGCGCAGATCAGCCTCAAGCCCACTGCCGAATTGATCGCCAAGGCCGATGACGAGCGTCTGGCTGAGGATCTGCGGCTTCTCTACGTGGCTCTGACCCGTGCACAACATGCCTGCTGGCTAGGTGTCGCGGATCTCAAGCGGGGCAGCAACAATCGCTCGATCCTCCATGTGTCCGCGCTGGGGTATCTATTGGGCGGTGGTGCACCGCTGACCGAGTCGGTGGAGTTGAGGCGTTGGCTGGAAGACCTGCAACAAGGCAGCGACGCGGTGAGCTACCAGCCAATGCCCGAAGCCACCGACGAGCACTACCGGCCCCCGCGCAACGAAGCCGTGTTGCTTGAGCCCTTGGTGCCCTTGCGAAAAGCCAGCGAGAACTGGTGGATCGCGTCCTACAGTGCCTTACGCATCAGCGAAAGCCTGAGCGAAGGCAGCGATACCGCGCCAGAGAGTCCGCAGGCCCAGAAACTGTTCGACGATGAACGACTGGATCCGGACGCTCCCAGGGAGACTATCGCTATCGGTGGCGACATCCACCGCTTTCCCCGTGGCCCCAACCCCGGCACTTTCCTGCATGGTCTGCTGGAGTGGGCCGCAGGGGAGGGCTTTTCATCGGCGCCAGCGGATATCGAGGATGCCATTGCCCGACGCTGCAATCGCCGAGGCTGGAAAGGCTGGATCACCACGCTGAGCGATTGGCTGCAGCACCTGATCAAGATGCCCATGCACGTCGGCAACGACCAGGCGCCAGTGGTGCTCGAAGACCTGAGCCAATTCCAGGTCGAAATGGAGTTCTGGTTCGCCAGCCACAAGGTCGATGTGCAAAAGCTCGACCAGCTGGTTTGCCGGTTCACCCATGGCGGTGTGGCCCGAGTTGCAGCGGAGCCGGTGCTGCTCAATGGCATGTTCAAGGGCTTCATCGATTTGACGTTCGAGCACGACGGTCGGTACTACGTGGCCGATTACAAATCCAACTGGCTGGGTGTCGATGACATGGCCTACACCGTACCGGCCATGGAACAGTCGATCCTGGACCATCGCTACGACCTGCAATACGTGCTGTACCTGTTGGCCCTGCATCGCCAGCTCAAGGCACGGCTCCCCGATTACGACTACGACCGGCATGTCGGCGGCGCGTTGTACCTGTTCCTTCGCGGAACCCGCTCAGCCAGTCAGGGTGTGTATTTCGCCAAGCCGCCACGGGCATTGATCGAACAATTGGATCGTCTGTTCCAAGGGGCGCCCGAACCCAAGGCCGAGCCGGCGTGGGTACAGGGAGAATTGCTATGAGTCGTTCTTTTGCCGACCTGCTGCCCAAGTCGTCCGACGACGAAAGCCTGGTGGAGTTGGCGCCCTTGAGCCGTGCGCAGGACCTGCTGTTGTTACTGACGCGCTGGGTCGAGCGCGGCTGGTTGCGCGCCCTGGACAAGGCCTTCGTGGCGTTCCTCCATGAACTGGCACCCGACGATGATCCATTGGTCCTGCTCGCCGCTGCGTTGACCAGTCATCAACTGGGTCACGGGCATGTTTGCCTGGATGTGTTCGAGACCCTCAAGGAACCGGATTTTGCTCTGTCCCTGCCTCCCGAGGGTGACCTGCAGACGGGTGTGATGCTGCTGCCATCGCAAATATTGGCGACACTGGACGGCGTCCATTGGTGCAAGGTCCTGGCGTCCAGTCGTCTGGTGGCCCTGGCCGTGGATGGGAGCGAAGAGGCGCAGCAACGTCCGTTGGTGCTGTCTGGCAAACGTCTTTATCTGCGCCGCTACTGGGGTTATGAACGGCGGATCGATGAAGCGTTGCGTCAACGGCTTATCGAGCATGAAGCGGCGCCCGGCGACCTGCGCGAGCGTTTGGACGGGTTGTTCGGGCCGGCCAATGCCAGCGGCCCGATCGATTGGCAGAAACTGGCCTGCGCGCTGGCAACCCGCGGGTCCTTCAGCATCGTGACCGGCGGCCCGGGCACCGGCAAGACCACGACCGTTGTGCGCCTGCTGGCCCTGCTCCAGGCACCGGCCGTCGAGGCCGGGAAGCCGCTGCGGATTCGCCTGGCCGCGCCCACTGGCAAGGCGGCGGCGCGCCTGACCGAGTCCATCAGCCAGCAGGTCCGGACCCTGGATGTGGACGACGCGGTGCGCGAACGGATTCCCTGCGACGTCACGACAGTCCATCGTTTGCTGGGCAGCCGCCCTGGCACCCGGCATTTTCGCCACCATGCAGGCAATCGCTTGCCACTGGATGTGTTGGTGGTCGATGAAGCGTCGATGATCGACCTGGAGATGATGGCCAATCTGCTGGATGCTCTGCCGGCCCATGCACGGTTGGTATTGCTGGGGGACAAGGACCAGTTGGCCTCTGTAGAAGCCGGTGCGGTGCTCGGGGATTTGTGTCGAGACGCCGAGGAGGGCTGGTACAGCCCCCGGACCCGAGCCTGGCTTGAGTCGGTCAGCGGTGAAAACCTGGCGGCCGGTGACCTGCAACAGGACCTCGACGGCACTCATCCCCTGGCACAGCAAGTGGTCATGCTCAGGCATTCCCGGCGCTTCGGCGAAGGCAGCGGGATCGGTCAGCTGGCTCGCTGGGTCAACCAGCAGCAGCCTGAAAAAGCCCGTCAGTTGCTGGAGCAAGGGCAGCATGCCGATCTGTCTTCCCTGAAGTTGGCGAATGAACACGACACGAAACTGGAGAAGCTGTTACTCGACGGCAAGCCAGATGGGTCCCAGGGGTATCGGCATTACCTGAACCTGCTACGGCAGCGACGCCCGGCCATTTCTCGCCCGCTGGAAGACCGTTGCTGGACCGATTGGGCCCGGGAAGTCCTGGCGGCCTTCGACGAATTCCAATTGCTTTGCGCGGTGCGCAAAGGTCCGTGGGGCGTCGAAGGACTGAACCTGCGAATCACCGCCGCCTTGCTCAAGGCACGCCTTATCGATAGCGATCATCAGTGGTACGAAGGACGCCCGGTGCTGATGACCCGCAACGACTATGGGCTGGGGCTGATGAACGGCGATATCGGTATCGCCCTCAAGTTGCCCGAGCGTGACGGGCCTGATGCTGGAAAACAGGTTCTGCGGGTCGCTTTCCCGCGCAACGACGGTCAGGGCGGTGTGCGTTTCGTCCTGCCCAGCCGCCTGAATGATGTGGAAACCGTGTATGCCATGACGGTGCACAAATCCCAGGGCTCGGAATTCACCCATACCGCGTTGATTCTCCCGGATGCGCTGAACCCGGTATTGACCAAGGAGTTGGTGTACACCGCCATTACTCGGGGCAAGCAATGGTTCAGCCTGATAGAGCCGCGAGCGGGGGTGTTTGAGGAGGCGGTGCGGCGCAAGGTCAAGCGCTTGAGCGGGCTGATGTTGGAACTGGAGGGTGATGACTGAATGATCAGCTTTCGTGATTCAATGCTGGGGTCACGATTTTGGCTGTTTTCTGTCAGATATGTCCGTAGGGCGCCGGCTCGCTGGCTTTTTGGCACTGTGCTATCGTTCCGACACTTATCGTATTACCTAGAGATTTTCCATGAAAGTGGCGGTTCGGGAGGCTGTGCGCAGCAAGGACTGGGGGCATTATCTGCTTGCCGGTCTTCTGTGGTTGCTGTCGCCTATGGTGCTTGCCGAAGACCCGTCCTCCACGAGTCGGGCTGAACAGCGGGCCGAATCGGTCACTCAAGTCGTCTTGGGCATTCTCAGCTACGCGCGCTGGCCAGTAGAGCCTGCGCAGTTGCAACTGTGCATCGTCGGCCCGACTCAATACACCGACGACCTGGTCAAGGGCACCACTCAGGCCACCGGTCGACCGGTGACCGTGCAGCGATTGCTGGCCGATCACCCCAACATCGCCACGGACTGCAACGCCGTCTACATCGGCAGGCTGACCAGCGACGAGCGTACTCGTCTGTTTGACTCCCTGATCGGCAAGCCCGTGTTGAGCATCAGCGAAGGCGGTGACCAGTGCACCGTGGGGAGCCTGTTCTGTCTGCGGGTCGGTGATGAGCAGGTATCGTTCGAGGTCAACCTCGACTCGGTAGCGCGCAGTGGCGTGCGTATCCATCCCAGCGTTCTGCAGCTTTCCCGTCGCAGGCCGGCAGTACCATGAGCCTGTCCAAATCGCGGGTCCGTCCCACCCTGGGCTCGGTCATCGGGCGCGGCCACCTGATTGTCGCGTTGGTGGCGATCACCATGGCCAGTGTTTCCCTGACGTTGCTGGGTGTGCTTGCGTTGCGGGTCTACGCCGATCACAACCTGCACCTGATCGCCCGCTCGATCAACTACACCGTGGAAGCGGCCGTGGTATTCGATGACGCGGCGGCGGCCACCGAGGCGCTGGCGTTGATTGCCTCCACCGAGGAGGTCGCCGATGCCCAAGTGTTCAATGAGCACGGCCGCCTGTTGGCGCGCTGGAAACGTCCGGATACCGGTTTATTGTCGGAACTGGAAATGCACATTGCCAAGGCGTTTTTGGAAAAGCCCATCAGTCTGCCGATCGTTCATCAAGGGCGGAACATCGGCAGCATTCTATTGGCAGGGCATGGCGGCAGCCTGTTGCGCTTTTTGCTCAGCGGTCTGGCGGGGATCATTTTGTGCACGGCGGTGAGTGCCTGGGTAGCGTTGTACCTGGCGCGACGTCAGCTGCGGGCGATCACCGGACCATTGCGCAGCCTGGCCGAAGTGGCCCACGCGGCACGCAGCGAGCGGGCCCTGGATCGGCGCGTGCCGCCGGCCGCCATCGCCGAACTGGATAACCTGGCCAATGACTTCAATGCACTGCTCGACGAACTGGAGTCCTGGCAGACTCACCTGCAAAGCGAAAACGAAACCCTGGCACACCAGGCCAGTCACGACAGCTTGACCGGCTTGCCGAACCGGGCGTTTTTCGAGGGCCGGCTGATCCGCGCCTTGCGCAACGCCAGCAAGCTCAACGAGCAAGTGGCCGTGTTGTACCTCGACAGCGACCGGTTCAAGGGCATCAACGACAATTTCGGTCATGCTGCCGGTGACGCGGTGCTGACGGCCGTGGCGACCCGGGTGCGGGCACAGTTGCGTGAAGACGACTTGGTCGCACGCCTGGGAGGCGATGAATTCGCCGTGCTGCTGGCACCTCTGCACAAGGCCGAGGACGCCGAGCGGATCGCTGAAAAAATCATCGCCAGCATGGAAATGCCGATTCAACTGCCCGGCAATGCTTCAGTGCTGACGTCCCTCAGTATCGGCATTGCCGTTTACCCCGATGATGGTGCGACACCGGGCACCCTTCTCCATGCCGCCGATGCGGCGATGTACCAAGCCAAACGCCTCGCCCGAGGCGGTCAACATACGGCGGAGTCGGATCACTCCGTCGCTGATCTTCAAACCAGGAGCTGACTCGTGCGTTCATATCCTTCATTTTTCCTGCGCTGGTTCGCGGCGTTTTTGTTGCTGGCCGTCCTGGCCATGAGCGGTTGCCAGACGGCACCGCAGAAGGGCCTGACCCCGGCGCAAATCGCCGTACTCAAGCAACAAGGGTTCGAATTGACTGACGATGGCTGGGCGTTCGGCCTGTCGGGCAAGGTCCTGTTCGGCAGCGACGTGGAAAACCTCAACCCGGCCAGCACCGAAATCGTCGAGCGTATCGGCAAGGCACTGCTGGGGGCGGGAATCCAGCGGGTACGCGTCGATGGTCATACCGACGCATCGGGCTCCCAGGCCTACAACGAACAACTGTCGATGCGGCGGGCCGCCAGCGTGAGCAAGGTGCTGACAGCCGTTGGCATGCGCGAAGAGAACGTCCAACTGCGCGGCCTGGGCAGCAGCAAACCAGTCGCCTCCAACGACACCGCCAGCGGCCGCACCGAAAACCGCCGTGTCGCCATTGTGGTCATCGCCGACTAGTCGGCGAACACCATCTCCCGGCTGTCGCCCATCAGCAGTGGCTGGTTCTGTTCAGTCACTTCGCGAATGTAATCCCACAACAACGTAATCCGCTTCAGCTTCCTCAAGTCCTCACGGCAGTACATCCAGAACTGCCGGGTGACGGTGATGTCCTCCGGCAGGACCGGCAACAGCCGTGGGTCCTGGGCGGCGAGGAAGCAGGGCAGGATTGCCAGCGAGCGGCCTTGCTGCGCTGCCACGAATTGCGCGATCACGCTGGTGCTGCGCAGGTGGGCATTGGCGCCGGGCAGTACGTTGGCCAGGTAGAGCAACTCGGAACTGAACGCCAGGTCATCCACGTAGCTGATGAACGAGTGCTTGCTCAAGTCGGCCGGGCGCCGGATGGGTGGGTGGTTGTCCAGGTATTGCTGGGTGGCATAGAGCTGCAGCCGGTAGTCGCACAATTTGCAGCATACATATGGGCCATGTTCGGGGCGTTCGAGGGCGATGACGATGTCGGCTTCGCGCTTGGAGAGGCTGATGAAGTGCGGCAGCGGGAGGATGTCTACCGAAATGGCCGGGTAGGCGTCGACGAAGTGGCTCAGTTGCGGGGTGATGAAGAAGCTGCCGAAGCCTTCGGTGCAGCCCATGCGCACGTGGCCGGACAGTGCGACGCCAGAGCCTGAAACCTGCTCGCAGGCCATGTGCAGGGTGCTTTCGATCGATTCGGCGTAACCCAGCAGGCGTTGGCCTTCGGCCGTCAGGACAAAACCGTTGGTCCGGGATTTCTCGAACAGCAGCGTGCCCAACGAGGCTTCCAGCGAGCTGATGCGTCGCGACACCGTGGTGTAGTCGACGGCCAGGCGCTTGGCGGCAGTGCTGGCCTTGCGGGTGCGGGCCACTTCTAGGAAAAACTTGAGGTCGTCCCAATTCAGCGACCCCAGGGAGGTGATGTTTTTTTGCATGTTGGACCGGCTTTTATGTGCATTCTTATTAGAAGTTTGCACATCTATACTCCAAAAACCGTCTCATCACCAAGGTGTCTATGTACCTTGGTCCCAGCGCTCTCTATAAGAACAATCCCGGAGGCCAGCATGAACGTTTCCCTTACGCCCAGCGACACCACCCTGCAAACCGTCAGACTGTTGATCGATGGCGAGTGGGTTGAATCCCAATCCAGCGAATGGCACGACATCGTCAACCCGGCCACCCAGCAGGTGTTGGCAAAGGTTCCGTTCGCCACGGCCTCGGAAGTCGATGCCGCCATCGCCGCTGCCCAGCGTGCTTTCCAGACCTGGAAACTGACGCCCATCGGCGCGCGGATGCGCATCATGCTCAAGCTCCAGGCATTGATCCGCGAGCACTCCAAGCGCATCGCCGCGGTGCTCAGCGCCGAACAGGGCAAGACCATCGCTGATGCCGAGGGCGATATTTTCCGTGGCCTGGAAGTGGTCGAGCACGCCTGTTCCATCGGCACCCTGCAGATGGGTGAATTTGCCGAGAACGTCGCCGGTGGCGTTGATACCTACACGCTGCGCCAGCCGATTGGTGTGTGCGCGGGCATTACCCCGTTCAACTTCCCGGCAATGATTCCGCTGTGGATGTTCCCGATGGCCATCGCCTGCGGCAATACCTTTGTGCTCAAGCCATCGGAACAGGATCCGCTTTCGACCATGCTTCTGGTGGAACTGGCTATCGAGGCCGGCGTGCCGGCGGGTGTGCTCAATGTGGTGCACGGCGGCAAGGACGTGGTGGACGCGCTCTGCACCCACAAGGACATCAAGGCGGTTTCGTTCGTCGGTTCGACGGCGGTCGGCACCCACGTGTATGACCTGGCGGGTCGTCACGGCAAGCGCGTGCAGTCGATGATGGGCGCCAAGAACCACGCGGTGGTGTTGCCCGATGCCAATCGTGAGCAAACCCTCAACGCCTTGGTCGGCGCCGGTTTCGGCGCGGCGGGCCAGCGTTGCATGGCCACCTCCGTGGTGGTGCTGGTGGGCGCGGCCAAGCAGTGGTTGCCGGAGCTAAAGGCCCTGGCACAGAAGCTCAAGGTCAATGCCGGCAGCGAGCCGGGTACTGACGTCGGCCCGGTGATTTCCAAGCGCGCCAAGGCGCGGATCCTCGAATTGATCGAGAGTGGCGTGCAGCAAGGGGCGAAGCTGGAGCTCGATGGTCGTGGCATCAGCGTGCCGGGCTTCGAGCAGGGCAATTTCGTCGGCCCGACCCTGTTTTCCGGCGTGACCACCGACATGCGTATCTACACCGAAGAAATTTTCGGGCCGGTGCTGGTGGTGCTGGAAGTCGACACCCTGGATCAGGCGATTGCCCTGGTCAACGCCAACCCATTCGGCAACGGCACTGGCCTGTTCACCCAGAGCGGTGCGGCGGCGCGCAAATTCCAGAGTGAAATCGACGTCGGCCAGGTGGGCATCAACATTCCGATCCCGGTGCCGGTGCCGTTCTTCAGCTTCACCGGTTCCCGCGGTTCGAAACTCGGCGACCTCGGTCCGTACGGCAAACAAGTGGTGCAGTTCTACACTCAGACCAAGACCGTGACCGCGCGCTGGTTCGATGATGACAGCGTCAATGACGGTGTGAACACCACCATCAATTTGCGTTAAGGAGCCGGACATGAACATCGCATTTATCGGCCTGGGCAACATGGGCGCCCCCATGGCGCGCAACCTGCTCAAGGCTGGCCATTCGCTGAACTTGTTCGACCTGAACCAGACGGTGCTGGCTGAACTGGCGGCGTTGGGCGGCACGATCAGCGCCTCGCCTCGCGACGCGGCCCAGGGCACTGCGCTGGTGATCACCATGCTGCCGGCCGCCGCTCATGTGCGCAGTGTCTGGCTGGGTGAAGACGGTGTGCTGGCTGGCATCGCCGCCGGCACGCCGGCGGTGGATTGCAGCACCATCGATCCACAAACCGCCCGCGACGTGGCGGCTGCCGCGGCGAAACAAGGGGTGGCGATGGCCGATGCGCCGGTCTCGGGCGGCACCGGCGGTGCGGCGGCGGGCACGTTGACCTTCATGGTTGGTGCCTCGGCCGAGTTGTTCGCCACCTTGCAACCGGTGTTGGCGCAAATGGGCCGTAACATCGTGCACTGTGGCGAAGTCGGCACCGGGCAGATCGCCAAGATCTGCAACAACCTGCTGCTGGGGATTTCCATGGTGGGCGTCAGCGAAGCCATGGCGTTGGGCGATGCCTTGGGGATCGACACCCAGGTGTTGGCCGGCATCATCAACAGTTCAACGGGCCGTTGCTGGAGTTCGGACACCTACAACCCATGGCCCGGCGTGATCGAAACGGCACCGGCGTCCCGTGGCTACACGGGGGGCTTTGGCGCCGACCTGATGCTCAAGGACCTGGGCCTGGCGACCGAAGCCGCGCGGCAGGCCCATCAGCCGGTGGTGCTGGGGGCGGTGGCGCAGCAGTTGTATCAGGCGATGAGCCAGCGGGGCGAGGGCGGCAAGGACTTTTCGGCGATTGTTAACAGCTATCGCAAGCCGCAGTAAGAGCGACGATATCGACGGGCTTTTGTGGCAAGGGCAATTATCTGTGGGAGCAAGGCTTGCTCCGTCGCCACAGAGGCTGCGCAATCTACAAAGTTGTTTTCCGAGAGACCACGTCGGGTGGTCTCTCGGTTTTTTGTTTCAGGCAAAGACGAAATATTTGCGCACGGTCTCGACCACTTCCCACGTGCCTTTCATGCCTGGCTCGACGACGAAGATGTCACCGGCGCGCAGATGGATCGGCGCCATGCCGTCCGGGGTGATGATGCAGTAGCCCTCCTGGAAATGGCAGTACTCCCACTTCACGTAATCCACACGCCATTTGCCGGGTGTGCAGATCCAGGTGCCCATGATCTTGCTGCCGTCTTCGCTGGTGTAGGCGTTGAGGTTGACGGTGTGCGGGTCGCCTTCGAGTTTTTCCCATTTGCAGGCGTCGAGTACGGGCAGCGGATGGGTGTCGCGCAGGACGGTGATGGGTGCGGTCATGTGAGCTCCGAAAGGGGCAGAAGAGAACAGGCACCCTAACGCGCGGCATGAGCGGGTAGATGTCTGTGGTCGACACCGGGCTATCCAGAAGCGCGCATCAATCGGCCAGATGCCGAGCCAGGGCCGTGGCGTAGGCCGGCAAACCGTCGAAGTTGCGGGCGCACAGCAGCAACGCCCGGTGCGCCCAGGCTTCTTGCAACGTGACACATTGATACGAAGGCTCGGGTGGGCGCCGGTCGATGGTAGCCTTCGGCACGATGGCAATGCCTGCACCATGGGCCACCATGCGAATCATCCCGTCGAAACCATCGGCACGAATGCGCACTTGCATGCGTGAGCCGATGTGCAGGGCCTGCTCTTCCAGGTGGATCGCCAAGGCGCTGGATGCGTTCAGGCCGACATAATCGTGGCTGAGGGTCTCGCTGAAACGTACGGCGCGACCGTCAGCCAGGGGGTGTCCGGTCGGTAGGATCAATACCAGTGGATCGTCGCGAAAAGGCCAGGTCTGAAGGCCCTCGGTGTCCACTGCGTCGGAAACGATCCCCAGGTCCGCCGCGCCTTGGCGCAGCGCATGGGTGATCCGTGAGCTGGGCAATTCCTGCAGGTCAATGTCGAGGTTGGGATGGGCCTGGAGAAAGCCGGCCAGCAGCTCGGGCAGGTATTCGGTCATGGCGCTGGTGTTGCACAGCAGCCGCACCCGGCCTTTGACGCCCTTGGCGTATTCGGCCAGGTCCTGTCGCAGGTGTTCGGCCTGTTGCAGCAGGACCCGGGCGTGCTCGGCCAGGGCTTTGCCCGCGGGAGTGGGCGTTACACCACGCCGCCCCCGTTCAAGCAGGTCGATGCCCAGGGACGCTTCCATGGCTCGCACTCGTGCGCTGGCCGCGGCCAGGGACAAATGGCTGCTAGCCGCACCGGCGGTGATGTTGCCGGTGTCGAGAATGTTCAGGTAGAGGCGCAGGTCGGTGAGGTCGAAGTGCATGGGCGGGGATCCTGTCTCAAGTGCTGTGGCGCCTGGTTTATCGTCATCGCGAGCAAGCTCGCTCCCACATGGGATTGCATTTCAACTGTGGGAGCGAGCTGGCTCGCGATGGCGTCGGCCGCATCAGCGAGTTCACAGCCTCTTGCCGCAAGAGAGGCAGTCTCAGTATATGACAGATTTTAAAGCCGAGGCCTCGGGTGCAGGATACCCCCATGGACACACTCATCGCTTTCTATCAAAACCTCGGCCTGGCCCTTTCCCTGCTGGTTATCGGCACCTTCCTGCTGGCCGGCACCATCAAGGGTGTGATCGGCCTCGGCCTGCCGACCATCTCCATGGGCTTGCTTGGGTTGGCTATGGCTCCGGCGCAGGCTGCGGCGCTGCTCATCATCCCAGCGACCCTGACCAATCTCTGGCAACTGGCTTTCGGCGGCCATCTGCAAGCCCTTCTCCGGCGTCTGTGGCCGCTGTTGCTGGCGATTTTCATTGGCACCGGGCTCGGTACGCTGTGGCTCGGCATGACGGGCGGGGCCTGGGTGGTGCGGGCTTTGGGCGCGGCGCTGGTGCTGTATGCGTTGAGCGGGCTGTTGCTGCCAACGCTGCGGGTCGGCGCCCATGTCGAGCCGTGGATCGCTCCGCTCTGCGGGTTGCTCACCGGCCTCATCACATCCGCCACTGGCGTATTCGTCATTCCGGCGGTGCCCTATCTGCAAGCGCTGGGCCTGAGCAAGGACGAACTGGTACAGGCCTTGGGCCTGTCATTCACCGTTTCTACCCTGGCCCTGGCCG
>Ga0065714_10064827_pt1 | contig 17717 bp, 7 predicted proteins | sample MisRhiReplicate2_FD_59101 | JGI IMG/M metagenome (GOLD analysis project Ga0065714, IMG submission 59101) | Miscanthus rhizosphere microbial communities from Kellogg Biological Station, MSU, sample Rhizosphere Soil Replicate 2: eDNA_1 v2... | ecosystem: Host-associated > Plants > Roots >...
CCTTCATAGCAAGCCCTGTGATGAACGATCTTGTCCATCAGACGCGCTTTCAGGATGTCTGTCTGCTCCAGTTGAATGCCACTGGTGTTGAGTGTCGCAAAAAGTACGTTCAGATCCATATCAGCAGGCATTACGTTGTTCACCCATTTAACCTGGTTGAACAAAAACGCCTCAACCGCTGCGACCAAAACGGGGCCGTGATCCTTGCTCAACATCTGCAAGCGATCCTTCGCGGCTTTGTGGGCGGCGATGAGATGCTTCAGATATGGCTTCTTCTCCAGATCTGTGGATTGTTCACTGTCTATCAACCCCGCCCAAATACCGAGTTGAGTCTGGACTTCCTCACGAATCGCAAATACCAATCGCGGAGTAGTCCCCAACACCGTCAGATCCTTCAACCGCTGGGTGGGCGATATTTCGAAAAATGCCAACGCCAGTACCATCAAGGTGGTCATGCGCTGCTGGCCATCGATCAACTCATACGTGATCGCAGCACTAGACCCGGTGCGATGAGGGATGCGACTCGTCAGTACCGTTCCAATGTAGTAATGGTCTTCGCCCGTCATGCAGGCATTGATGATCTGATCCAGCAATCCGACGACGTCTTCGCTAGGCCAAACATAGGGACGCTGGTAGCTGGGGATCACCAGCTCGACCTTGTTCAGGCAAAGCGCGGCAGCTGTCTGGACTTGGGAAAGGACACGAGCGTTCATCGACGACCTCCACGGACGCTTTCGTCAGCAGGGCGAAACGATTCAAGGGCCTCTCGCAATTGCCGGTCGTAGTCCGCTGTCATTTCTTTCATGTCCTCCCAGGGCAAGTGCAATTTAAGCGTTGTGGCTACCGAATTAATGAAGCGCGATTTGATGCTGTTCCTTTGAACACCGACATCGCTGAATTCGAATTGGTAATCACGCAGGTACTGCATGAGCTGCTCATGGTTGAAGCTGCTGGCAATCCAGTCCAGTACGGGATTCTCACGCACAAACTTTTGGACGCCCATTTCACGCACACTGACCTCATTGATCAGTCGCAACGAGAACACCATCCGGAAGAGCCACACGCTTGCCTCAAGCAGTTGGGAGGTTCCGAACTGATTCACATACAACAACAGCGCGCAGTCATACAATCGCCCGAGAAACATACTGCCTTGAGCGTTCACGACAAGCTGATCGTAATAGTGGTAGAAAGAGGTCAGCTCCGGCATATCACGCTTGATCAACAAGCGGTCTTGAAGCTCATGAAAATGATGTATATATCGTATGGCGTTGACCCCTGTACTCAGGGGTTGGCGCATGCCATATCCTGGCTTGATTGCCTGCCAAGATTCTCCATCGACATCGTGATTGATCTGCGCAGGACGGTAAGCCACATCGCGTCCGTCCGCACGAGTACGCTCTGCCAATTCCTCCACGATCTGCTCACGCTCAGCAATCGGCTCTCGATCACTGGCAACATTTCGCCATTTCAATTTCTGCCAATAACGGGACTTCATCAACGTGGCAACCAGCGGAGTGAGCTCCTCCAGCGACTCCCACGTTCTGGCATAGGCATCCTGACCGGCACGAGGCACGCTACGTAAATGGAAGGCCTTTATGATGTCCGCCCCACCCAGACGTACACCACTGGTGTTCTGAGTTTCAAAAAAACGGTAGGCATCATCTTCTGAACGCGTGACCACCAAACTGATGTTCACTCGATTGAAGTCAACCAACGGTAAATCCTGCGCCTCCAGCCAAGCGAAATTCCGACGAATTCGGTTCTGGCTTTCTGGGGAAGAAAACTGGAGATCAAGCACCGATTTGCCACTCGACTGCAAAAAGCGAAGCAATGCCATGCTGGTCAGTCGTTGTTGCCCATCGATGATGTTCAACTGCCCACGCCGGCGATCACTTCCTCCCACCTGGTGCAGGATGATGCTGCCTAGATAAAAATCGTGGGAATAAGCCGATTGCTGACCCACATCCTTGGGAAAGAACACTCGCAGATCCTGAAGCAATCGTTCAAGTTGCTTGGCACCCCACCGATAAGGGCGCTGGTACTCAGGAAGATTTAAATTGCCGAAAACCAGACTGCCGTCGCTGGCCACAATTCTTTCGGACCTGAACAACTCTTCTAGCGAGGTGCTGGCAACCACGATGCCATCAATGGCGCTGGGTTCGACGTGGAGTAAATATCCATCCTTGACGGCCTGATTCATGAAACGGTCCTTTCGTAATCCCGCTCGACAAGGAGCGATGATTCCATTCTTGAAATGCCAAAAATCAGCACTACCGGCAATAATGGCTCGATGATATCAGGGAATAATTCTCTACGCTTTACAAACAGCCCATGTGCGAAAAGACTGGCGATAGACAATCCACTGAGCTGAAATGGACGATCATATGTGCATTCCAAGGATTGAAATGACCAACGAACTTCCATCAATAAACAACTTCAAACGACGATCCTCCCTTCTGCGCTGGTGGGATAGATACCATCAAGAGAGAGCGGAAACACGAGCAAAAAAATTCAAATCACAATCTCAAGCCCGCTTCGATTCTTTAATGAAAACCGCTAGGCTCATTGCCGATACCAACCCACGGGGCTTAGCCGACCTAGTGCGCGCAATCCTGCGCCCTCTCCAATCTGAATACCTGTTAGGCGTGGCTGAGCGTGGGCAAGATGCGCTGCCGGGCATCGACACTTTTACCTTCTTTGGTGATTCTGTACGGTCGCGGATGTTTACCGCTGACGGTATGAATTTGCGGGGCGTGCGCTTGGATAACATGACATTCAGCCTGCAGCTTTCGCGCGACACGGTACTGCCGTGGGCATGGAATGTTGGTCGATACATCTCTGCGCTGGCGACGATTGGCTCCAGCAAAACGATTAAAGATGGGCCGAAATGGAACAATGCTCATCAGGGGGCTTGGCGCCAAGACGTTAACCATCGGGTCGAACTTTGGCTTCCTTGGGGCATAGGCTTCGTGCATGGAGGCAATCACTCCATCACTGCGGGCATCTTGGCTAGCGAAGGCGAAATCACACCAGATTATGTGTATGACATGACGTACTTGCTTGATGAACTTCACTGCGACGGGAAGCACTATTTCGATACGCGTACTGGAAAAAAAACGACAGCCGTCACGGATGTGCGAAAAGCCGCCGTATTTGAGATTGGAAGAATCATGCGGGAAATGAATTTTCCTGCCTTTAAGTCTGAAACTGAGAAGGCTTGCGTGCATCGAAATGCCCGGATGTCGCAGCCAGGCTAATGAGACGATTACGGGTTACCTACAGGTTCTAACACCATGTCCCATGGGTCGATTTGAGCCCGCCTAAAGTTTTAAGCGGGTTTCGTTACATGCTTCAAGCAGCTGGATGCTGTCCGTCGCTGCACATACGGTCCCAATCCTTCATGCTCTCGAGGTCAATCATGGCTTCTTCGCCGTCAACCTTATGAACGTAGGTCACCCATTCATCGACACCACTTGTTGGCGGGCTTAACCGCCGTCGCCCATTCGTCTTACTGGCCACAAGATAAATACCCCGCTTGACCCTGGTAAGCGCTACATAAAACAAACGCCGCTCTTCGGCATGAGCGAATGATTCACGAGGCGGCAAAAGCGCTTCCAGCAGCGGGCACTCTCACCGAATATCGACCTAGCAGGTTTTGAGAAATCTTTGCGCTATCCTACAGCAACCGCAGGTGATCGATGAGCACCCCGAAACTAGATCATTCCAGCGGTTCCGCTGGATACGCTGCCCGAGAGCCTGACGCAAGTAGCCGCGCTATTAAGCCAGCGCCGTCCAACACGGGCGGCGCAATATCCGCATTCTGCCAGCGACGTGTAAACATGCCCTTGATCACATATGCCGTGAACAGCTGCAATGTTCCCAAATTCGCGACTACATCTCATTGATGCAGCTAATATATGTCGGCCACTGCCCACCCTGCTGCATCAGCGCCCTGGAATATTTCTCTCCAATGTCCTCCAATTGCCGCGATGCAGATGCCTGGAAGTCAAAATCCAGCTCATCACGGTAAGGCATGCGCGGGCGCCAATAACCCATCCCCTGATCCAGCAAAATCTGGCTGACCCGCCCTGAACGCCAGGTTACGCTCAAGGACCTGCCGTGCAATATGTCTCGACTATTACGCTCAAGCGAGATCTGCGGCTCGATCCCAAGCTGCTCTGCCAACCACTCAGCCATGATCGCCTTCTGATCCTCCGCCCGTTGCCAATCGTGGCTCATGGAGGAGCTGGGTTGACCTCCGCCTACGCTTAGGGTTTCCACGGAGATCGTCTTGAGTTCCGCCCCCTCGAATAGCTTGACGAAGCCCGTGAAGAGCATCAGCGACCAGGGCGATTTCAAATAGCGATCGGAGTAGCTAATGGTCACAGCCTGATCGGTTGCCAGCAGTTGGGCCAGCTCCGGCATTTTGGTATCGATCAAGGTCGCCAGTCGTTTGCTCAAGGTATTGACCGGCCCATCCAGCTCGGCGGTGACTTCAACGATCCGAGCTGCCTGGGTGTCGCTCTGCCATGAGCTGGTGTCGAGCGACTGGCCTTGCAGCCCCGGCACTGCACAAGTGGCGACCCAAGTGATGTCCCCTTTGCCATTCAGCCAACCGGCACCTGGTAGCGCCGCTGACTCCTCGCTCGCGTAAACACTTCGGCAAAGGTTACCGGTGTCGAGCTGTGCGAGCAGTAGCGCGGTGGTCGAGGCGCCGCGCTTTGGCAGTTCGCCGAGTTCTATGCCCATCCGAACCAGTTGCAGCAGCACGTTCTTTTGATCGGAACTCAGCGCACAGTCCGGCGCAATGCCAAGAGTAACCTTCAATCCATCGGCGATTGCCCAGGTTAGCACTTGCTGCCTGAAGCGCGGGTGGTCCAGATCCCAGTCCTGCGGGTCGCCCTGCAAACACAGGAGCAGCCGAGTTGGTGTAGCGGCCTGCTCATGGCTGTTCTGGGCACTGGCCAGATAACGCAGCGGCCCGACCGGGCAGTATCGTGCCCCGGGTATTTCATCGAAAACTGCGGGCAGGCCCAGATGGTCGACGAAGGCGGCGTCGATTAACCACTGCAGGGCGAGGCGGCGATCGAGCTCCTCGCGCTCGACCCGGCTGTCCTGGCCAGCGAGACAGTGAGAACACACCGTTTCGCAATCGGCCGGGCAATGTAGACGCTGCATGGATTTGGCCAACAGGCTGGTGATGTCGCGGAGACCTTCCAGGACAAAGCCCGCGCCGCCGCTAACCTCGTCGTACAACTGAATTACCGCCCGGCCCTGACGAGTTTCTCGGTCACGGTCGACCCGTTGGCTGAAGCCCATTTCGGTACTGACGATGCCGAGCTGGTCGGCGATGACGTCTCGCAGCGCCGCGCCCAGAGTCGCGGCGATAACTCGACCATCGGATGAGTCGGACAGCCACTGCCCCGTTAACGGGTTACGCAGATAAAGCTCCAGAACGTCGGTGTGGATCTGGTAGCCGAGGTGCACTTGATGGGTCACCCCCTCGCCGGAGCAGTCCTTGTCCTTGCGGCTGCCAGTCACCCCGCCGACTGGGCGATGCTGCTGATCGGCGCGCAAGCCGGGAGGTACTTCCGCTCCCGGGAGCATCGATTCTGCCCTCCCGCAACTCAAGCACACTGCGTAACCTTGCTCGTGCTCACCGGACGAGTGATGGAAGACCGTGCCGTCATGGCCGAAGCGGAAGAACCCGCAGCGAGGATCGGGCAAGGCACTGCTCTCCCCATTCAGCTGAATACGCGGTTCCTCGACGCGGATGAATTTCTGCGAGGTGACGTCGTTGGTGGTCTCTTCATAGAAATCGGTGACGAAACCGGCGGGGCGCAGCACGCGGCGACGTAGCTCGGCAGGGATCGAGGTACTGCAATGGATGCAGCGCACATTGTCGCTGTTGGCATAGGCGTTTTCGATCATGCCGCTGTTGCCGCACTCCGGGCACCGCCAGGCTAGGTCGAATTTCTGTGCTTCGTTGATCTCACCATTGGCGTGCCATTGCAGGCTGACGCCAGCCGAGCGAAACACTCGCCCGTCGATAACAATTTGCGCTCCCGGTGCATATTCGCGAATGGCAATGTTCAGGCCGCGAGAGGGCATTTCGCGGCTGCTGGCCAGGCTGTCTTCGCGACTACGTTGTTGCTCGTTGCGCTTCTGCACGAAGTCTTCAATGTTGTAGGTCTTGAGGGTGACCACATCGGTCGGAAAACCATAGCCCGGCAAAAACGCCCGCGAAGCGAGGTCGCGCAGCAAGTACTCACCCTCATGGCGCCGCTTCTCCAAGGTCAATGCACGCTTATAGGCCTCGTCCTTGGCACCCTGGATTTTCTCGTCGAGGTTGCGGTACTCATCCAACCAGCGCTGCTCCAGAGCCTTGAGCGCGCTGAGGGTGCTCTCGACCACGTAGTTCATGGCGCGCCCTGCGAGGCTGGTACCTGCCACCAGCTGACGCACGGCGGGTGCGAATTCGTCCGGACAAGCTTGCAGCCACCCCGCCATGTTCTGGCAAGGCGAGCTGTCCGAGCCGAAGAACCAATGCAAGGTCAGCTTAGTGCGGTCACCGTCGGAGCTAGTGTGCGCCCGCAGAAAAATACCCAGCAATAGCGAGTTGACATGGCGCTGCACGATGCGCGTCGAGCTCAAGGTGATAGTAGGCGCCGGAATGGCCGTAACGAACGGCCACTTGGGGTTGGCAAACGCGCGTTGGTTATGCGGGTCGGCCTTGCACAGGGTATACGCGATGGCGCGTGCCTCGTTACGCCGCCCGGCGCGGCCAGCTCGCTGCAAGTAATTGGCTGGATGCGGTGGCAGGTTGTTCATCACCACTGCGGAGATACCGCCAATGTCGACACCCATCTCCATGGTGGTTGAACAGTTCAGCACGTTGATGTCACCTCGCTTGAACTGCTCGACATATTTGTCTAGTAACTCTGCGGACTGTTGCGCGGAGTGTTCGGCGACGCGGTAGTAAAAGCCCCCCTCCAGGGTACGATCGCAGATGTCGTTCCACAGCCCTTGCTGGCGGAGGACTGCGACGGTGGCGTCGGCATTGACCAGCTTGCGAACTTGCTGCTGCTTCGGCTCCGAGCCGGCATTCGGGCTCAGCGCAGCAAAGCTTGGCAGTTTGACGCGGGAGCAGTGATAGTCCTGCGCGCCTATGGTTCGAGGCAAATAAGGGGTGAGCCCGCGGAACGTCGTTTCCATCAGCCGATGGGTAACGGGGCAAACCCATGCCTTGGTCGGTAGCGAGAAGTTGAGCGTCTCGAGTTTCAGGCGGTAGCCGGTATCTGACGATTCGAGAATATGAGCACCGATAAGGGCACTCCATGCTCCTTCCAGCCAGCCGGTTATAGTGGCGGCATCGCCTGGGTTGCGACGGTCGAGTCCGGTTGCAACTTCCAGCAGCTTGACCAGCCGGTGCGCGCTATGAAGTTTTACTTGCGGCCACTTTTTGATAGTGCTGCTTTCCTGCACATCACTGGTCGGCGCATACAGTGCCTTAGGGCTGAAACGGCTGCCCATCCAGCGCCGCATCTTGTTTTCCATCGAGATGAAAGTGTTTTCCCGCACAAAAAAGTCCAGCGCCACATGCAAAAAGTCGCGCCAGTCTTGCAGCGTCAAGGCGGTGCGTGGTTCCTGTGCCGGGCCACTGGCGACATAAGCCGGGGTAGCGGTCCAGAGCGGCGGGGTGAGCGCGACCTTGTCCAGGCCGGTGTAACCGACCTTGATCAGCCCAAGGGTCTCGGAGCTGTTTTGGAATTTCGGTCTTCTGGAGAACTCGCGACTCATCAACAGGCGCGCCATGGTGAGACCACCTTCATGACCATCGAACAATGCCGGGTTAGACTGGCGGTTGTACCTGATGATAAAGGGATCGATATCCTTGGCTGCCGCCAGTACTTGCAAGATCTCAGACCAAGTCAGCGAAACAGCGGCTGGTGCAGCGAAAACTCCAGATTGCATATCTGCTGCGGTCTGGCGAAGTTTGGCAGCCTCCACCACCATGCCGATCACATCCAGCGCAGCTGCGCTGGCGAGGAACTGCTCCGGGCTGCCGCTAGGCGCGTTCTGCGGGTGAGAGTCAGCCTTGGCCTGAGCGTTTCTCAGGGTTTCGAATACCAGGCCACGCAACCGCGAACGCTCGGCTTCCTGTTGCATACGCACCGCCATGCGTGCCGTGCCTTGGCGGCTATCGGTAAAGGTGATTAGTTTGCGACCACGGCCCGGCAGCTCTTCTGGGGAGCGTCCCTCCGTGTCGCCCTTCTCCGGATCCGGGCAAAACTCTAGCAAGGTAGGCACGGCGTTGGCCACATAGAACGGCGCACCAAGATAGGCACGGCGTAGAAAACGGCTGGAACCGAACACTGCATGCTCGCAGGCGCTGCAGCAGGCAAAATGTTCGGGACCATTGGTGCTGTCTTCACGGCCTTCCGCGGCGATTGCAATGTCTAGGGAGCGTTGCGCGTTTACCGAGCCTAGTTTCTGGGTCACGAGATCAAGGGACAGGCGCTGGAACGGCCCATTGACACTGGTGCCGCCGGCTATCACCAAGCGCTGGGTAGGAGTGCGCAATCTTTTCGAAGGGCCGTAGCTCCCCCCCTCGCCTTCATCGGCGTCGTCATGATTCAACGCAAACTCGTCCCCGGCGAAGGCGCGCGGTTGCAGCAACTCCCCGTTACGGTCTTCAGCCAGCAGGTGAGGCGCTTTGCACTCGTCACAAAAACCGATCTCGTATACCGGCGCCTCGCACTCGCAGCGTGCCTTTTGCGAGACATAAACATTGCCAAACGGCCAATGCTGGAGATGGTCGGACTTGCTGGTGCAATTCGGATCGACACATGACCACAACCCGTGCAGCATCCGCTGAAACATATGAATACGTAACTTGAGAAACGGCGGCTGATTTACGGCTGGGCGAGTACCGGTCAAAACATCAAGCCACTGCAACGCCTCTCGTTGCTGTGCTGCGGGAGTACTGCTCTCGAAATGCGCGGAAACTTCGCCGACGAGGTCATTCAACCCGAGCGGTTTCCCTGCGCTCACCACGGCGTGGCGTAATTGCCTGGCTATCGGATGAGCACACAGCGCCTGGTAGCGCTCACTGGACACTTCTTCCGCCGGATGCATGGACTGCAGGGTGGCAAGACTCAAAGCTTGCTGGCGGCCAACGTCAGGCAAATCGGGCCACTTACGAGAGCCATCGATAACATCCACTTGCTCTTCCGCAACCCCAGCCAAACGCGCCAGGTAACGACGCAGGCGGTCGGTGGCTTCAGCGCCAGCAATAGTTGCGGAAGTAGCAACAAACCTCAGCTGCTCTGGACTGCGCCCGAAAGCATGCACCACTCTGCGCAACAGCATGGACAATTCCGCAGCTTGCGAGCCGACATAGGTGTGTGCCTCATCGAGGACGATCCAGCGTAGCGACTGACTCTGCCGAGAAATTTCAAGAATCGGACTATCGACCTGACGCACAAGCATGTACTCGAGCATGGTAGCGTTGGTCATAAGAATTGGCGCGGGCTCACGGCGCAGCAGCTCCCTGGATAGAATCTGGTTATGCTTGAGCTTTTGTTCATTGCGAACATACGAAGCTTTGTCCGGTGTTTTGCCGTTGTACAGGCAGAAACGGATGTTGCTGCCGAAGCGCTGAGTCCAGGCGTTCAGGCGCTCCTGCTGCGAGTTGATCAGGGCGTTGAGAGGGTATAGAAAAAGTGCCCGCACACCGACCAGCGCCTGTTTTGTATGCTGATGCTCACGGATCAAGTCCTCCAGAATCGGCACCATGAAACATTCGGTCTTACCAGACCCGGTGCCTGTGGTGACGATGGCCGATCGTGGTTTTTCGTTGAGCAGGGAACGCCAGGCCTGTACCTGGTGGATATAGGGCCGCGCAGTTTTAGGAAAGGCGTAGGCCGACGCTCCCGCCAGGGTTTCAAGGAGTTCCGGGCTGAGGAGTTTTTCTGCTTGAAGATCCTGCAACTGCAAATTGGATTCGTGCCAGCCGAAGGTATGCTCGAACACGGGAGGCGCAAGCAGACAGCCCTCCGCCCCGAGCTCGGAACTCAGGCTCTGGTGTAAGTGACGCCGCAGCCCACCATCATTAATGCCCAGAACACCCAAGGTCGCCTCACGCGTACGGTTAAGGGTTTGCTCGACAAGATCAGTGAAGTTACGCATGGCTATTCCTTAGCTATCGATATGGGTTGCAAGCAAATAAGAGACGGTGAACGCATGGACCGGATTGAACCACCCGTGCCGATCAAAATCAGCCAGCCAGCGCGCGGCGAACTTAAAGTAGGCGGTTGGAATACCGAGATCTTTGACTGAGGCTTTACCTGCGGTCACATAGGCCATAAAGATCGGTAGGTAGGTAACGGCATCCGTGTACTCGGCCAACGACATTGACTTGACGCGTTGCGGCAACTGTCGCGCCCCGACCCAAGTCGCCAACGCCTCTCCGAGCACGTCTGGCCAATCTGAGTTAGCCGCATGAAGCCGACGCAAATCCTGATACCACATTGGTAGAATCTCTTCGGCTGGCAGGCGCTTCAGCTCGGTGCAATCTCCAGTGCCGAGATAATTGCCCACATAGTCAAAACCGGAAACGATGTAGCGCAATACAATAGCGCGGTCTTTCACCAGCCGGTCGACCAACTCCGCAGGTAGGCCAGTCAGCCTGATACCTTGGGCAAAGACCTGGTAGGCATGCGCCCACATGGGTAAGGGTACGGTTTCCCACATGAGCGCCAGCTCATCGGCGATGCGAGAGCAAAATGCTTCGTCCATCTCCAACCGGAAAACCGCCAACCCTAATGCTTGAGGATTTCGGGCCAACGCTTTCCAGGCTTCGAACGAAGACAATGGCAGGTGAGCATACTGGCGTTTCAAATCAGCCAAGTATTGCCAGCCACTGTGGCCAAAGTCTGCCGCCATCGCTGTTATCTGCTCTTCGATAACTTTGGGGTGGTGGACCGGATGAAACATCCGGGCGGCATGGTGCAGCGACCCCACCTGCACATCGATTGGGACGCTCATACAGGCAGGCAGATAAAGTTGAGGCCGGAATTGGATAGGCGACTCCTTGCCAGGGTAAATCAACCAAGGGCCGTCAGTGAGCATCGGCTGAGGTATAGCAAAGCAACCCGTCCCTACCCCTTCACTAGTTTTTTCAATTAGCTGCAATGGCGACTGTCGAGGGTCGGATAACAGCATTGCTTCGGCTCGGGCACCATCGAGGATGTTGGTACTTTCTACGCCGCAAATGTAGAAGGCTGTGGCTTCTTCCATCAGCACCCTGCCGCCGTACCTCCTGATGTCCAGCTGCATCAATGGCTGTTCGGTTTCGATGGTCAAGTGAACATACGCGTCCTGTTCATCGACGGCGGCCAGCATGGTTTGTAGGTCGGCGACATAGCTGAAGAGATTAAGGACGGTCGGCATCTGGCCGACGCGAAGTACAAACACTCTTTTAAGGCGGGACCGTTCCCGGCACATCAGTTCGAACTGTAGATAAAACAGCTGCCCCTGAGGCAAGCCGGAACTCAGCTGAAGGCGATGCCCGACCAGCTCCGCGAGATTCAAAGCCTTGACCGAGACAGCTTGGCCGTTGACATCGAGCAAGCGGGCACCTTGGTAAGGAAACGGCAAGCGCAGCTGCACTGGATCTGCTGCGGGGCCGACCAGCAAAGTAAAAGCTTGCGGGCAGTGCTGAGCGCTCAGATCCATCTGGTAGCCGCCCTCGCTACGCGTGCACACCAGCCCCTCACTCGCCACCTGCAGCGCTAAGTCTTCGGCATTCTTGACCAGTAACCGAGCGGGGCGCCGACCGTACGCTGGTATAAGCCCCAGCTCGAAACCCCGGGGCAACACGCCAAACCGGCGCCGCAGCAGTGTTTCCCCTTTTCGGCTGCGCACGGTGTAATTTATCGCGCCAAAAGCTGGAGCATTGCGCCGGTCAAGTAGCCTGCCGTTGGCGTACTCCATTAGCTCGTCCCTACGGTAGGGACTGCCCTCAGGCAATTCCAATGTCGGCCAGCCTAGATAAACCGTAGATGGCGAGCACTCAAATAGCGCGTAAACACCAGTCAGCGCCAAAGGGGCTACATCGGCCCCTGGCTGCGCCAGGCGTATCTCATAGCGCTCACTCTCGTCTTTGAGAACCTGGTCGCCAGTCGCCTCGATCCACTGCCCCCCCTCGGAGTCTATGACCACCGGGGCAGTTGCCAGCATCGAATGGCTGACATCGAAGCGTTCAGGCGCCCGTATACGAACGTTGCTACTGGCGAGTTTGCAGCTAGAAGTTGCCACTAGGTGCCAGCGGTCAGCTCTACACTCAAACACCAGAGGTACATCCTGATAATCAAGCGCGCTGTTTTCAAAAACGAAAGTGTGAACGGTGCTGCCGCTCTCCATCACCCGCAAGCTCACAGACTTATCCAGGTGCCGGCGACGCAGTGATACCTGCACGTTGGCAAGGCGAATTTTTACCCCTTTCTCCGCTAGCTGCGCATACACCGCAGGGCCTCGCTCGAGCAGCGTTTCACCTTCGAAATAAGCCAGTTCAAGGCGCGTATTGCGAAGAGAGCGAGGGTCAATCGGTAATATCGTGTCTGGCGGCAGGTTGAGCTCGGTTACGATTGTCCAATGCGGCAACTGTCCTTGCTGAATGTGCTCACAGGTGAACGCTCTCGCTTTGGCCAAAGCCTCCTTGCGCTCCTGCCTTTTAATGCCGGCGTCACGTAGCCATTCGTTGAGCAAATGACGGGCGTTGGTTTCGTCCAGGGGTATGGGAAAGGCTTCATGCCAATGGGGATCGACTCGGTCTAAGTAGGCTGCCGGATCGGTTTCATCCTTGATCGGATAACGGTCAACTAGCGCCATCAATTGATCGACGATGCCGGCGAGAAGCGTTCGAGTTTCAAGATTACGGAACGACAGCGGCAGCCCGTCTTCGAAGTCCGAAAGCAAATCGGCCGTGGTGCGCCGGTGGCCCTCGGTACGGTAAAAGTGCTTGATCCCCCGGCGCACTGCCCGCCCAAAACCATGGGACTCGCTACTCAGCAGCGGCCAAGGCAACCCACCCTCGGTAAACAATGTTCCGAGCCAATCCCTGCCTTGCTCACGGGTGCGGACTTCACGCCTCCAGTAACCCAACCCCTTCCCGGTGAGGCTGGCGTGCTGCTGCGGAGTGAGAGTCACACCTATCCGGGACTCAGGCCCCTGCCACGACCAGTTGCCGTCGTAATGTCGGCGGTAGTTCTCGCTGACGAACAAACAAAAACAAGCCGCCACATGAAGCTCCTGCGTGGGGCTATCGGCTGCCAGTGACTTTTTGAGCATCGCGGCCAGCCCCGAATACTCATCCTCGGTGACGTGGTAGCTGTAAAGGGGTAAACCGCTAGGTCCTTTAAACAGTGCTCGAGTGAACAAAAATTCGGTCAGCCATGCTTTGGCTGGGAGATGGTTAACTGCCAACTGAGTCATCGAAAATCCCTTTCAGAGCCGGGGCGTCAAACCGTGCCGCTTTAGCCAGAATCATACTGCTATCAGTTATCACACCATACGATGAAGCTCTAGGTGCGACTATCGTGGTTATCTATATAGGTAAACTTCTCAAGCAGATTGAAAGCCAGATTTCATCTCACTCCCGGCAATTCGAGCTAATGCATTCCAACGCCTCAAACGGCTGTCAGCAAAACATCAACGCTGAGCACTCAGCGTGCATCCAGCAAATAGTCGAAATCTAACGCTTTCAAATCTACGGCGCCAGTCAACTCGTCACGTCCACAACCCGCCGCTCACTCAGACGTTCATTCAGTGTGGCTTCGAAAGTAAGGTAGCAGACGTTCCGATGACGTCCCGGCTTGATTCCTGCCTTGGTGGGCTTAGGGAGGGTCGAAAGCACAGACTGGGGCAAATTGCTTTAAGCAGTCAGGGCCAGAAGGCCTTCAACGTTTGTCGGTATCTCACGCTCATCGCTACTACAGATGCAGCGGCGCAGGGTTGAACGGCACAGTTGTAGGCCGGCACGAGCGGCTGCAGGGAGGAAAATTCTTAGCTTCGATGGCTTCTTTGGTGCAGAAAGGCAGTTCGCGACAGGCAGTTATCGACCCAGGCTGTGTAAAAACGCAGGCACCGTTTTGAAGTCTGCGTTGCTACGAAAATCTGGCAGTGCTTGGTTAATCAGCAGACCAGAAATTTGCGTAGGAACGCGATTTTCGTTCTGGTTTTGACCGTAAAACCCGCTCTAAAACGTTTTCACACAGCCTGGACCCTAATCCGGCCGGTCGCGGTGTCTACAGAATCAGAGTCGATTCAGTGCCTGTCCAATGTGCTTCGGCAAAGCCCATATCAGATGCGCAATCAGAGGAGAATTTTGATTTAGCAATTGGGTGGGAAAATAATCTAGCGATGGCAGTCTTCAAGACCGTTGCAAGCTGTCCGTCCTTTTGCGTGCGCCATCATTAGGCCATATCCATGTAATATGCTCATAGCCAAAACCTTCGATGATGGATCTCGAGATGACGCAAGTAAATTTTCAGGTTGACTCCCGGCTGGCGATGTTACTCAGCCAAGACTATTCGACGACAGAAAAAGCTCTTAAGGAGCTAGTAGACAACGCATGGGATGCGGATGCGGAAGAGGTAAGCATCGACCTCCCCGAGCCTTTGACCGATGGTCCTATCGTCATACGAGATAACGGCAACGGTATGACTCGCCAAGAGCTTGAGTCCCATTATCTGAAAATTGCGTCTGATAGGCGATTACGTACGGGCGAGCGTACCTCCAAGAAACGCCGTTTGATCAAGGGGAAGAAAGGGATTGGGAAATTTGCTGGACTGATGTCCGCGTCGGTAATGTGCCTCAGCACGAAGGCCCGTGGCAATCAAGTCACATTCACGCTTGGTATTCAGGACCTTGAGTCGGCGTCCGATATCGAGCATCTGACGCTTCCTCTTGAGGTTAGCAAGTGCAGCCCGAACGAGCATGGAACCTGCGTAACTCTGACACACTTGCGTCAGGGTCTTCGCTACCCAAGTGCAGACCGACTGCGCCAAGAACTTATCATGGAGTACGGCCGGCAGAAGGATTTCAGGATTATCATCAATGAGAAGCTGCTGGCCATTGACGACCTGGAAGGCGAGTACACCGAGGTAAAAGCGACATTTTCTGACGCCGGGGAAGTCACCCTTCGGTTTGCTATTAGCAAAAAGAAAAGTGGCCTGAGACGCCCCGGCATCACGCTGATGGTAGGGGGAAAGTCAGTTGGCAAGCCTGGCTTTTTTGGTCTGGAACAGAGTGATGAGGTTCCGCCCCGGCTTCTGAAAAAGCTCTATGGCGAGATCGAAGCAGATGGGGTAATGGACTATGTGACTGCCGGTTGGGACTCTGTGATCGAAAACAGCGACGCCTACCTCCAGATCACCAAGTTCGTGCAGGAAAATCTACTTGAGGCTTTCCGCGCAACATACGGCATGGAAATGCGTATGGCGCATGCTCGCTTGCAGAGAACACTATCTGGGCGGCTGGAAAAATTGCCAGAGCACAAGCGCGCCTTCGCAGATCGCGCAATCAAAAAGATATTGAAAAAGTACTATGACGAGCCTGCTCACAAGGTGCAGGCTCTCGCCTTCGTTGTGCTTGAGGCGGTAGAGCGCACTGAATATCGTGCAATCGTAGAACATCTCGCTGAAGCGAACCGCGGCGATATCGCCAATCTAGCCGATGCGCTGGAAAGCTTCGGGCTTGCCGATATGGCGGTCCTAGTCGATCAAGCGAGAGCGCGGTTGCAGTTCCTAGATGATCTAGAGCATTTGGTTCATAACGACAACTGCCTTGAAGTAGCGGTGCATAAAGCCATAGAGGTTAACTTGTGGATCCTCGGCGCAGCATTCACCTTGTTCAGCTCCAACACTACCTTGAAACGGCAGGTCGAGGAGCTTCTGAAGCAGGAATACTCCGGCCAACGCGACGGGACTCGACCTGATCTACTGCTGAATGAAAACATGACAGGTGAGTTCTTACTTATCGAGTTCAAACGTCCTTCGCATGCTCTGAGCTACCTGGACTACCAGCAAGCTACCAAGTACCGCCATGACTTTGGACGATACAGTGCCAAGCCCATTAAGGTCCTAGTCATAGGAGGTCGGCTGGATGACTTCCCAACCCATAACCTTGAACCGCATGTCAGCTGCTTACTGTTTACAGATATTATCTCGACCGCGCGCCGACAAATTGAGTGGCAGCTTCAACGGGCGCCGGGACTCAACAGAGGCCTGTCTGCTTAAGCGGAATCCTTGGGCTGAAGGTGACCGAGAGACCGCTTAGTCGGTCGATAGCGGCCTTAAAATTTTTTTTGGAGAATGTGAAAATGCGACTCTGTGTATATTGTGGGCCAACCGAAAATAAAATCACCCGCGAGCACATAATTCCAAGTTTTATTTACGAACATCAGAAAAAAAAGCACAAAATTTCAGGGTGGAATGAAATCGCAAAAAAAACGATCTCAGGCGAGGCTAAAATCAAGGACACCTGCGAATACTGCAATAATATTGTGCTTGGCAGACTTGACGAATATGCAAAAGAATTTCTTTTCCAGCACGGAATATTGAACGACGTCTTCCTATCTGAGCATGTCGAGCTTAACTATGATTACAACCTTTTATTTCGCTGGATATTAAAGCTTTCGTTCAATGCTGTTCGGCAGGATGGAACCCAAGCGCCGCTATTTACCCAAGCAATTCCCTACATGCTTGGATCTGTGGTTGAGGGACCGTTCAATATGGATGTGGTCGCGCAAATCCTTAAGCCGGTGCAACACTCTGTTGAAGAGGTGAAAATGTTGAGCGGGCTGGGCGTGCCAGTATCGGACTGCGGAAAAACAAATCCTTTCATTGTGCGTATTGGGAAGGCGGAAGTCTCGGGCTCGAATGGTGGGTTCATAATTAGAACCGTCATCATGGGGGCATTGATATTTTATATACTCATCTATGATGACAGACAGAGCACAATCTTTCGAGAGCAGGTACTAAGTACATTTATGAAGAACTTGAAAAGTGGGACGTTACTGCAAAAAAACTCATCTTCGGCACATTTGACCGCTGGAGAAATGAATTGGATTGATGCTTATGGCGCCGCGGTCTTAAGAGCTAAATTTTATGAGAATAAACGCAATTCATAAAATAGCGCGGTAGTGCTCGACTTTCGATGTTACAGCTCTGTTGAAGGAGCGACTGACTCAACCACTGAGATCGACCCTTCTGAGCCAAGCTGCTTTCAGTGAAAAGACTCTCTCGACTGTGGATTCAACTGGTCGATGCAACAGTTTGGCTAAACTTTTCAGCGGGCACCTCGACGACTACGTCAGCGATACTAATCCGGTGCGCGTCGTCGATGTCTTCGTTGACGAACTGGATCTGGTCACTCTGGGATTTGACGGCGCTATTCCAGCTGCCACAGGACGGCCTGCTTACCACCCTTCGATCCTACATCTACGGCTATCTCAACCGCATCCAGTCGATGCCGACGGTTAGAGCGAGAAGCCCAACGCAACGTTGAGCTGATGTGGCTGACCGGACGTTTGATGCCTGAATTCAAGACCATCCGAGGCGTCTGCCGCCAATTCGTCGTGCTCTGTCAGCTCGACCAGGTCCTCCAGAACGCTCTACTCCAAAATAAAATACGTTCACCACCGCGCCAGAAGA
>Ga0065714_10003109_pt1 | contig 17697 bp, 10 predicted proteins | sample MisRhiReplicate2_FD_59101 | JGI IMG/M metagenome (GOLD analysis project Ga0065714, IMG submission 59101) | Miscanthus rhizosphere microbial communities from Kellogg Biological Station, MSU, sample Rhizosphere Soil Replicate 2: eDNA_1 v2... | ecosystem: Host-associated > Plants > Roots >...
GTCCTCGGGCGGCGAGGTTACGCAGCAAGGCGCTGACACCAAAGGTCCAGGGGGCGGCATCGCAGCTGTGGGTCACCTGGTTATGCAGGCTTCCGAGCAACGGGCTGCTGATGCTGACCACGTCCCCGCGTTTGTGGGTGAAACCGCTGCCGGCATGATCACGGTCTTCGGTGGGGGCGAACAGGGTACCGAGAAACAGCACAAAACCATCCGGGTATTGGTGATTGGCGTTGAGCGTCTGGCCTGCCAGGTCCTGCGGGTCGCGGCTGATCTGGCTCATGGAGCTGGAGCCGTGCAGGCGATAGCCATCCTCGCCTTGTACCTGAAGATCGACCACGCAATCCCTTACATCATCCAGGCTGAAGTGTTCGTCAAACAGGCGAATGAACGGCCCGATGGCGCAGGAGGCGTTGTTGTCCTTGGCCTTGCTCAGCAACAGCGCACTGCGGCCTTCGATGTCCCGCAGGTTGACGTCGTTGCCCAGGCTGGCGCCGTGGATCTGGCCACGGCTGTTCACCGCCAGCACCACTTCCGGTTCCGGGTTGTTCCATTGCGATATCGGATGAATGCCGATGCGGCTGCCGCTGCCCACGGCGGCCAGGACCGGTGCCTTGGTGAAGATCTCCGCATCCGGGCCGATGCCAACCTCCAGGTACTGCGACCACATGCCCTGTTCGATGAGCAGGGCCTTCAGGCGCATGGCTTGCTCGGAGCCCGGCACGATCGTGCGCAGGTTGTCGCCGATCACGCTGTGCACCGTGGCGCGTACGGCTTCGGCCTTCGCGGCGTCGCCGCCGGCCTGTTCCTCGATCACACGCTCGATCATGCTGGCGGCGAAGGTCACGCCGGCGGCCTTGATCACTTGCAAGTCCAGTGGCGGCAACAGCGACGGCTTGCTCGGGTCGGCATCAGGGCCGGTGTTGGCCAGCAGGGCTTCGACACTGGCGATGAAGGTGCCGGGCGTCTGTCGCACGGCGGCCAGCGGCGATTCGGTTTCCAGCAGATCACTCAATGTCGCAAAACGATCCGAGAGATCGAACACGCCGTCGCTGCGCAACGCAATGGGCGAAGGCCCGGCGATCCGGCCTGGCACCCAGGCACGTCCAATCAGGGTTCCGGCCACGCCATCGACGGGCAGGGTGTTCTCGGGAGTAAGCAGTAGCGACATGGCCAGTCTTCCTGTTCGTAAAGCCTTCACGCTAGGGTGGCCGCTCGATAAACTCCAATGAGATATATTCAGTATTTGATAACGTCGGGTTATCGCCGGCCTGAGGAATAGCCATGTCAGATCTGTCCTTCTCCAGCTTCTGCGGCTGGCTCAAGTTCCGCCACTTGCTGCTGATCGACACGTTGGGGCGCACCCGCAACATGCACCTGGCGGCGCAGCAGATGAACCTCAGCCAGCCGGCCATCAGCAAGATGCTCAAGGAAATCGAAAGCCTGCTCGGCTTTGCCTTGTTCGAACGGCTGCCACGGAGCATGCCGCCCACGGCCTTGGGCGAACACGTACTGCGGTATGCGCAGATTGCCTTGAATGATGCGCGCTCGTTCGTCGAACAGATCAGCAGCTTGCGCGAGGGCGGCCACGGCTTTCTCAAGGTCGGCGGGATCTTTGCCGCCACTGCGGTGGCTTTGCCCGAGGCGATCCTGCAGATCAAGCAGCGCTGGCCGTTGCTGTCGATTGAAGTGGTGGAGCAGACCAGTAACCACCTGATGGAGATGCTTGAAGAGAAGACGCTCGACCTGGCGGTGGCCCGTTTTACCGATCAAAGCCAGCAGCAGCGCTATGACTTCCAGCCGTTGGCCCCGGAACCGTTCTGCATNGTGGTCAACTANCGCCATCCGTTGGCTGGCGCGGGTCCGGTCTCCTTGCAGCANNTGGTGGACTTGCCGTGGATTCTCTATCCGGTCGGCACACCGATTCGCGCACGCATGGAGTTGGCCTTNGCCGAGGCTGGNGTAGGAATGCCGCGCAANACCATCGACACCATTTCCATGCAGACCTTCCTCCAAGTGCTGCAGCGCGGGCCCATGATCGGCATGCTGCCCAATGCAATGGTCGACCCGCTGCTCGAAAGCGGTCAGCTCAAGACCCTCGATACCCCACTGCACCTGGCGCCGCAGGATTACGGCATCCTCACGCGCAAGGATGAGCCGTTGGTGGGCGCGGCGCTGGAGTTCGCCGAGATCCTCAAGGACAACGCGCGCCTGGCCGCCATGCAGCCCGCTTAAGGGCAGTATGAATCTGTGGGAGCAAGGCTTGCCCGCGATGCAGGCGCCTCGTTTCCCCTCAGACCGCGTCGTCTTCATCGCGGGCAAGCCTTGCTCCCACAGATGACTCGTCACAGGTTCCATGGGTCTGAAGATCATTTCGATAACGCATCGTTATCAACTAATCCAAAAATGCCATTGGGAAAGAATCGCTTCCCGACAGTAGAGTCCTCGTTCAATCGCCGGATGATTCGCTCATTCGACGTGACCCAATAAAAACAATCAGGGGTTACCTCATGCAAACCATCTCCGAGCAGTTGCCCGCGCAGGCTCCCGCCTGCGAATTGGATTTCGAAGACCGGACCTACCGCAAGGTCATCTGGCGCATCCTTCCGGTCCTGCTGTTGTGCTACATGGCGGCGTACCTCGATCGGGTGAACATCGGGTTCGCCAAGCTCGACATGCTCAACGAGCTGCAGTTCAGCAACACCGTATATGCCTTGGGCGCCAGTATGTTTTTCTGGGGCTATTTCCTCTTCGAAGTCCCCAGCAACCTGTTGCTGCATCGCTTTGGCGCGCGGTTCTGGATTGCCCGGATCATGCTGACCTGGGCGGTGGTGTCCATGGCCGTGGCCTACACCGTGCCGCTGGCGGCTTTCTTCCACCTCGAATCGAGCACGATGTTCTATGTGCTGCGTTTCCTGTTGGGCATCTGTGAAGCGGGCTTCTTCCCTGGCGTGATCCTGTACCTCAACTACTGGTTCCCGACCCATCGGCAGAGCCGGGTGATGTCCGGGTTCCTGCTGGCGTTGCCGGTCAGCCTGACCCTGGGCGGGATACTCTCCGGTTGGCTGATGAACAGCATGCAAGGGGTGCATGGCCTGTCTGGCTGGCAATGGATGTTGCTGATCGAAGGCATTCCTTCGATCATCATGGCGTTCGTGGTGATCGTCTGCCTGGCCGACAACATCGACAAAGCCAAATGGCTTTCTGTCGCGGAAAAAGCCCTGCTCAAGGCCAACCTGCAAACCGACAACCAGGGCAAGGCCACGCGCTTGAGCGAAGTGTTCCTCAACCCCCGGGTGTGGTTGCTGGTATTGATCCTGCTGACCTTCAACACCGGCTTCTATGGCCTGGCGTTCTGGATGCCGTCGATCATCAAGAGCACCGGCATCACCAACAGCTTGCACATCGGTTTGCTGACCGCCATTCCTTACTCGGTGGCAGTGGTGGCGATGCTGCTCAACGCCCGGCACTCCAACCGCACCGGTGAGCGGCGCCTGCACGCGGCAATTCCGGCGTTCATTGGCGGCGCCGGCCTGATCCTCAGCGCGTTCTTCGCCGACAACCTGGTGTTGTCCGTGCTCTTTCTCAGCGTCTCCGCTTCGGGGATCCTCAGCCTGATGCCGATTTTCTGGACCCTGCCGGGCACCGTGCTGTCGGGCGTCGCCGCCGCAGCCGGGATTGGCATGATCAACGCCATCGGCAACCTGTCGGGTTTCACCGGTTCGATGATCACCGCCGTGGCCGAGACCCTCACGGGCAACATCAACAACGGCACCTATGTACTAGCCTTGTGTCTTTTGGTCAGCGGTGGACTGATCCTGGCCATTCCCGCCTCAATGCTCGGCAGGACACCCAAGCACGCCACCACGGCAGCCCAACTGGAGACCGCATGAACCTACAAAACAAGCGCGTACTGGTCACGGCAGCGGGGCAGGGCATAGGCTTGGCCAGCGCTATTGCCTTCGCCCGGGCCGGTGCCGAGGTGTTCGCCACTGACATCGATATCCACGCACTGGCGGGGATCGAAGGGATCACCGCCATGACCCTGGACGTCACGTCGCCCGCGGCCATCAGTGCCGCCTGCGAACGCATTGGTGGGCTTGACGTGCTGTTCAACTGCGCAGGCTTCGTACACAGCGGCAACATCCTCGACTGCGACGAAGCCGCCTGGGCACGTTCGATGGACCTCAATGTCACGGCCATGTACCGGATGATCCGTGCGTTCCTGCCGGGCATGCTGGCCCGTGGCGGCGGTTCGATCATCAACATGTCGTCGGTGGCCTCCAGCGTCAAGGGCGTGCCCAATCGCTTCGCCTATGCCACCAGCAAGGCCGCGGTAGTGGGCCTGACCAAGGCCGTCGCCATCGACTTCGTCAGCCAAGGCATCCGTTGCAACGCGATCTGTCCGGGCACCGTGGATTCCCCCTCGTTGCGCCAGCGCATTGCTGACCAGGCCGCGCAGCAGGGCGTCGATGAGGCACAGGTCTACCGGCAATTTCTCGACCGCCAGCCCATGGGCCGCATCGGCCACACTGAAGAGATCGCGCAGTTGGCGTTGTACCTGGGCAGCGATGCGTGCGCCTACACCACGGGTGCCATCCACATCATCGACGGTGGCATGAGCATCTGAACCCCGGTCTTCACTTGAGCAGGAGCACGACATGAAACTATTGCGCTACGGCGAAAAAGGTTCGGAAAAACCCGGGCTGTTGGATGCCGACAATCAGATCCGCGACCTCTCGGCCCATGTGCCGGACATCGCCGGGCTGGTTCTCGGCCCGGATAGCCTGGCAACGCTCGCCGCCCTCGACCCGCGCAGCTTGCCGATCGTGGCCGGCCAGCCACGGATCGGAGCCTGTGTCGGCCAGATCGGCAAATTCATCTGCATCGGCCTGAACTACGCCGACCATGCGGCCGAGTCGAACATGGAGGTGCCAAAAGAGCCGATCATCTTCAACAAGTGGACCAGTGCCATCTGCGGGCCGAACGACGACATCCAGATCCCGCGCGGCTCGCTCAAGACCGACTGGGAAGTCGAGCTGGGCGTGGTCATCGGGAAAGGCGGGCGCTACATCGACGAAGCGAACGCCCTGGAGCATGTCGCCGGCTACTGCGTCATCAACGATGTGTCCGAGCGCGAGTGGCAACTGGAGCGCGGCGGTACTTGGGACAAGGGCAAAGGCTTTGACACCTTCGGTCCCCTTGGGCCGTGGTTGGTGACCCGGGACGAAATCGCCGACCCGCATACGCTGGACCTGTGGCTGGAGGTCGACGGACACCGCTATCAGAACGGCAATACCCGAACGCTGATCTTCAGCGTGCCGCAACTGATTGCCTACCTGAGCCGCTGCATGAGCCTGCAACCTGGGGATGTGATCTCCACCGGCACGCCGCCCGGCGTCGGCTTGGGCATCAAGCCCAACCCGGTGTTCCTGCGTCCGGGCCAGACCATGCGCCTGGGAATCCAGGGCTTGGGCGAGCAGCGCCAGGTCACGGTGCAGGCGGACTGAGGGCTAGACCGGACCACTGCTATCGCGAGCAAGCTCGCTCCCACATTGGATCTTCGGCAGGCACACAATTCATGTGCCCCGCAGGCCCCTGTGGGAGCGAGCTTGCTCGCGATAGCGATGGTCTGGCTTAACCTCACTTGGGATCAACACGCCTCACGCGCTTCATCACCACCACAAAAAACACCGGCACAAACACCACCGCCAGTGTCGCGGTGATCATCCCGCCGATCACTCCGGTACCGATGGCCTGCTGGCTTGCCGAACTGGCGCCCGTGGCAATCGCCAGCGGTACCACCCCAAGGATGAAGGCCAGCGAGGTCATGATGATCGGCCGCAGGCGCAGGCGTGCTGCCTGGAGCGTGGCGTCGATCAGGTCGTGGCCTTCGTCGTACAGGCTCTTGGCGAACTCGATGATCAGGATCGCGTTTTTCGCCGACAGGCCGATGATGGTGATCAGCCCGATCTTGAAGAACACATCGTTAGGCATGCCGCGCAACGACACGGCCAATACCGCGCCGAGCACACCCAACGGCACCACCAGCAACACCGAGGTCGGGATCGACCAACTCTCGTACAGCGCCGCCAGGCACAGGAACACCACCAGCAGCGACAGGCCCAACAGGATGGGCGCCTGGCTGCCGGACAAGCGTTCCTGCAAGGACAACCCCGTCCATTCCTGGCCCAGTCCCGTCGGCCCCAGGGCCACCAGCCGTTCGATTTCAGCCATGGCTTGCCCGGTGCTGTAGCCCGGTGCCGGTTCACCGGAAATGCTCACCGCCGGATAACCGTTATAGCGGGTCAATTGTGCCGGCCCCTGGGTCCAGCGGGCCTGGACGAAGGCTGACAACGGGACCATTTTTCCGCTGTTGTTGCGCACATGAATCTTCAGCAAGTCTTCGACCTGGCTGCGCTGGTCGCCCTCGGCCTGGACCACCACCCGTTGCATGCGCCCCTGGTTGGGGAAGTCGTTGATGTAGGTCGAACCCACTGCCGTGGACAACACACTGCCGACGTCGGCAAAGGAAATGCCCAGGGCATTGGCCTGCTTGCGGTCGACCTCCAATTGCACCTGCGGCGCCTCCGCCAGGGCGCTTTCACGCACATTCATCAGCATCGGGCTTTTGTCGGCGGCGGCGAGCAATTCGCTGCGGGCCTGCATCAAGGTGGCATGGCCGAGGCCACCACGGTCCTGCAAACGGAACTCGAAACCGCTGGACGTGCCCAGGCCGTCCACCGGCGGCGGTAGCACCGAGAACGCCATGGCGTCCTTGATCTGGCTCAGCGCCAGGTTGGCGCGGTCGGCGATGGACGCCGCCGAATCATCGGCGCCGCGTTGCGACCAGTCCTTGAGGGTGGTGAAGGCCAGGGCCGCGTTCTGCCCACTGCCGGAAAAGCTGAAACCGAGAATGATCGTGCTGTCACCGACTCCCGGTTCACCGGCGTTGTGGGCTTCGATTTGTTCCACCACCTGCACCGTACGACTCTTGCTGGCACCCGGTGGCAACTGGATGTCGGTGATGGTGTAGCCCTGGTCTTCCACCGGCAGGAACGAGGAGGGCAGGCGACTGAACAGCAGGCCCATGCCCACCAGCAACACGCCGTAGATCAGCAGATAACGGCCGCTGCGTTTTACCGCATGGGCCACCCAACCTTGATAGCGCTCGCCGAATCGGTCGAAACCACGGTTGAACATGCCGAAGAAACCGCTCTTGGCGTGGTGATCACCCTTGGCGACCGGTTTGAGCAAGGTCGCGCAAAGCGCCGGGGTCAAGGTCAGTGCGAGAAACGCCGAGAACAGGATCGAGGTCGCCATCGACAGCGAGAACTGCTGGTAGATCACCCCCACCGAGCCCTGCATGAACGCCATCGGAATGAACACCGCCACCAGCACCAGCGTGATGCCGATGATCGCCCCGGTGATCTGCCCCATGGCCTTGCGCGTGGCCTCTTTGGGCGACAAGCCTTCCTGGGCCATGATCCGCTCGACGTTCTCCACCACCACGATGGCATCGTCCACCAGGATGCCGATGGCCAGCACCATGCCGAACATCGTCAGCACGTTGATCGAGAACCCCAGCGCGAGCATCGTCGCGAAGGTGCCCATCAGCGCCACCGGCACTACCAGTGTCGGGATCAGGGTGTAGCGGATGTTCTGCAGGAACAGGAACATCACCGCGAACACCAGCAACATCGCCTCGCCGAGGGTGTAGATCACCTTGGTGATCGAGACCTTGACGAACGGTGAGGTGTCGTAGGGAATCTTGTATTCCACGCCGGCCGGGAAGTAGCGCGACAGCTCGTCCATCTTGTTGCGCACCAGGGTCGCGGTGTTCAAGGCATTGGCGCCCGGCGACAGTTGCACCGCCACGGCAGTGGACGGCTTGCCGTTCAGGCGCGTGGAAAACTGGTATTCCTGGCTGCCGATTTCCACCCGTGCCACGTCGGCGATGCGCACCGTCGAGCCGTCGGGGTTGGCCTTGAGCACAATGTCGGCGAACTCCTGCGGCGTGTTGAGCTGGCCTTTGACGACGATGGTCGCGGTGATTTCCTGGGTGCTGCGGCTCGGCAAATCGCCCAGGCTACCGGCCGACACCTGGGCGTTCTGCGCCACGATGGCGGCATTGACGTCGGCCGGGGTCAGGTTGAAACCGACGAGTTTCTGCGGGTCGATCCAGATCCGCATGGCCCGTTCGGCCCCGTACAATTGGGCCTTGCCGACACCGTCCAGGCGCTTGATCTCGTTCATCACGTTGCGCGCCAGGTAGTCGCTGAGGGCCACGTCGTCGAGCTTGCCGTCGCTGGAGGTGAGGGTGATCAGCAGCAGGAAGCCGGCGGAGACTTTGTCCACTTGCAGGCCTTGCTGGGTCACCGCTTGCGGCAGGCGCGACTCCACGGCCTTGAGGCGATTCTGCACGTCGACCTGGGCCAGTTCCGGGTTGGTGCCGGGTTGGAAGGTCGCAGTGATGGTGGCGCTGCCCAGGCTGCTCTGGGACTCGAAATACAGCAGGTTGTCGGTGCCGTTCAGCTCTTCCTCGATCAGGCTGACCACGCTTTCATCCACGGTTTGCGCCGAAGCACCCGGGTAGACGGTGTAGATCTCGATTTGTGGCGGGGCCACGACCGGGTATTGCGCCACCGGCAGTTGCGGAATGGCCAGGATACCGGCCAACAGGATGAACAACGCAACGACCCAGGCGAACACCGGGCGGTCGATGAAGAATTGCGGCATGGCTTAGTGTCCTGCCTGTGGCCCGGGAACCTGGGCGAGGGGAAGTGGGGTGTCATCGACCTGGACGTGCTCGCCGGGACGGGCGTGTTGCAGGCCTTCGATGACGATGCGGTCGCCGGGCTTCAAACCTTGCGTGACGACCCAGCGATCGTTTTGCGCGACGCCCAGTTGCACCGGTTGCTGGCTGACCTTCTGCTCGGCGTCCAGCAGCAACACCTGGGCGACTCCGGCGCTGTCTCGCAGGATCGCCCGTTGAGGCACGGTGATGCCCTGGCTATTGACCGCCTGTTCCAGGCGCACGCGAATGAAACTGCCAGGCAGCAAGTCCAGGTCGGGGTTGGGNAATTCGCTGCGCAGGGTGATCTGGCCGGTGCTCGGGTCGACGCTGAGGTCGGTGAACAGCAATTTGCCGGGCAGCGGATAGGGGCTGCCATCGTCCTGAATCAACGTGGCCTTGGCCTGGCCCTGGCCGACCGCTTGCAAAAGCCCTGAACGAAAGGCGCGGCGCAGGTCGTTGAGTTCGCGGGTCGACTGCGTGAGGTCGGCGTGGATCGGGTCCAGTTGCTGGATCAACGCCAACGGCGTGCTTTCGTTCTGCCCGACCAGGGCGCCTTCCGTCACCAGGGCGCGACCGATCCGTCCGGAAATCGGCGCGGTCACCGTGGCGTACCCCAGGTTCAGTTTTGCCCGTTCCACCGCGGCCTTGCTGGCAGCGACGTCAGCGGCGGTCTGGCGCACGCTGGCCCGGGCGTTGTCGTAATCCTGGCCACTGATCGCCTTGTCATCGATCAACTGGGCGTAACGTTGTGCCTGCAAGCGGGCCTGGAACGCATTCGCCTCGGCCTTGCGCAACGCCGCCTCGGCACTGTCCAGGTCGGCCTTGAATGGTGCCGGATCGATGCGAAACAGCACCTCGCCCTGTTTGACGTCGCGGCCTTCACGAAACACCTGCTGCAAGACCACGCCGGCCACCCGCGCCCGGACTTCGGCGACCCGCGGCGCGGCGATCCGGCCACTCAGCTCGTTGCTGATCGACAGTGGCCGGGCCTGGACGGTTTCAACGCGCACGCTTGGCAGCGGAGCGGATGCCTCCGGGGTCGAGGCGCTATCACAGCCACTGAGCAGCAGTGCCCCGACCAACAGGCCCAGTGTGACGAAAGGAATCTTGGACATGGTGCTTCCCCAATATTGAGCCGCCCATGGTAGGGGGCGAGGTCAATGGCAGGGGTGAAGCTTTGTAGGCGCTCTGTGAAATTGTGTAAGCACCCTAGTGGTCTGTTTCAGGGGCCACTAGATCCGAAAATGCCCCACCAACTGCTGTTGACGGTTGGCCATGGCATGCAGCGAGTGGCTGGCCTGCGATGCTTGTTCCATCTGGCCGGTCAAGGTCTCGCTGATCCCTCGAATGTCACTGACGCGATGGCTGATGTCCTCGACCACAGCGCTTTGCTCCAGGGCAGCGCTGGCGATCTGCTGGTTCATGTGCTCGATCACTTCCACGGCGTCGCTGATGTGTTGCAGTGCCGCCTGGGTCTTTTCGACTTGAACGACGCTGTCCCTGGCCTGCTCGCGGCTCAATTGGGTGCTGTGCACGACCTCCTGGCTCAACTGTTGTAACGCTTCGATCACCGTGCGTATCTGCTCGACCGAGTTCTGGGTGTTGCTGGCCAAATGGCGGACTTCGTCAGCCACCACCGCGAAGCCGCGCCCCTGTTCACCCGCCCTGGCGGCTTCGATGGCGGCATTCAAGGCCAGCAGGTTGGTTTGCTGGGCAATGGCGCAGATCACGTCCAGCACCTGGCCGATGTGTTGACTGTTGCCGGCCAGCGCCTGCACTTGCTCAAGCGTGGTCTCCAGGCGCCGGTCCAGGCTGTCGATGCTGGTGACCGCGTTGGCGAACAATTCACGCCCCGATCGGCTGGCGTTTTCGGCAACGGTGGCGGCATCGGCCGCCTGGTGGGAGTGGCGGGCCACTTCCTGGGCATTGGTGCTCATTTCATGCAGGGCGGTCGCGGCCAGCTCGACCTCCCGGTACTGCGTGTGCATGCCTGCGCTGACTTCCCGGGCCACCTGCGCCGAGGTATCGGCGGTGTCGCGGGTGTCCAGGGACGCTTGCTGGATATCGCGGATGATGGGCTGCAATTTGTCGAGAAAGCGGTTGAAGCCCTTCGCCAGTTGGCCCAATTCATCGTGGCGGTCGTTGGGCAGGCGCTGGGTGAGATCGCCGTCGCCCTCGACAATGGCGTCGAGCATGTGCGCCACCCTGAGCAAGGGCCGTGTGACGCCGTAGGCCGTCAGCCAGATAAGCAATAATCCCAGACAACTGGCGAGCAAGCCCAGGCTGAGGTTGAACCAGTTGGACTGGCGACGCTTGTCGTCCAACTGGGTCTGCATTTGCAGGGCTGGCGCTTGCACAAGCGACTCAGGCACGCGTATCTGCAATTGCCAGGGCGTATTGGCGGGAGCGGTTTGCACGGCTTGCTGAACGTCGATGGAGATGCCATCAACCGTGCCGCTATGGCCGGCAACTTGCCCTGACGGGGAAAGAATGTTGATCTCGCTGTGGCCGGGGTACAGGTCGTTGGCAAGGCTGGCGGCGAGTTGCTGAAGGGTATCGAGGCTGATGTCCATGCCCACCACGCCGATGACTTTGCCCTGGTCCAGCAACGGTATGGAGATGCTGCTCATCAACGTCTTCTGGCCTTCGACCTCGATCGCGTAGGGCTCTGTCACGCAGGTGCGCCCCTGGGTCTGCGGGCAGACGTACCAGGCGTTGGCCGGCTCGCTGCCCGGTGGTGCGGTGTTGGCGCTGATCTGGGCTTCGCTGAGCACCTCTTGCACCAAATTGCCGGGTTGGCTTTGCGACCAGTACAGGGCAAAGCGACCTTTTTCATTGCCGGCCAGATCGCGTTGGCCAGTGAAACCGACATCTTCACCGACCAGCGCGTCGGGAAGCAGTACCACGTAGAAACCGAGGACTTTTTCGCGGTTTTGAAGGGCTTGGCGGGTCGCGGCGATCAGGTCCCGGCGCAGTTGCCCTGGCGTCAGTCGCCCGTTCCACGCTTGGGTGCGCAGTTGCAGGACCTGCTGGGCAAAACCTTCCCCATAGATCGCCGTTTCGCTGAAAAAGCGTTCCACCCGCTGACCATGGGCCATGGCCTGTGCCTGCAGGCCTTCCAGGGCCGAGCGCCCCAGCAGTTGACTGCTTTGCTGCTTGAGCAGCGTTGCGCCTTGCTGGTTCTGATACAAGGAAGCGCCGGTCAATGCCCCGACGACGGCGAGCAAGCACAGGCCACTCAAGAGCGTGATCCGCCATTGGATAGAGAGACGAGCGAAGAACATGCTGAGGTTTCCTGCGCTTAGGGATTTTTATTGTTCTGTGCCCAGCACTGTTTGAGGGACGGGCAAGGCTATCTTGCGGGAGGAAACGCCTGCCGGTTATCCCGAATCGGCAGCCGCTGCACGCGGCATGCAGGAGTGTTGACCTGTTTTGGGGCGCGGCTTTGGATGCTGCCGTTTTGGGATAGCGAAGGGTTTTGGCAAGGGCCTAGGATCGAATCCAGCGTGCAAGCAAAACAATAAGCTTTTGGAAGTCGGCGAAGCTGGCCGCCTCCGATCCAGCAACACTGCCTCATACAATAAGGTCAAGAACAATGAGTGTATCTTTCCCGATCAGCAGCTCGACGGAGTTGAAGCGCGGCGCCTTGGGTGTCGGTTTCATCATCTTCTTTGTGATTTCGGCGGCGAGTCCCTTGAGCGTCATCGCCGGCGGTTTCCCCATTGGCATCATGCTGGGCAACGGCGCTGGCACGCCGGCATTGCTGCTCCTGGCCTTGCTGGTGTTACTGGCGTTCTCGGCGGGCTACACCGCCATGTCCCGCCACATGACCAACGCCGGTGGGTTCTATGCCTTCACCTCCCGCGGCTTGGGTGGCCTGGCCGGCGGCGCGGCGGGCGTGCTGGCGATGTTTGCCTACAACATTCTGCAGGTTGGCCTCTACGGCATGTTCGGCGGCGTGGTCAGTGGCACGATGGCCAGCGTCTTTGGCCTGGACTTGCCTTGGTGGACCTATTCGTTGCTGGCGATGGCGAGCATCGCGATTCTTGGCTATCGCAAGATTGACCTGTCGGCCCGGGTGCTGTCGGTGGTGGTCATTGCCGAGTACCTGGCGATCCTGACGCTGGATTTCGCCATTCTCAAAACCGGTGGCGACAGTGGCATCAATCTCGATTCGTTCGATCGCAGCCATGTGTTCAGCGGCACGCCGTCCATCGGCTTGCTGTTCTGCTTCGCGGCGTTCATCGGCTTCGAGGCCACCACCATCTACGGCGAGGAGGCGAGAAATCCGCACCGCACGATTCCCATTGCCACCTACAGCTCGGTGCTGTTGATCGGTGGTTTCTATGCCTTGTCGGTCTGGGCGATGGTGATTGGCGTCGGGGCCGACAAGATCGTGCCGACCCTGCAAGCGCTCCAGGATCCCACCACGTTCATCTACGGCATGTCCGATCACTTTGTCGGCCCGCACCTGACCCAGATCATCCGCGTGCTGTTCATGGTCAGCATCTACGCCGGGCTGCTGGCGTTCCACAATGCCGCGGCGCGTTATTTCTATGCCATCGGTCGTGACGGTTTGCTGCACAGCCGGTTGGGCACCACCCATCGCGTGCACCAGAGTCCGCACATGGGCTCGGTCCTGCAAAGCCTGATCGCGGCGGTGGTGGTGCTGATCTTCGCCGCGCTGGACGCCGATCCGATCCTTCAGCTGTTCGCCTGGTTTTCCAACCTGGCCACGCTGTGCGTGATCCTGCTCATGGCGCTGACCTCAGCGGCGGTGTTTGTCTATTTTCGCGCTCACCCGGAGCTGAAGCTGGGGCTCTGGCGCGGTCGGATTCTTCCGGTCTTTTCGTGCCTGGCATTGCTGGCGGTCCTGGCCCTTGCGGTGATTCATTTCGACGTGCTGACCGGCGCCAGCCAGCTTCTGTCCTATGGCCTATGCGCTGTGATTCCCGCCGCGCTGATCGTCGGCGTGTTCCTCGCCGCTCGATTGCGCAAGGTATCGCCCGAGCGGTTCATGGCGCTGGGAAGCCACAAGCTCTAAGGCGTCAGGCACAACGTCAATCCACCCAGAAAACAAGTCCGCTGTCGTTCGGGACGGTTCGTCAGCGCGTGAAAGGAAGGTTCTATGCACGATTATCAAATGCTCATCAATGGGGCTCGGGTCGACGGTGAAAACGGGCACTTTGATGTGCTCAATCCGGCGACCGGTACGGTGTTCGCTCGATGCGCGGCCGGTTCCCTGGCCCAGCTGGACCTTGCCGTCGAAGCGGCGCAGTCGGCCTTTGTCGAGTGGCGACACAGCACCCATGAAGATCGCCGCCAGCGCCTGCTGAGCATCGCTACCGATCTCGAACAGGAAGCCGAGGCGTTGGCCCGGCTCATTGTCCTGGAACAGGGCAAGCCACTGGAATTGGCGTTCTCCGAAGTGATGGGTGCGGTGGCCTGGACGCGCTATGCCGCCGAGCAGCAGATTCCCGTGGAGTTGGTGGAAGAAACCCCGACCCAGCGTATTGAACTGCACCGCAAGCCGTTGGGCGTGGTCGCGTCGATCACGCCTTGGAATTGGCCGTTCATGATCGCTGTCTGGCACATCATGCCGGCATTGCGGGCCGGTAACTGCGTGATCAGCAAACCATCGAGCCTGACCCCCTTGAGCACCCTGCGCCTGGTGGAAGTCATCGCTCGCCACGTGCCTCGGGGCGTGATCAATAGCGTGACCGGTGAACAAGGGTTCGGCAGTGCGATCACCTCCCACGCCGGTATCCAGAAGATTGTCTTCACCGGCTCCACCGCCACCGGCCAGAGCGTGATGCGCGGCGCCGCCGGCAACCTCAAGCGCCTGACCCTGGAGCTGGGCGGCAACGATGCCGCCATCGTGCTGCCAGGCACCTCGGTCGCGGCGGTCGCCGAAGATATTTTCCAGGCCGCATTCCTGAACATGGGGCAGACCTGCGCCGCTCTCAAGCGGTTATACATCCACCAATCCCAGTACGAGGCCTTTGCCGAGGCCCTGACCCTGATCGCCAAGCGTCAGGTAGTGGGTGACGGCCTGGCGCCCGGGGTCACGTTTGGCCCGGTGCAGAACCTCGAACAGCTGGCGCTGGTGGAGGAACTGGTGGCGGATGCCCGTGCCCAGGGCGCGCGTGTGTTGTGTGGCGGTGCTCGTCTGGACCGCCCCGGCTTCTTCTATCCGCCGACGCTGGTCGCCGATGTGACCGATGGGCAGCGCCTGGTGGATGAGGAGCAGTTCGGGCCGGTGTTGCCGCTGATTGCCTACCAGGATGTCGAGGATGTCCTGCGTCGCGCCAATGCTGGCGACATGGGCCTGGGTGGATCGGTCTGGGGACGCGACAGCGAGCAGGCACAGGCCCTGGCCAGTCGCCTGGAATGTGGCATGGCCTGGGTCAACTGCCATGCGCAGATCCAGCCGAATACGCCGTTTGGCGGCAGCAAGATGTCCGGGTTCGGCGTCGAGTTCGGCCTTGAAGGGTTGTTGGAGTTCACCGGCCAGCAACTGCTGTACGTACGCAAGCGTGAAACAGAGTGAGGAATGCAACCATGTACGAGCAATACAAGACAGCACCAAAAAAATTCTGGCACCCGATGAGTTCTTCGGCGCCGGCGAACCGGTCCAAGACGTTGATCATCGCCCGTGGCGACGGTAACTACATCACCGATATCGAAGGCCATCGCATGCTCGATGGGGTCGGCGGTTTGTGGAACGTGAACGTGGGCCATAACCGGGCTTCAGTGAAGGCGGCCATTGCCGCGCAGCTGGACGAACTGGCTTATTACCAGACCTTCGACGGCATCGCCCATCCGCGGGTGTTCGACTTGGCCGAGCGGCTGACGTCGATGTTCGCCCAGGAAAACATGACCCGGGTGTTGTTCAGCTCCGGCGGTTCCGATGCGGTCGAGACGGCCCTGAAAATGGCCCGCCAATACTGGATCGCCAGCGGCGAGCCAGGGCGCACGCGCTTTCTGTCATTGCGCAATGGTTACCATGGCGTGCACGTGGGCGGCACCTCGGTGGGCGGCAACGGCGTGTATCACTACAACCACGGGCCGCTGCTGGCTGGCTGTCATCTGCTCGACACGCCGTGGCTGTACCGCAACCCCTGGGACTGCCGCGATCCGGAAGAACTGACCGCTCACTGCATTCGTCAGTTGGAAGACCAGATCGCACTGCTCGGCCCGCAGACCATTGCCGCGCTGATCGCCGAACCGGTGCAAGGTGCCGGCGGTGTGATCGTGCCGCCGGCGTACTACTGGAAGAGGCTGCGCGAAGTCTGCGACCGCCACGGCATCCTGTTGATCGCCGATGAAGTGGTGACGGGTTTCGGCCGCACCGGCTGCATGCTCGGCAGTCGTGGCTGGGGCGTCGCTCCCGACGTACTGTGCCTGGCCAAGGGCATCACCGCCGGTTACATCCCCATGGGCGCCACGGTCTTCAACCAGCGCATGGTCGATGCCATCGAGAACGGCCCGGGTTTCAGCAACGTAATCATGCACGGCTACACCTACAGCGGGCACCCGACTGCCTGTGCGGCGGCCCTGGCAGTGCTGGACATCGTCGAGGCCGAGGATTTGCCGGGCAACGCCGGGAAAGTCGGTGCCCAGTTGCTGGAGCAACTGCAACCGCTGACCGAACGTTATGCAGTGGTGGGCGAAGTGCGTGGCAAAGGCTTGATGATCGCCGTGGACCTGGTGGCGGACAAGGCCACGCGCGAGCCGCTTGACCCTGCAACGGGCCTGGCCTCGCGCATCGCCGAGCAGGCGCGCCTGGCCGGCGTATTGATGCGCCCGATAGGCAACAAAATCGTGATGTCGCCGCCGCTGACTCTCACGTCCGACGAGGCCGCCATGATGGTCGGCGCGTTGGATAGCGCACTCGCTGACTGCCGTTAGCCCGGCCAGCCGGTGCCGCTTGCGGTGCCGGCTCCTGCATATAAAAACAGCCTACAAGGGCGCACCACAAGGAGCTCCAGCCATGCGAAATCTATCGCGTATGGGATTTTTCGGCAGTGGCCTTGCCTGTACGCTGGCGCTCTGCGCTGCGAGTCAGGTCCAGGCCTATGAGTTGTATGCCGATGACGACACTCACCTCAACGCCGACATGCTGGCCGTGTTCGGTCTTTTCAACAGTCGCAAGAATTACGACGGCAGGCCAGGTGGTTCAACCTGGCGCGAAGGCTTCATCAAGTATGGCGTCAGCGGCGACCAGGGCCTGGCCGGCCATGGCACCGCCTACGGGGCGTTCAGCCTGGTCAGTTCCGCCACCTGGGGCGATGGCGACGCGGCCGGCAATACACTGGGCAGCGAGCGCACGACGAAGATTGAAGACGCTTACCTGGGTTGGCGTTCCGCCGATCTGTTCCCCGTATTGGGACAGGACGGTGTCGATATCTCCGGCGGCCGCCAGGTGGTCAAGCTGGGCAGGGGGTTCCTGATCAACGATGACGGGCCGAACCTGGGCAAGGGGCCTGCCGATGGTCGCTTGAATCGCGGTGGAGCCTATTACCTGGCTGCCCGGCACGCGTTCGATCAAACCGCCGTATTACGTCTGGGCGGGCAGGATGGGCTGCATGGCAGTGTGGTGTGGCTCAAGTCCGATAACCGCGCCCAGGCCGAAACCGAACTGGCCGCCGGTACGCTCGATTACACCGCCAAGGCGGGCACGTTGGGGCTGACCTGGATACATGGCCTCGACGTGAACGAGCAGTGGGCCAGCGATTTCCAGAAGCAACGCAAGGGCATGGACGTCTACAGCATTCGTGGTGAAGGTGACGCGGGCATCGAGAACGCCAGCCTGGCATTCGAATACGCCTGGCAGGACAAGGACGCCGGCCCGCAGAACGCCTGGTACGCCGAGGCCGGCTACACCTTTGCCGATCTGGCCT
>Ga0065714_10002530_pt1 | contig 17684 bp, 13 predicted proteins | sample MisRhiReplicate2_FD_59101 | JGI IMG/M metagenome (GOLD analysis project Ga0065714, IMG submission 59101) | Miscanthus rhizosphere microbial communities from Kellogg Biological Station, MSU, sample Rhizosphere Soil Replicate 2: eDNA_1 v2... | ecosystem: Host-associated > Plants > Roots >...
AGCCAAAGCTCTAAACGAAGGCAATCTAACTGAGTTTGGTCGCTTAATGTATGCCTCTCACCAATCGCTCAAAGATTTATATGAGGTTACAGGAGCAGAATTAGACGCAGTAGTTGAATTCTGTTCAGGTTATGAGGATGTAATTGGTGCACGTATGACCGGTGCAGGTTTTGGTGGTTGTGCTATTGCTTTACTCAAGAAAGGCCAGGAAGAAGATTTCACCAATAAACTGAATGATTTCTATGTGGAGCGTATCGGATATCCAACCGCTGTTTACATCAGTGAAATTGGTAATGGCGCTTCGGTAATTTAATTTTATTTTTGCGCCATGCAGAAATTAAAATTAGACGACCTGAACCGTGTGAGTATTGAAGAGTTTAAAGAACAGGAAAAGCTTCCGGTAGTTGTAGTGCTTGATAACGTCCGCAGTATGCACAATATCGGTTCTGTTTTCAGAACCGGTGATGGCTTTGCTGTAGAAGGCGTTTATTTATGTGGAATCACTGCACAACCTCCACACAGAGAGATTGAAAAAACAGCACTGGGTGCAACACAGTCAGTAAACTGGAAACATTTCGAAACTACTCTTGATGCGGTAGCCGCTTTACGAGCCGATGGTTATAAAATCATAGCTATCGAACAAGCTGCTGGTAGCACTATGTTAAACACTTTCAAGCCATCAACCGATGAAAAATATGCTTTAATTTTCGGTAACGAAGTAAATGGTGTAAGTGATGAAGTGATGGCTCAAATTGATCAATGTATTGAAATTCCTCAATTTGGCACAAAGCACTCCTTCAACATCGTTATTTCAGCTGGAATTGTACTTTGGGATTTCTTTGCTAAATTAAGGTTGTAAAAAATCTGTAAGCTGATGGAGAATGGCCTGTTAAAAAAATTGTATTTTAAATCTGGATTTAAGGTGCTCATTGCGAATGCGCCAAATGATGTAGCCACTATTTTAGGGGATACATCATCTATTGAAGTGGTTAAAGAGATAACACAGCCTTGTCAGGGAATGCTGTTCTTCGTAAAAAACAGCACGGAGTTATTACAAGTCTTAGCAACCTATGGCTCAGAAATAAAGGACCAGGCAGTATGGTTCGCTTACCCTAAAAAGAACTCAGGAATCGAAACTGATCTTAAGATGGAGCAATGGAAAGAGCTGGATAGCTATAAGTTAACCCCCTGCGCTTCTGCAGCAATCAGCGAAGTATGGACAGGTTTAAGAATCAAACCTGTTGACGCAGTAAAAGCGTCTGGGGTTGGCAACAACGAAATTAAAATCAGCGCGTTTGCTGAATATATCGATGTAACTAATAAAAAGGTTATCACTCCACCTGAACTGGCTGAATTGTTAATGCAGCACCCTAAGGAACAGGAATTCTTCAATTCACTGGCTTATTCCCATAAAAAGGAATATGTGCTCTGGATCCTGACTGCGAAGCAGGAAAAAACCAAAGCGAGTCGGCTTGAGAAAACGATAGAACTATTGAAAGCGGGTAAGAAAAACCCAACGATGAAATAACAAATGGCCTGCTAATATCACCAGGCCATTTCTTTATGCCGTTAAAATTTAACTTTTAACCCTATTCCCAACATAAACACATCATCCAATCTCAGGGTTTTCATATTCTGAAGGTAATTAATGAGATAAAAATCATTTGTATTGGCCTCTATATAGAAACCCATTCCACGGATACCGGTATTTTTCAAGGCATCCGGTGGCTTTACCTCAAGTTCAGTATTAAAAGATAGATGAGGGCGTATGGCCTCCGACCAATAGTAATAATCTCCCGGATATTGTCCCTTAGGAAAACGAAAACCAAGATCCTTATGAAAGGTATAGGTGGCAAAAAGACCAGGATTAAAAGGATACAACTTACCCCATTCTTTTAAAGATACTTCCCAGGGTTTGTACGATAGTTTTACGGTAGTGATATGGAGTTCTCCTCCCTTATTTTTGGGCACATATCCATAGTGAAAAGATAAGTTACCGCGTTTGTTACCAAAAACATCATATCCAGCCCCTGCGCTGAAATAACCTATACTGCCAGCGTATTGTACGATAGCCTCATCAGGAATTAAAAACGCTAACTTCTGCGCGCGAACACTGAGACAGCTTACTGTCAGCAATAACGAAAAAAATATTTTAAACTTAAAATGGTACACGCTCAAAACTCAATTTATTATTCACAATTTGTATCACTAAAAACTCTCTGTTACCAATAGAACTGGTCACGATATAAGGAATCCCCGACTTGTCGGGATAAAGCACTTCATGATTATGTGTGTGGGCATGCAATGACGCTAAAAAGCCCGGCGTTTGTGCAAAGGAAGCCATATAGTCTTCCCTTAANTTACTATCAAAGTCNAAGGAGTTTACCGGAACATGCGAAACAGCTACATAACCTGTAACATCCTGATCAGGNTTCAGCTGTTCCTTNATCCATGGCATATNTGGCACTTGACCATTAAAATCATATTCCCTGCTATTTGTATCATGACAAATGAACTTAATTCCGCCATAAACAAAGGAATAGTTTAATTCNCCAAACATGTTTCTAAAAGACTCTTTACCCCTTCCTGTTTCATCNTGGTTACCGATAACNGCTACATAAGGCATGGTGAGATCCTGAAGCGTNCGTGAAATCCATAACATTTCCTTTAGCACTCCAAATTCTGTAATGTCACCGGCTAATACTACTAAGTCAATTCCATCAATAGCATTTACGGTTCTACAAAGTTTGACAGTCTCATCCCGGGAACGCTGACTGTCGCCAGTTAAAACAAATTTTACAGTATCATCATTTGCGCCAGTCCCCAACCGCTTTAAGTTAGTAGCATTTATATCCCTTAATGATATACTATCAAAGGTTTGATTGGGACTAAATTCAAAATGATTGCAGCTTGTTAAAATTATACAGATAAAAAAAAGAGTGAATGTTTTCATAACCCCACAAAGGACACAGTTTAAGAAAAACTATTTGTCAGCCTTATCTCACACTTAGACACTTTGACTTTTCGCAAACAATAGTCAGCGAATTCAGGTCGTATATAAAGCAAAAAAACGCCAGGAAAAGTTCTTCCTGACGTTTAATTATTTTAAATTTTATGTTGCTTACGCGTACGGGATACCGTCTTTTGAAGGCAAACTGCTATGCCCCATTAAGTACTGATCTACCTTACGTGCGGCCTCTCTACCTTCAGATATTGCCCAAACAACCAGTGATTGTCCGCGGCGCATATCACCGGCAGCAAATATCTTAGCGATATTGGTTTGGTATTTACCTTCCTCTGCTTTAACATTACCTCTGTTGTCTACATCAACACCTAATTTTTCAATTAAGCCTTCTTTTTGAGGATGCAGGAAGCCCATGGCTAACAATACCAACTGGCAAGGCAAATCGCGCTCAGTACCTGGCTTTTCCTTGAAATTCAAAGGGCGACCGGTAGGATCGATATCCCACTCAACATCGACAACTTTTACAGCTTTCAGGTTGCCGTTTTCGTCCTTAATAAACTCTTTGGTATTTACTCCCCAGCCCCTTTCGCAACCTTCTTCGTGTGAAGAAGTTACTTTAAGCAACATCGGGTAAGTCGGCCAAGGCATATTTTCTGTACGGCTCTGAGATGGCATCGGCATGATTTCAAATTGAGTAACCGATTTAGCACCCTGGCGGTTAGAAGTACCGATACAATCAGACCCGGTATCACCACCACCAATTACAATTACATCCTTACCGGTGGCTAATATATCTTCACCATCAATTTTAAAGTTCTTCACTCTTTTGTTCTGCTGCTTTAGGAAGTCCATCGCAAAATGTACGCCCTTAGCATCTCTTCCTTTAGCAGGAAGGTCACGTGGAATAGTAGAACCACCCGCAAGAATAATCGATTGATACTCTCTCAATAAGGTGTTCAGCTCTACATTTACGCCAACATTGGAGTTGCATTTAAACACGATTCCTTCTTTTTCCAATAAATCAATACGACGTGTTACTACATCTTTTTGCAGCTTGAAATCAGGAATACCATAGTTCAATAAGCCTCCGGGAGTGTCGTCACGTTCGTAAACAACAACCTCATGTCCTGCTTTGTTAAGTTGCGCTGCGGCTGCAAGTCCGGCAGGACCCGAACCAATTACAGCTACTTTCTTACCTGTACGGATCAAAGGTGGTTCTGCTTTGATGTATCCTTTAGCGAACGCAGTTTCTATGATGTGTTTTTCTATTTCTTCAATAGATACAGGTGATTTGTTAATTCCCAATACGCATGCAGACTCGCATGGTGCCGGACAAATCCTTCCTGTAAATTCAGGGAAATTATTGGTGCTCAACAAAATAGTTGATGCCAGATGCCAATCTCCTTTATATACAGCTTCATTAAATTCAGGGATAACATTACCTAGCGGGCAACCCGACTGGCAAAAAGGCACCCCGCAATCCATACATCTGGCTGCCTGTGTATTTACCTGTTCAGCTTCAAAAGCCTCTACAAACTCATTATAATGTTTTAAACGAGTTTTAGCATCTTCTTTTCCAGGAGCAGTTCTATCATACTCTAAAAATCCGGTTACTTTTCCCATTATATTTTTGAATTATTAGTTGTCGTCATTTTTGTCTTCTTTTCCGTGATCTGATCAAGCTTATGCTTTAACTTTTTGAGTTCTTTTTTGCAACACTGCTTTGTACTCTTTAGGGAATACTTTAATAAAGTGTGCTGATTGAGTTGTCCAATCGTTTAAGATAAACTTAGCTAAATCACTATCTGTAAGTTGGATATGTCTTTTCAGCAATACGTTAATTCTTAGTTCGTCTTGTTCGTCAAGCGGATCAAGATCTACCATTTCCTTATTGCATTTGCTTGCAAAATCACCTTTTACATTATATACCCAGGCTACACCACCGCTCATACCCGCAGCGAAATTACTTCCGGTATCACCAATCACAAGCACCTCACCACCAGTCATGTACTCACAACCGTGATCACCCAATCCTTCAACTACCGCAGTAGCACCAGAGTTTCTTACCGCAAAACGCTCACCGGCTTGTCCGCGGACAAACAACTCTCCGGATGTCGCACCGTAAAGCGCCACGTTACCGATAATGATATTCTGCTCAGGCACATACTTGATCTCACTGAAAGGATAGATTGACAACCTTGCTCCTGATAATCCTTTACCTACATAGTCGTTTGCTTCACCTTCCAGCTGCAATGAAATACCTTTGGTTGCAAAAGCACCGAAACTTTGTCCTGCAGAACCTTTAAACTTGAAGTTTATGGTATCGTGAGGTAAGCCCTGACTTTTATAAATTTTAGAAACTTCATTAGAAAGCATCGTACCTATAGCGCGGTTTGTATTTTTCAATTCAAACTCTTTATAGATAGGCTCTTTACTTGCCAGCGCAGGTTGTGCAGCTTTAATCAGTTCATGATCTAACACTTCTGATAATCCATGATCCTGCTCTTCAGTCTGGTACAAACTCAACCCGTTGTCCGGTGCTTTGTATAATATCGCAGAAAGATCCAGGTCTTTTAATTTCCAGTCGGCTTCTTCAACAGGACGTACACTTAATGCATCAGCCTGTCCAACCATTTCCTGTACCGTTCTGAAACCAAGCTCAGCCATTGTCTCTCTTAACTCTTCAGCTAAGAAATAGAATAGGTTCACTACATGATCAGGTTCGCCGGTAAACAGCTTTCTTAAATTAGGATCTTGTGTAGCTACACCAACCGGACAAGTATTTAAATGACACTTACGCATCATGATACAGCCTGAAGTTACCAGAGCTGCGGTTGCAACACCCCACTCTTCAGCACCCAATAAGGTCGCAATCGCAATATCCTTACCTGTTTTCAGCTGTCCATCTGTTTGTAGTACAACTCTGCTACGTAAACGGTTTTTCACCAATGTCTGATGTGCTTCGGCCAAACCAAGTTCCCAAGGCAAACCTGCGTGCTGTATAGAGGTTAAAGGTGAAGCACCTGTTCCTCCATCAAATCCTGATACCAGGATCACATCAGCGTGCGCTTTGGCAACACCTGCTGCGATGGTTCCTACACCTGCTTTAGAAACCAACTTCACATTGATTCTTGCTGCACGGTTGGCATTTTTCAAATCGAAAATCAGCTGTGCTAAATCCTCAATCGAATAAATATCATGGTGTGGCGGCGGTGAGATCAAACCTACACCCGGTGTAGCGTGACGAACCTTTCCAATCCAGTCGTCTACCTTCTCACCAGGTAACTGTCCACCTTCACCAGGTTTAGCACCCTGCGCCATTTTAATCTGTAACTCATCAGCATTGCTCAGGTAGTAACTGGTTACCCCAAAGCGTGCAGAAGCAATCTGCTTAATTGCAGAGCGCATAGAGTCGCCATTAGGCAATAATTCATACCTCAATTCATCTTCACCACCCTCACCGGTATTGCTCTTTCCGCCAATGCGGTTCATTGCGATAGCCAGGGTAGAGTGTGCTTCATGAGAAATAGAGCCGAATGACATTGCTCCCGTAGCAAAACGCTTTAATATACCTTCAATCGGTTCAACCTCTTCCAATGGAACAGCCGGTCGATTGTAATTGAACTCAAATAAACCTCTGATGGTAAACGCCTGATTGGTTTGCTCATTTACCAGTTTAGAATACTGCTTATAAGTGCTATAATCCTTTTTACGGGTAGCATTTTGCAACAAGTGTATGGTTTGTGGGTTAAACAAATGCTGTTCACCTTTGCGTTTCCATTTGTAATTTCCACCTGTTGGCAAAATTGGGTCAGGGCGGTTAGCCAACTTAAATACCCTGTTGTGTTTAATTAAAGTCTCTTTGGCAATTTCGTCCAATCCTAACCCACCAATCCTTGATACAGCACCAGTGAAATAGTTGTCTACCACATTCTTATGTAAACCTAGAATCTCGAAGATTTGGGCACCATGGTAAGATTGTAAAGTCGAAATTCCCATTTTAGAGAAGATCTTTAACAATCCATTATTAATGGCGTAAATATAGTTCTGGATTAATTTCTCAGGCTTAGCTGTAAGTTCTGTTTGGAATCCGGTAATAGTTTCCAATGCCAGATAAGGGTTTACGGCTGTTGCACCAAAACCAATTAAGGTAGCAAAATGATGTACCTCCCAAACGTCACCAGCTTCAACTACAATACCCACAGCNCCACGNTATCCTTTACGGATCAGGTGATGGTGTACGGCAGAAACNGCAAGCAATGAAGGGATAGCGGCGTGTTCTGAATCTAACGCGCGGTCAGANAAAACAATCACCTGGAATCCGTCTTCTACTGCATCCACTGCATAACGGCATAATCTATCCAGGCCTTTTGCCAAAGCACCAGGCTTACCATCAGCTCTGAAATAAGTTTGAAGCGTTTTAGACTGAAATACTCCGGTATCAATACTTCTCAGTTTTTCAAGCTCATGATTGGTTAATATCGGGTGTTTGATACCCACACAGTGACACTGCAAGGCATTTTCCTCCAGGATATTTCCGTTATTACCCATGAAGCCTGCAAGACTCATTACAACTTTCTCCCTGATCGGATCAATAGGCGGATTGGTTACCTGAGCAAACAATTGCTTAAAGTAAGATGACAGGTGTTGTGGTTTCTGAGAAAGCACAGCCAATGGAATATCAGTACCCATTGAACCAATTGGTTCTTTGGCGTCTCTGGCCATCGGTTTTAGAATCAGGTCAATATCTTCTCTGCTATAACCGAAAACCTGCTGGTATCTGAAAATAGACTCCTGTGATAAACCACTGAATACCAGTCTTGGCTCAGGAAGTTCTTCCAGTCTGATCTGATATTGGTTAATCCAGTCGGCATATGGTCTCCTGCTGCAAACCTGTTGTTTTATTTCTACATCACTGATGATTCTACCCTGCTCCATGTCTACGACGAACATTTTACCTGGTGTCAATCTACCTTTTTCTATGATCTTACTCTGATCAAGTGCCAGAGCACCTGCTTCAGAAGCCATAATTACATGGTCATCCTCGGTAATGGCATATCTTTGCGGACGTAAGCCGTTTCTATCCAGTGTAGCACCAATTAAGTTACCATCTGTAAAGGAAACTGCTGCAGGTCCATCCCATGGTTCCATTAGCGTAGCATGGAACTTATAGAAGGCTTGTTTAAGCTCATCCATGTCCTCATTACCATCCCAGGCCTCAGGAATCAACATCATCAATACATGAGGCAGTGAACGGCCTGAATGCAGTAATAATTCAACTATATTATCCAGGCATCCTGAATCAGAGTTCGACTCATCAATTACAGGAAGCAAAATATTTAATTCCTCTTGTGTAAAATATGGAGAGGCTAAAGATTTAATACTCGCTCTAAACCAGTTCAGGTTACCTTGCAGGGTATTGATCTCACCATTATGCGCGATATACCTGAAAGGCTGCGCCAGTCGCCATGAAGGAAATGTATTGGTTGCAAAACGGGAATGCACCAATCCAAAAGCCGACACAACACGTTTGTCGCTCAATTCAGTAAAGTAAGATCTAACCTGTAATGAGGTGAGCTGACCTTTATATACAATAGTACGTGAAGAGAAAGAAGCGATATAGAATTCGCCATTGATTCCCTTTACAGTGGTATTAATGGTTTTTGAAAGGTAGTTCTTAAATACGTATAGTTTACGTTCAAAATCTGCACCTGCAGCAATCGCGTAAGGGCGTGCGATAAACACTTGTTCCATTTCCGGCTCTACAGATAAGGCCATATCGCCAATACCTTCGGTGTTGGTCAGCACCTTTCTAAAGCCTAAAACTTCAAGGTTAAGCTTCTCAGCTGCCCTGTAGATAATCTCTCTGCACTCTTCTCTAGCTTTTACATCTTTGGGTAGAAAAAGCATACCCACGCCATAATCTCCTGATTCATTTAAGCTGAATCCAATCTTAAGGCATTCGTCATACAGGAATTCATGAGGAAGCTGTATCATAATGCCTGCCCCATCTCCGGTATTGATTTCTGCTCCAACTGCCCCGCGGTGATCAAGATTTTCAAGAATGGTTATGGCATCCGAAATGATCTGCTGCGATTTACGGCCCTTAATGTGAGCAACAAATCCGATGCCGCAGGCATCATGTTCAAAACGCTGGTCGTATAACCCCTGGTTATCTTGTTTTAGTTCCATAAGTTCCGTTTAATAATAGTTTTGGTATAGTGTATTTAGGACACTAAGATACAAATAAAAAACCGTGAATTATAATATTCGCATATTTTTTAAAAATTACACAACACATTTGAAATATATTACATCTATATTGATAATATGATAAAATACAACGATTGAAATTACGATATTGATATTTTAATTATTCATAATCATTCTAACTCGCAAACCTATGACAACTGCATAGAATGCAATATTTCACCATAAAAGCGTGTATTTAGCTCAAAATAATAATTATTATTCATTTTTTTTCAATTACAATCTATTTAACATCAGCTAATTATGCGTTTTCAGCCTAAAAAGCCGCAATATTTATGATTTTTGTTTTTGTAAACTAAACTCTTTTCCTACATTTGTGGCGGGCAAGTCTTTTACGATCAGCTCCCTTTGAACTCCCCCAGGGCGGGAACGAAGCAAGGGTAGAAGGTTGTAGCGATGCGATAAAAGGTGCTTGCCCATTTTTTACTTTTTCTATAAAGTAAATTGGCAACAGCCCCACTTATTATTCATTTATTTTTTGAAAGAGCTCAATGTAATTGCCTAATTTAGGCGAAAATAATTGACATATTAATACGTTAACCAATTGCTAATTTAAACAATATGAAGTTTTTCATTGATACAGCCAACCTTGACCAGATAAAAGAAGCACATGACCTGGGAATTTTAGACGGTGTAACCACCAATCCAAGTCTTATGGCTAAAGAAGGTATTACAGGTGAAGCTAATGTAATAGCACATTACAAAGCAATCTGTGCTATTGTAGATGCTAATGTAAGTGCAGAAGTTATTTCAACCACTTTCGAGGAAATGATTAAAGAAGGTGAAGCTTTGGCCAAGATAGATCCTAAAATCGTTGTAAAAATCCCAATGATTAAAGACGGTGTAAAAGCAATCAAATATTTGACTGAAAAAGGTATCAGAACAAATTGTACTTTGATTTTCTCTGCCGGTCAGGCTTTATTAGCGGCTAAAGCAGGTGCATCTTATGTATCTCCTTTCTTAGGTCGTTTAGACGATATTTCTACTGATGGTTTACAGTTAATTGAAGACATCAGGTTAATATTCGACAACTATGGGTACCCTACTGAGATCTTAGCAGCTTCTATACGCGGACCGTTACATATCGTTAACTGCGCAAAATTAGGTGCTGATGTTATTACAGCGCCATTAGCTGCAATCACTGCGTTACTAAAACACCCTTTAACTGATAGCGGTCTGGCTACCTTCCTGGCTGACCATGCTAAAGCTTCAGGTAAATAATATTTAAATACCAAAAATAAAAAAACCTTGATGATCATTTCATCAAGGTTTTTTTATTTATATGTATACGTCACCGTACTAATGGTATATTCTGTTTAAGTAAATCTTTCTATTTAAGCATCCCTGCAGACATCACGTCAAATTTATCTTCGGCAAGCACCTGCTTGATAAAATCGTAATCAATCTGCTCATCTGGCGCAATCAATACACCCCTTACTCCTGCCCCGTTTGCAGCTTCTACATCGCGGGGTTTATCACCAATCATAACAGATAATGCCGGATCGATGTTATAGGTTGCTATAGCTTCCAGCAGCATTCCTGATTTAGGCTTGCGGCAATCACAGGCTTCAGAAACAGTTGGATGATGGGGACAATAGTACGCATGCGTAATTAATGCACCCTGGGCTTCAAAACTAGCGCTCAATGCACGGTGCATTTCAGCAAGCACATCCTCAGTATAACGTTTCTGTGCGATCCCTCCCTGATTGGTGATCACTATTAAAAGGTAACCTTCGTCATATAACTTTTTTAATGGAGGTATCTGATATTCCAGGATCTTAAAATCTTCTAACCTGGTAATGTAATCGTTCATTTCGTGATTAAGTACGCCGTCACGATCCAGAAAAATGGCTTTATTCATGCTGATTATATAGTCTTTTTTTTTAAGCCTTAGCTTTGTTTTCTAACGTATTTAGTAAGGATTACAATAGTTTGTCCTTCAATTTTCCCTTCAATCTGGTCTGTATTGTCTTCAACCAAACGGATGTTCTTTACTACAGTCCCCAATTTAGCACTCAGTGAAGAACCTTTTACATCCAATGTTTTGATCAATACCACTGAGTTTCCCGCTTCAAGCAAGGCACCGTTGCAGTCCTTATGAACATCATCAACAACACTATCTTCGTCGTCAGCACCAGCCTTTGCCCAGGCCAGCGTTTCATCGTCCATATACATCATGTCTAAACAATCTGTAGCCCAGCTTTCGTCTTTTAAACGATTCAATAAACGCCAGGTAAGTACCTGAACACCGGGAACAGCACTCCAGATACTAGTTCTTAAACAATTCAAATGTTTAACATCCAGCTCATCTGTTTTTTCAACCTGACCTAAACATTTATCACAGATCATCATACAGTTATCTTCAGTCTTGCTGGTTTGAGGTTGCACCTCGTATAATTTTACAGGTACTGCAGACTGGCATAATTCACACTTGTTTTCGCTTCTATCTAATAATTGTTGTTCCAATGTTATTCTATTTTATATTAAATTCAAGATTACAAAGGTAGTTATTTTTAGGCAGTCGGCCTCGCAATAGCCGGAATGGATAGCTAGAAAACCCTTGGCATCTTTACTTGAAACGTTGTCCCCTCTTCAGCAGAACTGGTAAATCTGATTTCACCTCCCTGCTGTAATACGAAGTCTTTACAAAGCACCAGGCCTAATCCGGTTCCTTTCTCATTCAACGTTCCATAACTGGAAGCAATGTTCAAGCTAAATATCTGATTTTGTCGCTCAGGAGATATCCCAATACCGTTATCCTTTATAATAATCAGACAATGACTTTCAGTTAAAACGGTGCTAATCCAGATTTTCCCATTCTGTTTAGTAAATTTTACAGCGTTGTTCAACAAATTCCGGATAACCAGATCAAACATATCTTTATCCGCCAGAATGTTTGCTTCTTTATCAATATCCACCACCAGTTTTATTTCCTTTTTGGCTGCAATCTGTTCAAACATTCGTAACGTTGGCAACAACTGGGTTTCAACATTTATAGGAATCAATGCCATTGGAGCATTGTGTAATTGATTTTTTGCCCATTCCAATAAATTACCCAGAAGATATTGTGCATCGGATAAAGACTTTGCCAGGTGTTGCTCTGCTGTAAAACGTTCTTCAGTACTCAACTCCATTTCATTCAATAAATGAAGATACTGCTGTAATGAATTTAACGGGCTATTAAGATCGTGTGCAATGATTGAAAAGAGTTTGTCCTTTTCCTTATTCATCATTTCCAGTTTCAAGGCTTTCTCTTCTGCCCGCTCCTTTTGTGTGCGATAGCTTCTACGTAACTGGATAGTTCCTACTGCAATAAGTATGGTAATCACGAGATAGGTAAAGCTGATATCCAAAAACATTTCGCCCCTGCCTGAATAATAGTGCTGAATACTACGGGGATAGAAGTATTCGATGCAAATAACACTGAATACTAATATGATATTGAAAAAATACCAGAATGGCAATTTTTTACGGGGGATGATTAAGAATATAAGGTATAAGCTAACTACAAAGAGTAACGGTATACTACCAGCAATACCACTATTGAAAAAATAGGCAACAGCAATGGCAATATTGACTTGAATAACAGATAAAATAACAGCCAGTCTTGATTTACCATTAAATCGGCTAAGCGCATATAAACCAATTTGGATTAACAAAATTACTAAAGAGATTAAGGCAGACTGATGAAGAGAAATAAAAAAATTATATATGGTAATTACAGAGACCGCAACTATAATGGTTATAGAAATAGCATGAAAAATCCGCCCTTCCAAAGAGAACCGATCAGGATCCCCTACCAGCTGCTGCCAAATGCGTTCCCACTTAACCTTTAGTCCTTTAAACATTAATAATCCATATTGATTCCTCCGCAATATAAAAAAATGAGGCTTTTAATGAACTACAAATAAAAAAATAAATGTTACACCAAATAACTTATTATCACACTATAATTCTTCCCTGAACAACAATAAAGGAAGATGGCTATGGTAAGCCAGTTTTTTAGTGAGACTCCTGTGAAAAATGCTTTCAAAAAAGCCATAAATCTTAGGTACAGTGATAACAAGATCGGCATGTTGTTCGTCTGCAAATTCCATAATACCTGTGGCAGTATCCTCATGGTCGGTGTAGTGATATTCCGGACGCTCATCATCCCATAGCAGATGAAGATCCGACATTTCAAGAATGGTATTGGTATCAAAATAGGCACCGCTTCGATCTACATTTAAAATGAGGAGCTTTGCTCCCAGCGCATCTATAAATGTTTTTATGGCAAAAACGGGAGTCGTTTCCAGTACCTGGCGCAGATCACATGCAAAAACCACTGTCTCTATTTTTTTATAAACAGCCTGGGGTGGCACAATCAGTAAGGGTGCCAGACATTCCCGCGCCAGGTTTAGTGTATTGCTACCAATAAGCACTCTTTCGAGCTTACTTTTGCCGGTGATTCCGGTAACAACAAGACCACTATGTAATTGCTGAACCAGCATATTTACTGCTGCAAGTAAGGACCGTTCGTCAGTCCTTACTTCTATTTTTGTTTGTGCCGGCACCAATGGCTGAAGCTCATCTTTTAATTGTGTGATCTTATTAAGACTCTCATCCGGCGTCTCTACAAAACCTTCGGTAACCGGAGCGAAAGCTGTAGGTGGTATCATCAGCGGTTCATAAGAATGATATAACGTCAGCGTCGTTGTATTTAGTTGACTGCTCAATGCCGCTGCGTACTTGCAGGCATTCGTCGCCTCATCTGAGAAATCAGTAAGCACCAGCATGGAATCTACACCGTAAAACTGACACATCTGGGCTTCTATTGCTTTTTGTAATTCAATGAGCTCTTTGTCTGTAATATTTCTTTCACCGCGCTGGCTCACGGACCANAATCCTTTCGACGAGCGTATCAATAAAATAGGACTAGNNTCATTGGTAACCATTTCAACTTTGAATTGACGATTATGNTCAAAAGCAGTCACCATCGCATTCAATTCAAGACTACCGGCATTGAATTTTACAGAAAATGTTTCCATATTATTTATACTGTTAATTGAGATTTTTTAAGTCCGCAGGGAATGAGATTTATAGCGCGGTTAAAATTTACAACAAATACTGACAGCCAATGGTTTTACAAAACATCATTGGAGTTATGGTGTTATAAATCATTGTGAACCTTTCGGACTATATCATACAGCAAATCCACGAAAAGGGGCCTATATCCTTTGAGGATTTTATGGAATTATCTCTGTACTATCCGGAGATGGGATATTACACCTCTGCCCATGAAATTATTGGAAAGCAGGGGGATTTTTACACAAGTGCAACCCTTACACCTGCATTTGGCGCTACGATTGCCCGACAGCTGGAGGAAATGTGGAGGATCATGGGTAGTACGGAGTTTACCATAGTGGAGTATGGTGCAGGAACCGGGGATCTGTGTAAATCAATACTCGACTACTTAAAAGACAATGAGGAGATGTATGCCCAATTGCGGTACTGCATTATTGAAAAAAGCCCTGAGATGCGAATTTTAGAAGCCAAACACTTGTGCGACAAAGTAGAATGGTACAATTCTATTCATGAAATCAAGGGCCTAAACGGTTGCGTGTTATCGAATGAACTGCTTGATAATTTCGCGGTACATCGGGTAGTGATGCAGGAAGAGCTTATGGAAGTTTATGTCGATTACCAGAATGGCTTTACCGAAGTGCTGCGCCCTGCCTCTGCTGAACTAAAAAAATACTTTACTGAACTGAATGTGGTATTGCCCTGGGGATACTGCACTGAAGTCAACACGCAGGCCATTGCCTGGATCACTGAAATTGCTTCGGCGCTTAACAAGGGGTATGTCATCACCATCGATTATGGTTATGAGAATCCAGCCATGTACAGCGAGCGCAAAAGCGACGGTTCGCTATTATGCTATTACAAACATTCGGTAAATGATTCTCCCTATACGCATATTGGTGAGCAGGACATCACTTGCCATGTCAATTTTTCGGCATTGGAGCATTGGGGAGCCAAGGTTGGCCTAAGCGAATGTGGTATCACGAACCAAAACTACTTTTTAATGTCTCTCGGATTTAGAGAACAACTGGTCCGGTTTTTCTCAAAAGACAATAACGTCCTTCAGGCTGCTGCTAAGGTTGCGTCTATTACCCATACCCTATTGATGGATATGGGTAGTAAATACAAAGTATTGATTCAGCAGAAAGGCCTGAACGGTCAAAAGTTAACAGGACTAGCCTGCGCTACAAAGTCTCTTTTGTAGTGTTAATGGTTTTTTCTAAAATCTTTAACATTACGTCTTTATAAGCCAGGAAGTTATTCTGACGAGCTTCATCTGAATCACTTTCTTTAACAGATTTCTTACCTGCCTTTGCTTCCTCCAGTTCATTTTTGTACAAATCACCAAAGATCTCAGGCTCTTTGTTTTTTAAGATCCTTACTGTGTGTGAATACTTTTCGTGCGTATCCAGAAGAATCGCTAAACTCTTCTCATTGAATGTATTTATATCAGCAACTTTTGCCACTAGCTTCTCCAGCTTTCCTCTTTCTTTTGCGTAACCCATAATTATCGCGAATATACGGTTATCCGTTTAACTTTTACTTTATCCTTCCACTTTCATTATCCAAACCCGAATTTCTTACCCTTACTCCTCTCTATGTGCCACTGCCAAATCTATTGAAATTTAATAGGCTGGATTTAATTTTGCAATACACTAATAAATAGTTAACTTATACTAGTCAAAAGCAAAGTCTGATCCGATAACTATTGTAAGAATTAAAACTTTAAATGAATGCCTGGCAAACCATTACAAACTAGAAAATCAAAACCTCATTTAACCACTTTCAATGATACTATAACGCCATATCCGAAGGATAAAACGCTGAACATCCTGTTTGAAGAACAGGTGGTAAAAAGCCCTGATCATATTGCGTTGCAACTTGGTAATGAGGCCATGACTTACCAGGAATTAAATACAAGGGCCAATCAACTGGCCAGACAACTCATTGATCTTGGTGTAAAGCCCATAGATAATGTTGGATTGCTGGTTACCCGCAGTTTTGAAATGATTATAGGTATGTACGCTATTCTTAAAGCCGGTGCTGCATACATTCCGGTTGATCCGGATTACCCAATTGACAGACAGCAGTATATACTTTCAAACTCGGCAGTAAGCTTATTGATTACAGATTCAACGCATCCGCTGAATGCACTGATGCCTGAAATTAAATCTATAAACATCAAAACAGCTGATTACAGTCAATATGATACCGGTAACCTTAACTTAAAAATNGACAGCCGGCAATTGGCTTATACCATTTACACTTCNGGCTCAACCGGAAAACCAAAAGGTGTAATGATCGAACATCNCTCCGCNGTAAATCTGGTGTTATGGGTAAACGATCGTTTTAATGTTGGTGCCAATGACCGCTTACTCTTCATCACCTCCATGTGCTTTGATCTTTCCGTCTACGATATATTTGGAATTTTAGCGGCCGGTGGTACATTGGTAATTGCCGGGCAGGCACAGGTGAATGACATCAACCAACTGGTGGATATGCTTCAGGATTACCACATCACTTTTTGGGATTCTGTACCTTCTACATTAGACTATCTGGTAAAGGAATTAGCTTCCGGAAACACTAATTTTAAACAAGAGTCTTTAAGACTGTTTTTCCTGAGTGGCGACTGGATCCCGGTAAATCTGCCTGATAAAATAAAACACTTTTTTCCTTCGGCTAGTGTAATTAGTCTGGGTGGTGCCACAGAAGCTACTGTATGGTCGAACTATTTCGTAATTGAGGAAACGGATTCCAATTGGAAAAGCATTCCTTACGGCCGGCCGATGTATAACAATTTCTTCTATATCCTTGATGATCAGCTGCAACCTGTGCCTGATGGCGTTGCAGGAAATCTATTTATCGGGGGCGTGGGTGTTGCACGGGGCTATGCCAACGACCCTGAAAAAACAGCAGCATCATTTATAGCCGATCCATTCAATACTGAATGCGGAGGCAGGATGTATCGCACCGGTGATTTAGGACGAATGTTACCGGATATGAATATGGAGTTTCTGGGCAGGAAAGACAATCAGGTTAAAATACGCGGTTTCAGGGTGGAGTTAGGGGAAATTGAACATATGCTTAGCCAATGCGATCAACTGGAAAGTGCAATCGTATTAGCTAAAGATAACCACGACGGTAAAAAGGAATTGGTAGGTTATGTAGTTGCCAGAGGAGCTTTTAATAAAGAGGCAATTATCGGGTATTTACAACTTAAGCTACCGGAATACATGGTTCCTTTATTATGGGTAGAAATGCAAAGTCTACCTTTAAATATAAATGGTAAAATTGACCGGAAAGCTTTATCAGAACTGCCCGTTGCGGGCCGTATTGCCAGCGCCTATGCTCCACCTTTAACCGACAACGAGAAAATAATGACAACGAT
>Ga0065714_10002481_pt1 | contig 17663 bp, 15 predicted proteins | sample MisRhiReplicate2_FD_59101 | JGI IMG/M metagenome (GOLD analysis project Ga0065714, IMG submission 59101) | Miscanthus rhizosphere microbial communities from Kellogg Biological Station, MSU, sample Rhizosphere Soil Replicate 2: eDNA_1 v2... | ecosystem: Host-associated > Plants > Roots >...
GACACCGCAGCTGCAACAGGCCATCCGCCTGCTCCAATTGTCGACCCTGGACCTGCAACAGGAAATCCAGGAGGCCCTGGAGTCCAATCCGATGCTCGAACGCCAGGAAGAAGGCGACGACTTCGACAACACCGATCCGCTGGCCGACAACGTCGAGCAGAAGACCAACACCGAAATCCCGGAACCGGCCTACCAGGAAACCGCCCCGACGGTGGACAACCTCGAGGATGGCGAATGGAACGAACGCATCCCCAACGAACTACCCGTGGACACGGCCTGGGAAGACGTCTACCAGACCAGCGCCAGCAGCCTGCCGAGCAGCGATGACGACGAGTGGGACTTCACCACCCGTACCTCTGCTGGCGAAAGCCTGCAAAGCCACCTGCTGTGGCAGTTGAACCTGGCGCCAATGTCCGACACCGATCGCCTGATCGCCGTGACCCTGATCGACTGCATCAACAACCAGGGCTACCTGGACGAGACCCTCGAAGAAATCCTGGAAGCCTTCGACCCCGAGCTCGACATCGAGCTGGACGAGATCGAAGCCGTCCTGCATCGCATCCAGCAGTTCGAACCGGCCGGCATCGGTGCCCGCAACCTGGGCGAGTGCCTGTTGCTGCAACTGCGCCAGTTGTCCGCCAAGACACCATGGCTGGCCGAGGCCAAGCGACTGGTCACCGATTACATCGACCTGTTGGGCGGCCGCGACTACAGCCAACTGATGCGTCGCATGAAGCTCAAGGAAGATGAGCTGCGCCAGGTCATCGAACTGGTGCAGAGCCTCAACCCGCGCCCCGGCTCGCAGATCGAATCCACCGAGCCCGAATACGTGGTCCCCGACGTGATCGTGCGCAAGCACAATGATCGCTGGCTGGTGGAGCTCAACCAGGAGTCGGTGCCCAAGCTGCGGGTCAACGCCCAGTACGCCGGCTTTGTGAAGCGTGCCGACACCAGCGCCGACAACACCTTCATGCGCAACCAGTTGCAGGAAGCGCGCTGGTTCATCAAGAGCCTGCAAAGCCGCAACGAAACCCTGATGAAAGTTGCCACCCAGATCGTCGAGCATCAGCGCGGCTTCCTGGAGTACGGCGATGAAGCGATGAAACCGTTGGTCCTGCATGACATTGCCGAGGCAGTGGGCATGCACGAGTCGACGATTTCCCGGGTAACCACCCAGAAATTCATGCATACCCCTCGGGGTATCTATGAATTGAAATACTTTTTCTCCAGCCACGTCAGCACCTCCGAAGGCGGCGAATGCTCGTCCACGGCCATCCGCGCGATCATCAAAAAACTGGTAGCTGCGGAAAATCAGAAAAAGCCGTTGAGTGACAGCAAGATCGCTGGTTTACTGGAGGCACAAGGCATTCAGGTGGCCCGCCGTACCGTCGCCAAATACCGCGAATCCCTCGGGATCGCGCCTTCGAGCGAACGCAAGCGGTTGATGTAACAGGCCACGCCACAGCGTTCCAGTGGCAGGCATTTCTGCCTGCCGCTTTATGCACTGGCAACGAAGGAGAAGCTGTATGCAAGTCAACATCAGTGGACACCAACTGGAAGTGACCGAACCCCTGCGCACCTACATCGGCGAAAAACTCGACCGATTGGAAAGGCATTTCGACAAGATCACCAACGTGCAAGTCACGATGAACGTCGAAAAGCTGCTGCAGAAAATCGAAGCCACGCTGCATATCCCCGGCGGAGAAGTGGTTGCCAACGCAGAGCACACAGACATGTATGCCGCGATTGACCTGCTGACCGACAAGCTGGATCGCCAACTCAAAAAGCATAAGGAAAAGACCCAGAGCCTCCTCCAGGGCGCAACCGGTCGTTAACCCCCCCAATCCATGATCCGACTAGAAACCATCCTGACCCCCGGCCGTTCCCAGGTGAACGCGCCGGGCGGCAGTAAGAAGAAAGCCCTCGAACACATTGCCAACCTGATCCACCGCGAGGTACCGGATCTGGAAATGCAGGACGTCTTCGAGGCATTGGTTGCCCGTGAAAAACTCGGTTCCACCGGTTTTGGCAACGGCATCGCCATTCCCCACTGCCGTCTCAAGGGTTGTGCCGCGCCGATCAGCGCGCTGTTGCACCTTGAAACCGCTATAGATTTCGACGCCATCGACGGCGCCCCGGTCGACCTGCTGTTTGTATTGCTGGTACCGGAAGCGGCGACCGATGCGCACCTTGAGCTGCTGCGCCAGATTGCCAGCATGCTGGACCGCAAGGAAGTGCGCGAAAAACTGCGCAGCGCACCGAGTAACGAAGCTTTGTACCAGGTTGTCCTGGACGAGCAGAACGGTCATTAAAAATGCGCATGATCATTGTCAGTGGCCGCTCAGGCTCCGGTAAAAGCACGGCCCTCAACGTGCTTGAGGACAGCGGCTACTATTGCATCGACAATTTGCCCGCCGGCCTGCTGCCGGAACTGGCCGAGCGCGCCCTGATCCACACCGAGCTGGCGCAGCCGCTGGTGGCGGTGTCCATCGATGCGCGCAACCTGCCAAGCCACCTGTCGCGTTTTCCTGAACTGCTCGAGGAAGTGCGCAGCCGGCATATCCAGTGTGACGTGCTGTACCTGGATGCCGATGAAGAGACACTGCTCAAGCGTTTTTCCGAAACCCGCCGGCGCCACCCACTGAGCAACGCCAACCGTTCGCTGGCCGAAGCCATCGAGGATGAAAGCCAGCTACTGGGGCCGATTGCCGACCTGGCGGACCTGAAGGTCAACACCACGCACCTGAACCTGTATCAGTTGCGTGACACGATCAAGCTGCGCCTGCTCAACCAACCCGAGCCGGGCACGGCGTTCCTGGTGGAGTCGTTCGGTTTCAAGCGTGGCATGCCCGTCGATGCCGACCTGGTGTTCGACGTGCGTTGCCTGCCCAATCCTTATTGGAAGCCGGAATTGCGCGCGCAGTCCGGGCTCGACCAACCGGTGATCGACTACCTGGCCGCCCAGCCGGATGTCGAAGAAATGTACCAGGACATCTCCAGCTACCTGCTCAAATGGCTGCCCCGCTTTGCCGCGAGCAACCGCGCCTATGTCACGATCGCCATCGGTTGTACCGGCGGCCATCACCGCTCCGTCTACCTGACCGAACGCCTGGGTCAACTCCTGCAACAATCCCTGAAGAACGTCCAGGTTCGCCACCGCGACCTCAGCTAAAGGATTCACATCGCGATGCCTGCTCAGGAAATTGAAATCATCAACAAGCTGGGTTTGCATGCCCGAGCGTCGGCCAAGTTCGTCGGAGTCGCAGGCCAGTTCAAGGACACCACCATCAGGGTTGGCCGCACACCCGAGACTGCGGTCGACGGTAAAAGCATCATGGCGATGATGATGCTCGCCGCTGGCAAGGGCACCAAGATCCACCTGCACACCGAAGGTGAACAGGCACAGGAGGCGATGGATGCCCTGGTGGATCTGATCAACAGATACTTCGACGAAGGCGAATAACCGACCAAATCCCAAGGCGGATTTATTGTGGCAAGGGAATTCATTTGTGGGAGCAAAGCTTGCTCGCGATGAAGGCGACTCGGTAACTCAGAAAACCGAGGTGCCTGGATCGCGAGCAAGCTTTGCTCCCACAGATTCCCTCGCCACAGATAAATCACATCACCCTAGATGCCTGCCGTTTGTCACGCCAACGCCGTATCCAGCACCATCATCAGACAAAACCCCACCAACAGGCCCAGGCTCGCCAGTTTCTCGTGACCATTGCGACGGGATTCGGGAATAACCTCGTGAGTCACCACCAGCAACATCGCCCCGGCCGCCAACGCGAGCCCCAGGGGCAAGAGCATCTCGGCCAGACTCACCAACCAGGCGCACAGCAGCGCGAACACGGGCTCGACCAACCCTGACGCCGCGCCAATCAGGAACGCCCTGGCCCGCGACATCCCCGCCGCAGCCAGCACCAGCGCGATCACCAGCCCTTCGGGTACATCCTGCAAGGCGATGCCCATCGCCAGGCTGTCGGCATCCGGCATGCCGCCGCCCGCCGACACCCCCACCGCCATGCCTTCGGGAATGTTGTGGGCGATGATGGCAAACACGAACAGCCAGATCCGCGGCGCAATGATCGGCCGGCCTGGCGCAGCGACCAGCCTTTCGGGACAGGCGCAGACTTTGCGGTCCACTAGATACAGCCCGAACGCGCCCGATAGAATGCCGAAACTGATAAGGCCGCTGGCGGCCCAAGGCGTCAGTCCCAACTGCTCGGCCGCAGCAATGCCCGGCACGATCAGCGAAAATGCCGTGGCCGCGAGCATCACCCCGGCACCGAATCCCAGCAGCGAATCGCTGACGGCCTGGGGCATGCGCCGGATGACCAACACCGGCACGGCCCCCAGCGCGGTGCCCAAGGCGCAGAGCCCGCCACCCTCGAGCGCGCGCAACAACCTGGGCTCCAAGTCCAGCCATGCCAGGCCCTGGGCCGCCAACAATGTCATTCCGGCCAGCAGCAACAACGACCCCAAGGCATAGCGGAACATCCGTCCGCTTCCAATCGCCAGTGTTTGAGTATCCATAGTCAGCCTTGGGTTGCTTTCAGGAAGGGCTCGAAGCCAGCGCAGCCTGGTAGCGCCGGGCGACCTCAGGCCAGTTGATCACGTTGTAGAAGGCGCTGATGTATTCCGGACGACGGTTCTGGTAGCGCAGGTAATAGGCGTGCTCCCAGACATCCAGGCCAAGAATCGGTGTGTTGCCCTTCATCAGCGGGCTGTCCTGGTTGCCGCTGCTTTCCACCACCAGGGTCTTTTGCGGGGTCACGCTCAACCAGGCCCAACCGCTGCCGAAACGGGTCAGCGCCGCTTTGGTGAAGGCTTCCCTGAAACCCTCGATACCGCCCAGTTGCGCTTCGATCGCCGCCGCCAGGGCGCCATCGGGCTGGCCGCCGCCCCGGGGCGTCATCACTTCCCAGAACAGCGAATGGTTGGCATGACCACCGCCCTGGTTGATCACTGCGGCTTGCAGGCTTGCCGGCAACTGCTCGACACTGGACACCAGTTTTTCGACAGGCCACCCGGCGTACTCGGTGCCGTCCACCGCTGCGTTGAGGTTATTGATGTAGGTCTGGTGATGCTTGGTGTAGTGGATCTCCATGGTTTGCGCATCGATGTGCGGTTCCAGGGCGTCGTAGGCGTAGGGCAATGCAGGCAAGGTAAAAGCCATGTTCAATGAGCTCCATGATGAAGAGGGGCATTGCGCTGCCGGGGCGTAGCGGCATTGCAGTGCAGCAGGCGTTGGGTCCGTGGGTATTCACCGTGCTCGCTGATGAAACTCAGCAGTTCGACATAGGTCTTGTGGCTCTGACGCAGTGCGGCGGTGCGCAGGGCCGGTGCCAGGCGTTCGTCCTGCATCGTCTGCAACAACCGTTGGTGGATCGCGCACAAATACTCGGCGCTCTCCTCCGGCTGGTTCAGGCGCAAGTGCAGGTCTGCCAGGTTGTGATGGGAGACGACGCACGCGGCCACGGCTTCGTCGGCATCCGCCCAACGCTCGAACAGCACCTGGGCCAGCGCCAGGGCCTGCAGGTAGGCTTCGCGGGCGTCTACCAGCTCGCCCAGCATGAAACAGCGATTGGCCCGTTCGATCGTACGTTTCCAGTGTTCCATGATGAGTCCTCCACACAGGTGTCGGGGTTACACGCCGCCGGCGGTGAGCTTCTCCGGGTCCAGCAGGACTTCGAGTTCGCTGCGTGTCAGGTCGGTGTGCTCCAGGGCGACATCGATGACCGGCCGACCTTGCTGGTAAGCCTTCTTGGCGATTTCAGCGGCCTTCTGGTAACCGATGATGGGATTGAGCGCGGTCACCAGGATCGGGTTGCGCGACAACGCTTCCTTGAGCCGTGCCTCGTTGACCTTGAAGGTGGCGATGGCCTTGTCCGCCAGCAAGCGGCTGGCGGTGGACATCAAGGCGATGCTGCTCAGCAGGTTCTGGGCGATGATCGGTAGCATCACGTTCAATTCGAAGTTGCCCGATTGACCGGCGATAGTGATCACCGTGTCGTTGCCAATCACTTGGGCCGCCACCATCGCGGTGGCTTCAGGAATGACCGGGTTGACCTTGCCGGGCATGATCGAGGAGCCCGGTTGCAAGCCTTCGAGCTCGATCTCGCCCAGGCCTGCCAGCGGCCCGGAATTCATCCAGCGCAGGTCGTTGGCGATTTTCATCAGCGACACGGCGGTGGTCTTGAGCTGCCCGGAAACCGCTACGGCGGTGTCTTGGGAGCCAATCAGCGCGAACAGATTCTTGCCCGGGGTGAATTGCACCTGGGTCAATTGCGTCAGTTGTTGACTGAACAGCTCGGCGAAACGTGGATGGGCATTGACCCCGGTGCCGACCGCCGTACCGCCCTGGGCCAGGGATTGCAGGCTCGGCAGCACATCCTCCAAGTGGCCGATATTGGCCTTGAGCTGCTGCGCCCAACCATCGAGCACCTGGCTCAGGCGCACCGGCATGGCATCCATCAGATGGGTGCGACCCGTCTTGATGAATGGGTGGACCTCTTCGGCCTTGCGCTCGATCACCTGCACCAGGTGCGACAGCGCCGGCAGCAGTTGCTCATGCAAGGCCAGCGCCGCGCTGACATGAATGCTGGTGGGGATGATGTCGTTGCTGCTCTGGCCGCAATTGACGTGGTCGTTCGGATTGACCGTTTCCCCCAGCAGACGACTGGCGAGGGTGGCGATCACTTCGTTGGCGTTCATGTTGGAGCTGGTGCCGGAGCCGGTCTGGAAGATATCCACTGGGAAATGGTCCATGAAACGGCCTTCGAGCAGCCCCAGGGACGCATCGACAATGGCCTTGCCCTGGGCTGCGCTGATTTGTTCCAGCTCTACGTTGGCCCGGGCGGCAGCAGCCTTGGCCAGGATCAGGGCGCGGATGAACTGTGCCGGCATACGCTGGCCACTGACCGGAAAGTTATCCACTGCGCGCTGGGTCTGGGCGCCATAGAGGGCATCCACCGGGACTTGCAGCTCGCCCATGCTGTCGCGTTCGATACGGGTATTACTCATCGGGAGATCCTTGCACCAGTTCAATAAGAGGAATCGACGGCTCCAGGGCGCAGGTCGCCAGCGCCCAGGCATGGCTCTGCCAGCGCTTGAGGCGGCAGCGGCACAGTGATTGTTGTTCGAGCTCACGCAGAGGGCGCCAGGCCTGGTCGAGGCAGAGATTGCGCCAATGCCAGGGCAGCGCGACATCCAAGGCGGTATCGAGCAGCAGCCGGAACGCGGTCTCGGAGATCATCCATGGCGAAGTGACGGTGCAGCAGGCCAGATAGCGGCCCTCGGCCAGGTAGTGCTCGATCAACCGCGGCTCGTCCGGGTTCATCGCGCAACGGATCTGGCGGCTCATCCAGCGCCAGCTTTCAAGGTAGGGTTGTTCGTGCAGGGCAGAACTCATGACCGGGGCTCACTCGGCGAATGAGATTCATTATTAGATGATAATAAGAAGCAACACAACTGTTAGACCGCACAAATTCATTGTGGCAAGGGAGCTTGCTCCCGCTCGGTTGCGCAGCGACCGCAAGATCTTGGGGTCGCTTCGCGGCCCAGCGGGAGCAAGCTCCCTCGCCACAAAAGCGCCTTCGCCACAGGATTTGCGGGTACAAAAAAGGCGCGTCACCTCGTGGATGACGCGCCCTTTTCAAGCGGTGAGCGTTAGCTACCTGCCACGGTCATCCGCTCGATCAGCACCGAACCGGTGCGGATGTTGCTGCGCAGTTCCAGATCGTTGCCCACGGCCACGATCTGCTTGAACATGTCACGCATGTTCCCGGCGATGGTCACTTCCTGGACCGGGAACTGGATCTCGCCGTTCTCGACCCAGAAACCCGCCGCGCCACGGGAATAGTCCCCGGTAACCATGTTCAGGCCGTGGCCCATCAGTTCGGTCACCAGCAGGCCACGACCCATGCGCCGCAGCAGGGCCGCCTGGTCTTCTTCGCCATGGGTCACGAACAGGTTATGCACGCCACCGGCATTGGCGGTGCTCGGCATGCCGAGCTTGCGGCCCGAATAGGTGCCGAGGATGTAGGACACCAACTCGCCGTTTTCCACGAACGGCTTGGCGTAGGTGGCCAGGCCGTCGCCATCGAACGCCGAGCTGCCCATGGCCTGCATCAGGTGCGGACGCTCGTCGATGGTCATCCATTCCGGGAACAGTTTCTGGCCCAGCGCGCCCTCGAGGAACGACGACTTGCGGTACAGGTTGCCGCCGGACACCGCCGACAGGAAGCTGCCGAACAGGCCGCCGGCCAGCTCGGCCGAAAACAGCACCGGCACTTCGCAGGTCGGCACCGGCCGCGCGCCCAGGCGGCTGGCCGCCCGTTGCGCGGCTTTCTGGCCAATGCTCACCGGGTCCGCCAGCAGGGTGCCTTGGCGGTTCACGTCGTACCAGTAGTCACGCTGCATCTGGCCGTTGGCCTCGGCGATCATCACGCAACTGAGACTGTGGCGGGTCGATGCATAACCGCCGATAAAACCGTGGCTGTTGCCGTAGACCCGGCAGCCCTGGTGGGTATTGAGCGTCGTGCCGTCGGCGTTCTTGATGCGACTGTCGGCCTCGAATGCCGCGGCTTCGCAACGCAGTGCCTGTTCGATGGCCTGCTCGGGGGTGATGTCCCAGGCGTGGAACAGGTCGAAGTCGCGCAGTTCCTTGCACATCAGCGCGGCATCAGCCAGGCCCGAGGCTTCGTCTTCGGAGGTGTGCTGGGCAATCGCCAGTGCCGCGGCGACGGTTTCGCGAATGGCCTCCGGGCCGCTCGCCGAAGTGCTGGCCGAGCCCTTGCGCTGGCCTACGTACAAGGTGATGCCAAAGCCCTGGTCGCGATTGAATTCGACGGTTTCCACCTCGCGCTGGCGCACCGACGTCGACAGGCCCTGCTCCAGCGATACGGCCACTTCACAGGCACTGGCGCCCTGGCGCTTGGCCTCGGCGAGGATCTGCTCGACTTGTTCCTGCAGTGCCGGCAATGCCTGCGGGCCGACGCTTTGAACTGCACTCATGGTGTTCTCCACTCAAATTCTTCTTTCGGTTAAGGCTTTGTACGTAAAGTGCCTGCGCGACGATCATGCTGCGTTGAAAACAGGCTCGGAATGCTCATTTACAACCAGTAAACTCCGCTTCCTCGCCTGTTTTCGCCTTGCCTGATCGCCGCTCGGCGACTTTTCGTACAAACCCTTGGCCTTCGAGCGACCGGGCCGGACAAGCGGCCCCCGACTGGTTATCATGGCGGCGTTTCTTTGCGGACTGCCACCATGGTTGATTCTTACGACGACTCCCTCTACGAGGGTGAAAAAAGCAAATCCCAGGTCAAACGCGAGCTGCATGCTCTGGTTGACCTCGGCGAGCGCCTGACAACACTCAAGCCTGACTTGCTGGCCAAACTGCCTTTGACCGACGCCTTGCGCCGGGCCCTGGCCGATGCGCCCAAGCACACCGCGAATATCGCGCGTAAACGGCACCTGCAATTCATCGGCAAACTGATGCGCGATCAGGACACTGACGCCATCCTGGTCCTGCTCGATCAACTCGATGCCTCCACCCGGCAGTACAACGAACGTTTCCACAACCTGGAGCGCTGGCGCGATCGCTTGATCGCAGGCGACGACGGCGTGCTGGAAAAATTCGTCATCGACTACCCGGAGGCTGACCGTCAGCAATTGCGCTCCCTGATCCGTCAGGCCCAGCACGAACTGGCACAGAACAAGCCACCGGCCTCGAGCCGTAAAATCTTCAAGTACATCCGTGAGCTGGACGAAACCCAACGCGGCCTGCGCTGAGTAACGCCCACGGGTGGAGGCCCTTGCACTCCACCCGATGCTCCGGTCATGCGCCCGTGCCACCCACGGTAATCGCATCGATCTTCAGGGTCGGCTGGCCGACGCCCACTGGCACCGATTGCCCATCCTTGCCGCACGTGCCCACACCGCTGTCCAGCGCCAGGTCGTTACCGACCATCGACACCTTGCTCATCGCCTCCGGCCCGTTGCCGATCAGGGTCGCGCCCTTGACCGGTGCGGTGATCTTGCCGTCTTCGATCAGGTAGGCCTCGCTGGTGGAGAACACGAACTTGCCGCTGGTGATGTCCACCTGGCCGCCGCCGAGGTTGGCGCAATAGATGCCTTTTTTCACCGAGGCGATGATTTCCGCCGGATCGCTTTGGCCACCGAGCATGTAGGTGTTGGTCATGCGCGGCATCGGCAGGTGCGCATAGGATTCACGACGACCGTTGCCAGTGCGGGCCACGCCCATCAGCCGGGCATTGAGCTTGTCCTGCATGTAGCCCTTGAGCACACCGTTCTCGATCAGCGTGGTGCATTCGGTCGGGGTACCTTCATCGTCGACGCTCAGGGAGCCACGACGCCCGGCCAGGGTGCCGTCATCGACAATGGTGCAGAGTTTCGAGGCGACCATTTCCCCCATGCGCCCACTGTAGGCCGAGCTGCCCTTGCGGTTGAAATCGCCTTCCAGGCCGTGGCCGACTGCTTCGTGCAGCAGCACGCCGGACCAGCCGGACCCCAGCACCACCGGCAACGTACCGGCCGGGGCCGGAATGGCCTCCAGGTTGACCAGCGCCTGACGCAGCGCTTCGCGGGCGTAGCCCATGGCGCGGTCTTCGCTGAGGAAATAACGGTAATCAGTGCGCCCGCCACCGCCATGGCCGCCGCGCTCACGGCGACCGTTCTGCTCGACGATCACGCTGACGTTGAACCGCACCAGCGGCCGCACGTCCGCCGCCAGGCCGCCGTCGGTGGACGCCACCAGGATCCGTTCCCAGACCCCGGCCATGCTGACCGACACTTGCTGGATACGCGGGTCGAGGGCACGGGTGGCGACGTCGATGCGCTTGAGCAGCTCGACTTTTTCGGCGCGGCTCATGACTTCCAGCGGGTTATCCGGCGCATACAACTGCGCCACGTCCTGGCTGCTGAACGCCTGGACCGTGCCGTTCTGCCCGGCGCGGGAGATCGAGCGGGCTGCACGGGCAGCAGCGCCGAGGGCTTCGAGGGTGATGGCGTTGCTGTAGGCAAAACCGGTCTTTTCCCCGGACTGGGCGCGCACGCCCACGCCCTGGTCGAGGTTGAAACTGCCTTCCTTGACGATGCCGTCTTCCAAGGACCAGGACTCGGAGATCTGCCCTTGGAAATACAGGTCGGCCGCATCGATGCCCGGGCCGGCCAGGTCGCCCAGCACGCCTTGCAGGCTTTCGAGGGTCACGCCGCCGGGGGCTAGAAGGTGTTCACTGACTGAGGACAACAACCCGCTCATATGATTTACGCCTTGAATTCGTCGTCTTGGACAGGCCGCTGTCGAGCGCCCTGCGAGAAAAAGCGCCGATGGCTGGCCACCGGCATGCGCGCCCGGATGGACGCCTGTTCGCTGCTGTCACGCTCGGCCAGCAGCACGGCCTCACCTTGATCCTGTTGTGCCAGCACACGGCCCCACGGGTCGACAATCGCGGCATGGCCAAAGGTTTCCCGCGGCCCCGGATGCACGCCGCCCTGGGCGGCCGCCAGCACGTAGCACTGGGTCTCGATGGCCCGGGCGCGAATCAGCACCTCCCAATGGGCCGCGCCGGTCACCGCGGTAAACGCCGACGGCGCCGTGATCAGTTCGGCCCCGGCAGCCCGCAGCTCGCTGTAGAGCTCCGGGAACCGCAAGTCATAACAGACCGTCAGGCCCACCCGGCCCACGGGGGTATCGGCAACCACCACGTTAGCGCCATAAGCATAGTCATCCGACTCGCGATAGCGCCCGCGATTGTCCGCCACATCCACATCGAACAGGTGCAGCTTGTCGTAGCGCGCCACGATCTGCCCCTGATCGTCGACCAGCAACGAACAGGCATGGGACCTGGCCTCGGGCTGGTCCACCGGTGGCAACGGCAACGTGCCGGCCACAATCCATAACTTGAGGTCTCGGGCGACCTGTTTCAACCAGGGCAGGATCGGTCCCTGACCAAAGGCTTCGGCTCGACCGATATCGGCAATGTCCCGCCGTCCCATCGCGGCGAAATTCTCCGGCAGCACGACCAGCCTGGCACCGCCTGCGGCAGCCTGCTCCAGCAGCACACGGGCACGAGCCAGGTTGGCGAGCACATCGCTTTGGCTGACCATTTGAATCACTGCGACTGGCATGGCTCCTCCCTCTTTTTTATCCTCGCCCAAGGCGGCAGTGGGAGCAAAGCTTGCTCGCGATGAGGCAGGTACATCCAACATATAGGCTGACTGATACACCGCAATCGCGAGCAAGCTTTGCTCCCACAGGCCCGCTCCCACAAGGGAGTTGGCGTCGAACTGTCAAAACGGCTTGTCGAAGGTGATCTTCGGCTCTTTCCACGGCCCCTTGACGTCGTATCTTACGCTGGCAAAGCGCGCCACGCGGTCACCGATCAGTTTGTCGATCAGAAACAGCGCCCCACCCACCGCCGGTGCGCCAACGATCAGCGCGGCGATTGGCAGGTTATTGGTCACCGGCAGCGTCACCAGCAGCTTGGCGTCGACCCGATCGGCCACCATGTCCAGCGTACCGTTGAGCTCCAGGTTGCTCGACGGCCCGGTCAGGGTAATGGGTTCGCGGGTTACGTAGACACCGTCGCTCGCTACCAACAGCCCCTTGACCCGGTCGTAGCTCAACCCCTTGCCGAACAGGTCGGAGAAGTCCAGGCGCAAGCGTCGGCCGATGGAGTTGAAGTTCAGCAGGCCAAATACCCGCAGCGCCTGGGCGCTGCCTTCCACTTCGACAAACTGGCCCTTGCTCAGCGACGCGTCGAGGCTGCCGGAAAAGCGCTTGGTGGCGACCCACGCCGGCGAGCCGGGCCAGCGGCCGTCGACATCCAGCCGGAATGTCTGGCTGGTCACGCTCGGGGCATAACCCCAGCCCTTGAGCACGTCGCCCAGGTTCTTGCCGCCGATACGGCCCTTGTACCAACTGCTGGTGGAACCGGGCGTGCCTTCCCAACCACCACTGCCGTTCAACACCATGCCCTTGAGGCCCATGTCCAGATCGTTCAACGCGATGCCCTTGGCGGTCGGTCGCACTTTCAGCGACCACGCACCGATGAGATCAGGGCCCTGGAACAGTTTGTCGATGGCAATATCCATGGCCGGGATTTTGCCGGGATCGACCGACGCCAACGGGTCCGGAGAGTTTTCATCCGCCTGGACCGTCGGGTCTGTGGCCGGCAGGCGCACATAATCAAGCTTGATACCAATCGGGGCGGCCTTCGCATCCGGCAGGCTGACGTCGCCCTTGGCCTGCTGACTGTCAAGCCGCAAGGCCCAGGCGTCCGGCTTGCGGTCCAACTGCACCGATGCCTGGTCCAGGGTCGTGCCCATGGCCGTGAGCTTGCCGACGGTCAGATCGACGCTGTTGAGCAGTTGCTTGGCACTGCCGCCCGGATCCTGGCCCGCGTACTTGTTCACCAGGTCCTGCCAGGGACTTACGTCCAGTTCCGACAGTTTGCCACGCAGTCGCAGCCCCTTGGCCCCGGGCAGAACGGCATCGCTGGCACCCAGCAATAATTCGCCACGACCGTCGGCGATTTTCCCGCTCGGCGCGGCGTAAGTGAAACTGGCCAGGTCGCCATAATTGACCCAGTAACGGCGCTCCGGTCCTTGCAGGGTCATGCGAAACACCGTGTCGCGCCCGACATCGGCGGTCATGCCGAAGGGTGCTGGCAGGTCCACCGCCACGCCCTTGAGGTTGGAACTGACCGACAATTGGCTGTCGGCGCCGTCCAGGATCACTTGCAACTGGTAGGGCACGACACCGGATACCGGCAACGGCTGGGTGACATTCAGCCAACTGGTGAGTTTCTTGATCTCCACCTGCCCGGACGCCGCGACCCGTGTGTTGAGCGCTCCGGCGCGGCCCTCGGCGAAAATCTGCGCGGTCACGGGCCGGTCGAATGCCCGGGCACTGATGCCCTTGCCGCTCAAGCCCTTGTTGCTGTCGAAGCGGAAATCGCCCTTGAGTTGGGTCAGTTCCAATACCGGCTCGCTGAGCTTGAGACGGGCCTTGTCGGTGGCGAAGTCCACCAGGATCTTCGGTTGCTCGCCTTTGACCAGGGGAATGTCGAGCTTCACGCTGCCTTGCAGGTCGCCCTCGCCCTCCCAGCCGGCGAATGTCTCGGCGGTCCCGATCGGCGCGGTCTGGAGGATTTTCAGACCGTCGCCCAGTCCTCCGGCGAACCCGCCGTCCAGAAACAGATGAACACTCTGCCCGCTGGGTACATGGGGAATGTTCACCGAAACATCCTTGACCTGGGTATCGAGCAATTGTCCCTGGCTGGCGAAGATGCGCACGCCACTGTCTTCGACGAAGACATCGCCGCTGACCTTGCTGACCGAAGGCCAGCCCGGCTGGAACGCCAATTCGGCGTCATGCACCTTGAAAAACAGGCTGATGCTGCGCGCCGCATCCTCGGCACCGTGATTGAGCGAGCCTTGATACTGGAAAAAGCCTTCGTCCACCGCGCCCTTGACGATGGCCGTGCGCAGCCACTCATCCAGCGCCGGGCTGAGGACCGCTGGCAGGTACTTGGCGGTATAGCGTCCGTCACCGTCCACCAGGCCGACCCGCAGGTCCATGTAGTCTTCCTGGCTGTGGTCGAAATGCAGGCGGATCAGGAAGTCGCCGGCAATCCGGCCCTCCTCGCCCAGCACCTTCAAATACGGCGCGATCAGGGTGAAGCCTTGCTTGTCGAGCTTCCAGGTCAACCGGGCGTTGGCCTGCAGGTACTGCCAGGGCTTGGCGAAAATCGGGTCCAGGTGCAGGGAAAAATCCTTGCTGTCCATGCGCAGCTCGCCGCCACCGAGGTCGCCGCTCAGGCTCCCCGATACGTTGCGCGCAGCCGGGGCGCCGCGATAGGCATCAAAGCCCACGGTGTCCAGGTTGGTGGCGAAGCTGATTTTCTGGTCACCAGTGTTCTGCGGCCGGTAGTCCAGCAGCACGTTGCGCAGGCCACCGGTCACCTTGAGACGGTCGATGGTCGTCGCCAGGCCTTCGGGCAACGGTGCCAGGGCATTGAGCAAAGGCGTCAGGGGGGTCAAGTCGAGGCGGTCGGCCTGCAGGTGCCAGCGCTCCTCGGCCTTTTCGGTGGCAGCACTCTGTTGCAGTTGCAGGCGCGATTCCCAGCGGGTTTCGCCCAGGTTCATCGCCAGGGAATCGAAGGTCGCGGTAAATCCCTGGTCGCCACGCTGGAAATATCCATTGAGCGCCAGGTTATGGATCTGCACCGGCTTGCGCTCGGCGTAGGCACCCAGGATGTCAGGAGCGTTCAAGCGCATGGCCGCGCTTTGCACCGTACCGTCCCCCCAACTCAGCCAGAACTCGCCACCGGCCTTGATCCGGGAAAAATTCCATTGCTGGGTCAGGCGTTTGGGCAGCCATTTGGACCAGTCGCTTTGCGGCAGGCTCAGGTACGCATCGGCCTGGCCATTCTTCCAATCACTGGCGCGGATACGGGTGCGCAGGTTGATCGCCACGGGCTGACCGTCAGGCAGGGTCAAGCGCACGTCCAGCCGTTGGCGGGTGGCGCCGGTGCGCAGGCTCAAACCGACGTAGGTGAGGGTCAGCGGTGGTTGCTCGACAGGTTGCAAGGTCACCTGGCTGTCGAGCAGCGAGAACTTGGAAACCACCTGCATGCGTTCGAGCAATTGCTGCGGATCGAGGGGCTGGTCGTCCTTCACCGGCAGGCCTTCCAGGGCCCATTTGCCGTCGGCGCCTTCCTTGAGGCTGATCTTCAGGCCGCTGACTTCCAGGTGGGCAATGCGCACCTGACGTGCCAGCAGGCTGTCCCACAGGTCAGGCACGGCTCGCACCTGGTCCAGGTGCAAGGCGTTGGGGCCTTCGCCGACCACCACGTCGCGCGCTGCCAGGATTGGCGCCAGGGCGCTCCAGCTACCGTCGAGGCTTCCGATGTGCACAGGCATGCCCAAGGCAGCGCTGGCCCGGGTCTCGACCTCGGCGCGGTATTCGGCCACCAGCGGGACCAGCTCACGACCGAGGCTGACGTACAACGCCAGCAACACCAGCAGCAGCGCACACAGCCCCAGCCCCCAGCGAGTCAGCGCCGCCAAAATACGTGTCAGACGCTCCATGTCAGTGGGCTCCCCTGGCAAAGACAATCAAATCCGCGGGCCCGCCGCTTCCGAAGCTCTTCAGAGCAACACCACGTCGTATTGTTCCTGGGAATACATGGTTTCCACCTGGAAGCGAATCGTGCGTCCGATAAACGCTTCCAGCTCCGCGACATTGCCTGACTCCTCGTCGAGCAGGCGATCCACCACTTTCTGGTTCGCCAACACTCTATAGCCAGTCGCCTGGTAGGCGCGCGCCTCCCGGAGGATTTCCCGGAAGATTTCGTAACACACGGTTTCCGGGGTCTTGAGCTTGCCACGGCCCTGGCAACTGCTGCACGGCTCGCACAGTACCTGTTCGAGGCTTTCGCGGGTGCGCTTGCGGGTCATCTGCACCAGGCCCAGCTCGGTGATACCGATGATGTTGGTCTTGGCGTGGTCGCGTTCGAGTTGTTTTTCCAGGGTCCGCAGCACCTGGCGCTGGTGCTCTTCATCTTCCATGTCGATGAAGTCGATGATGATGATCCCACCCAGGTTGCGCAGGCGCAGTTGCCGGGCGATGGCGGTGGCGGCTTCCAGGTTGGTCTTGAAGATGGTTTCTTCCAGGTTGCGATGGCCGACGAACGCCCCGGTGTTGACATCGATGGTGCTCATGGCCTCGGCCGGGTCCACCACCAGGTAGCCGCCGGACTTGAGCGGCACCTTGCGCTCCAGGGCTTTCTGGATTTCGTCTTCGACGCCGTACAGGTCGAAAATTGGCCGTTCGCCAGGGTAATGCTCGAGGCGGTCGGCGATTTCCGGCATCAGTTCGGCGACGAACTGCGTGGTTTTCTGGAAGGTTTCCCGGGAGTCGATGCGGATTTTTTCGATCTTGGGGCTGACCAGGTCGCGCAAGGTCCGCAGCGCCAGGCCCAGGTCTTCGTAGATCACGCTGGGGGTGGCGATGGTCTTGATCTGCGCGGCGATCTGGTCCCAAAGCCTGCGCAGGTAGCGGATGTCCATGAGGATCTCATCGGCCCCGGCCCCTTCGGCGGCGGTGCGCAGGATGAACCCACCGGCTTCCTTGATACCTTCTTTTTCCACGCAGTCGCTGACCACCTGCTTGAGGCGCTCGCGCTCGGCTTCGTCTTCGATCTTCAGGGAAATGCCGACATGGGCGGTGCGCGGCATGTACACCAGGTAGCGCGACGGAATCGACAGTTGCGTGGTCAGGCGCGCGCCCTTGGAGCCGATGGGGTCCTTGGTGACCTGCACCACCAGGCTCTGGCCTTCATGCACCAGCGCGCTGATGCTCTCCACGGCCGGCCCTTCGCGCATGGAAATTTCCGACGCGTGGATGAATGCCGCGCGGTCCAGGCCGATGTCGACGAAGGCCGCCTGCATGCCCGGCAGCACCCGTACCACCTTGCCTTTGTAGATATTGCCGACGATGCCACGCTTTTGCGTGCGCTCGACGTGGACCTCTTGCAGAACACCGTTTTCAACCACCGCCACGCGCGATTCCATCGGCGTGATGTTGATCAGGATCTCTTCACTCATGGCAGGGTCTCGTTCAGGCATGTTCA
>Ga0065714_10000025_pt1 | contig 17662 bp, 15 predicted proteins | sample MisRhiReplicate2_FD_59101 | JGI IMG/M metagenome (GOLD analysis project Ga0065714, IMG submission 59101) | Miscanthus rhizosphere microbial communities from Kellogg Biological Station, MSU, sample Rhizosphere Soil Replicate 2: eDNA_1 v2... | ecosystem: Host-associated > Plants > Roots >...
GGCGTTACGCCAGTAGCCTTTGTAGTCCATGCCGTAACCGAAGATGTAACGGTCGATACATGGCAGGCCGACGAAATCGGCTTTCAGGTCCGGGCGAGCCTTGCGGTCGTGGTCCTTGTCGATCAGCACGGCGGTGTGCACAGCGCGGGCGCCGGCGTGTTTGCAGTAGTCGATGATCGCGCCCAGGGTGTGACCTTCATCGAGGATGTCGTCGATGATCAGCACGTCGCGGTCGAGGAACGAGACTTCCGGCTTGGCTTTCCAGAACAGATCGCCGCCGCTGGTTTCATTGCGATAACGAGTGGCGTGCAGGTAGGACGCTTCCAGCGGGAAGTTCAGATGGGTCAGCAGCTTGCCGGAGAAAATCAGCCCGCCGTTCATCACGCAGAACACCACCGGATTGCTTTCAGCCAGCTGGTCGTTGATTTGTGCACCGACGCGGGCGATGGCCGCCTCGACTTCTGCTTCGGTGTACAGGCAGTCAGCCTCTCGCATGATTTGACGGATATGCTCGAGATCAGCGGGCATGGCGTTCTCCAGGGGGGTGGCGGTTCAGGAAAAGCGGGCAAAGGTACGCATCAAGCGAGGCCAGATCAAGCGTTTGTGGACTAACGTTCTGAATGTCTATAGGACAACACCCTCGGATAGATTAATCTAGGCCGGTTTTTTTGCCCGCCGCCGGAGCCTTTCCCATGCCCATCCTCGAGATCCGCCATCCGCTGATCCGCCATAAACTCGGCCTTATGCGCCGCGCCGACATCAGCACGAAGAATTTCCGTGAGCTCGCTCAGGAAGTCGGTGCCCTGCTGACCTATGAAGCCACCAAAGACCTGCCGCTGGAAAGCTACGACATCGAAGGCTGGTGCGGCACGGTGTCGGTCGAGAAAATCGCTGGCAAGAAAATTACTGTAGTACCGATCCTGCGCGCCGGTATCGGCATGCTTGAAGGCGTGCTGAGCCTGATCCCGGGCGCCAAAGTCAGCGCCGTGGGCGTGGCTCGCAATGAACAAACGCTGCAGGCTCATACCTACCTGGAAAAACTGGTTCCGGAAATCAACGAACGCCTGGCGATGATCATCGACCCGATGCTCGCCACCGGCAGTTCCATGGTCGCGACCATCGACCTGCTGAAAAAGGCCGGTTGCCGGGATATCCGCGCGATGGTGCTGGTGGCGGCCCCTGAAGGCATTGCCGCGGTAGAGAAAGCTCACCCGGACGTGACCATCTACACCGCGTCCATTGACGAAAAACTCAACGAACACGGTTACATCATCCCAGGCTTGGGCGATGCCGGTGACAAGATCTTCGGCACCAAGCAGAAGGACGCTTGAGCATGCAGCAAGAGTTCAACGATCCGCTCTGGCGCACGGTGCTGTCGGGTGCGCAGATGCTGTTCGTGGCCTTCGGCGCTCTGGTGTTAATGCCGTTGATTACCGGCCTCGACCCGAACGTGGCGCTGTTCACCGCAGGCCTGGGGACGATTCTGTTCCAGATCGTCACCGGGCGTCAGGTGCCGGTGTTCCTGGCGTCGAGCTTTGCCTTCATCACCCCGATCATTCTCGCCAAGGGCCAGTTCGGTCTCGCGGCGACCATGGGTGGCGTGATGGCGGCCGGTTTCGTCTACACCTTCCTCGGCCTTGCGGTGAAGATCAAAGGCACCGGTTTCATTGACCGCCTGCTGCCACCGGTGGTGATTGGCCCGGTGATCATCTCCATCGGCCTGGCCATGGCGCCGATCGCCGCCAACATGGCGATGGGCAAGGCTGGCGATGGCACCGAACTGATCCATTATCAGACGGCGATGCTGATCTCGATGCCCGCGCTGCTGACCACCCTGATCGTCGCGGTGTTCGGTAAAGGCATCTTCCGCCTGGTGCCGATCATCTCGGGCGTGCTGGTGGGTTTTGCGATGGCGTTNTANTTCGGCGTCGTTGATACCGCGAAAATTGCTGCTGCACCGTGGTTTGCAATCCCGCACTTCACCGCGCCGGANTTCAACTGGCAGGCGATTCTGTTCATCGTTCCGGTGGCCCTGGCTCCGGCCATCGAGCACATCGGCGGCGTGATCGCTGTCGGTAGCGTGACCGGTCGCGATTACCTGAAGAAACCCGGCCTGCACCGCACCCTGCTCGGTGATGGCATTGCCACCACCGCAGCCGGCCTGTTTGGCGGTCCACCCAACACCACCTATGCCGAAGTGACGGGCGCGGTGATGCTGACCAAGAACTACAACCCCAAGATCATGACCTGGGCGGCGATATTTGCCATCAGCCTGGCGTTCATCGGCAAGTTCGGCGCGCTGCTGCAAAGCATTCCGGTGCCGGTGATGGGCGGGATTCTGTGCCTGTTGTTCGGTTCGATCGCGGCGGTGGGCATGAACACGCTGATTCGCCACAAGATCGACCTGGGCGAAGCACGAAATCTGGTGATTGTCTCGGTGACCCTGGTGTTCGGGATTGGCGGCGTACTGGTCGGCACCGGCACAGGGCCGGACGACTTCGGCCTCAAAGGCATCGCGCTGTGCGCGGTGACGGCAATTGCGCTGAACCTGTTGCTGCCGGGTAATGACAGCTGGAAGCACAAGAAGGCGAATGAATCGCTGCTGTAAGCAGGCTCAAGATTATCGCTGACTGACAGGACGCCTTCGCGAGCAAGCCCGCTCCCACATTTGATATTCGGTGTACTCAGATCAAATGTGGGAGCGGGCTTGCTCGCGAAGCTTTTAAAGTGCCAGCGGCGCTCGCTCGCACAAGGTGCTCAACGCCCGCGCCCACTGCGGATCGTCGTTAAGACACGGCACCAGCACCAACTCCTCTCCCCCCGCCTCGCGGAACAGCTCCTTGCCGCGATCCCCGATCTCTTCCAGCGTCTCGATGCAATCGGCGACAAACGCCGGGCACATCACCAGCACTTTCTTCACGCCCATTCCAGCCAACTCATCAAGGCGCGCTTCGGTGTAGGGTTCGATCCATTTGGCCCGCCCCAGACGCGACTGGAACGACACCGACCACTTGCCGTCCGGCAGCCCCAGCCGCTTGGCAAACTCGGACGCCGTGCGCAGGCATTGGGCGCGGTAGCAAGTCGCCAAGACTTCTGGCGAAGCGTTCTGGCAGCAATTGTCGCTTTTGAAGCAATGGTGACCGGTAGGGTCGATCTTGGTCAGGTGCCGCTCCGGCAAACCGTGGAAACTCAACAGCAGGTGATCGTAATCCTGCTGCAAATACGGCTTGGCGCTGGCGACCAGCGCATCGAGGTATTCCGGTTGATCGTAGAACGGCTGGAGAATCGACAACTGCACGTCCAGCTGCTTCTCGCGGACTACCCGCTTGGCCTCCTCGATCACCGTGGTCACCGTGCTGTCGGCGAACTGTGGATAGAGCGGTGCGAGCGTGACCCGCTTGTGACCCTGGGCTGCCATGCGCACCAGCACCGACTCCATCGACGGCTCACCGTAACGCATCGCCAGTTCCACCGGCCCGTGGTGCCACTGGGCAGTCATGGCCTGTTGCAGGCGACGGCTGAGCACCACCAACGGCGAGCCCTCCTCCCACCAGATCGAGGCGTAGGCGTGGGCCGACTGCTCCGGGCGCTTGAACAGGATCAGCGACACCAGCAAACGTCGCACCGGCCATGGCAGGTCGATCACATACGGGTCCATCAGAAATTGATTGAGGTAACTGCGCACATCCGCCACCGAGGTGGAAGCCGGTGAGCCCAGATTGACCAGAAGCAATGCGTGATCGGTCATGCAACGTCCTATTTCAAAGGCGGCTGGAAAGGTCGTCCAGAGCCGCGCGCAAATCAGTGAACTGGAAAGTGAAACCCGCTTCCAGCAAGCGAGCCGGTACGGCCTTCTGGCCGCCCAGCAACAGCAATGACAACTCGCCCAGACACACCTTCAACGCCAGGGCCGGCATGGGCATGAACGTCGGGCGGTGCAACACGCGGCCCAACGTATCGGCGAATTCGCGGTTGCGCACCGGCTTGGGCGCGCAGGCATTATAAGGACCACTGGTGTCTTCCTGATGCAGAAGAAAATCAATCAGGGCGATTTGATCGTTGATATGAATCCACGGCATCCACTGCCGGCCACTGCCGATAGGCCCGCCCAGCCCCACTTTGAACGGCAGCAACAGCCGCGACAAAAAGCCGCCCTCTGCCGACAACACCAGCCCGGTGCGGATGAGAATCACGCGAATGCCCAATGCCTCGGCGCGCTGGGCCGTTTCCTCCCAGGCAATGCACAACTGGCTGGCGAAATCATCGATAACGGGCGGGGATTTTTCAGTCAACTCCCGCTCGCCCCCATCGCCGTACCAACCAATGGCGGAGCCCGAGATTAATACCTGAGGTTTGTGCTCGCGGCTTTCGAGCCAGGCCAGCAGGGTTTCGGTCAGCGTGATCCGGCTGCTCCAGAGCAGCGCTTTGCGTTTGGAGGTCCATGGCCGGTCGGCAATCGGTGCGCCCGCCAGATTGATAATGGCATCAACCGTTTCTTGTCCAATATCCTCGAACTGTGCGATTCCCCGCACCTGCGCACCGCAAATTTTTGCGACTTTTTCAGGTGTGCGACTCAAGACAGTCAAACGATGTCCCTGACTCAACCAGTGTCGGCAGAGCTGACGTCCTATCAAACCAGTACCGCCGGTCAGCAATATGTGCATGACTTCTTCCTCGCGTGGCGTTTTACCTTGATCACTAGTCTATTTTTATATGCAGGGATCTTTGGTATCGGGCAGGCTCTGTGTTTAACAATAGGCCAAGCTGTCAGAACGAGAACGCTAAAAGTTATACCAAAAAACAATATTGTACAGGTTTCATCCACGGCGTAGTCTGTACAGAAAGGTAAACGAGGCCCCTATGACTGTACCTATCGCAATCATCGGCACCGGCATCGCCGGACTCTCCGCCGCCCAGGCCCTGACAGAGGTCGGGCATGTCGTTCAACTTTTCGATAAAAGCCGCGGCAGTGGCGGACGCATGTCAAGCAAGCGCAGCGATGCGGGGGCTCTGGACATGGGCGCGCAATATTTCACCGCCCGCGATCGCCGCTTCGTCACTGAAGTCCAGCGCTGGCAAGGCAACGGCTGGGTCGCTGAATGGATGCCGCAGCTCTACACCTACCATGGCGGCCAGCTCAACCTGTCGCCGGACGAACAGACTCGCTGGGTCGGCACGCCTCGTATGAGCGCGATCACCCGCGGCTTGCTCGGCGACCTGGAAGTNCATTTCGCCTGCCGCATTACCGAGGTCTATCGCGGCGAGGAGCACTGGCATCTGCAGGACGCCGAAGGCTTCACCCACGGCCCGTTCAGTCATGTGATTATCGCCACGCCGGCGCCTCAGGCGACTGCACTGCTGGCCACCGCGCCGAAACTCGCCGGTGCCGCCGCCGGGGTGAAAATGGACCCGACCTGGGCTGTCGCGCTGGCATTCGAGACACCGCTGGATACGCCCATGGAAGGCTGCTTCGTACAGGACAGTCCACTCGACTGGCTGGCTCGNAACCGCAGCAAACCCGGGCGCGATAACACCCTCGATACATGGGTGCTGCATGCGACCAGTGCCTGGAGCCGGCAACATATCGACCTGTCCAAGGAAGCGGTGATCGAGCAATTGCACGGCGCATTTGCCGAGCTGCTGCACGACTCCATGCCCGCCCCGACCTTCAGCCTTGCGCACCGCTGGCTCTACGCCCGGCCCGCCAGCAGCCATGAATGGGGAGCCCTGGCCGATGCCGATCTGGGCCTCTATGTGTGTGGCGACTGGTGCTTGTCCGGTCGTGTCGAAGGCGCCTGGCTCAGCGGCCAGGAAGCCGCCCGCCGCTTGCANGCACATTTGCAGTGAACCGCATTAATCCGGGAGGAGGCCGANGGNAAAACTTATACAAATAATTTGACTTGTACACCTTTGAATCTATGATGAAGTTATGTTGTACAGACCGAACAGTCTGTACAGGTTTAGATTCGAGGTGCTCCGATGCCCCACGTCACCGTGAAACCGAAGATCGCCATCAGCGCCTGCCTGATGGGNGCAGAAGTGCGNTTCAACGGCGGGCACAAGGCCTCGCAGTTGTGCAGTCGCACCCTCACCGACTATTTCGATTTTGTTCCGGTCTGTCCGGAAGTCGCCATCGGTCTCGGCATTCCCCGTGAACCGATCCGTCTGGTGGGCGATCCACAACATCCAGAAGCCATCGGTACCGTTAACACAACACTCAATGTCACCCGGCCGCTCGCCGAATACGGTCAGAAAATGGCCGCGGAACTGGGCGACATCTGCGGCTACATCTTCATGCAGAAATCCCCGTCATGCGGCCTGGATCGGGTCAAGGTCTACCACGCCAACGGTGCGCCGGTGGACGGTGGTGGCCGTGGCATCTACGCCCAGGCGTTCTGCGCGCGGCATCCGGATTTACCGGTGGAAGAAGACGGCCGACTCAACGACCCGGTGCTGCGAGAAAACTTCCTCACCCGCGTGTTCGCCTACAGTGCCTGGCAGCAGTTGCTGCGCGACGGCCTGACTCGCCGTGGCCTCACGGACTTCCACTCGCGCTACAAATACCTGCTGATGGCCCACAACCCGGTGCAGTACAAAACCCTGGGAAACCTGCTGGGCAACATGGGCCAGACCGACCCGAACGAACTCGGCCCACGCTACTTCAGCGAGCTGATGGCGGCCTTGAAAAAATGCGCCACCCGCCGCACCCACACCAACGTCCTGCAACACATCAGTGGCTATCTCAAACAGACCATCAGCCCTGAAGACAAACAGGAAGTGCAACACGTCATCGGCCAGTACCGCCACGGCATCGTGCCGTTGGTGGTGCCGTTGACGCTGCTCAAACACTACTTCCGTCAACACCCGGATCCCTACATTGCGCAACAGGTTTACCTGCAACCGCATCCGGAAAATCTCAGCCTGCGAAACGCNATCTAATGCCAATCCAATGAAAAGCCCACTCGACACCAGCGCCAGCGAAGACCTCGGCGCCGACTTCAAGAAAGCCCTCGACGAAGGCTGGCTGCCAATCCGTGAGGTCGCGCGGCAGACTGGTGTCAACGCCGTCACCCTGCGAGCCTGGGAACGGCGTTATGGCCTGATCGTGCCGCAACGCACGCCCAAGGGTCATCGACTGTTCTCTGCCGAACACGTTCAACGCATCCTGACGATCCTCACCTGGCTCAACCGTGGCGTGGCCGTCAGCCAGGTCAAGCCACTGCTCGACACTCCGCAGGCCTTTACCGAATCCGTCGAAAGCGATTGGCACGTGCTGCGCCATACGCTGCTGCAAGCGGTCACTCAACTGAACGAACGCACCGTCGATGACACGGTCAATCAGGCCATGGCGCTGTATCCACCACGGACCTTGTGCGCACAACTGCTGATGCCATTGCTGGCTGAACTGGAGCAACGCTGGCAAGGCCAGTTCGGCGCGCAGATGGAGCAAGTGTTTTTTTACTCCTGGTTACGCAGCAAATTTGGCGCACGCATCTACCATAACAACCGTCAGTTACGCACCGCGCCACTGTTGTTGATCAATCACTCGGACCTGCCACTGGAACCTCACCTGTGGCTGACCGCCTGGCTGATCAGCAGCGCCGATTGCCCGGTGGAAGTGTTTGACTGGCCGCTCCCCGCTGGCGAACTCGCGCTGGCGGTCGATCATCTGCAAGCCCGCGGCGTACTGCTGTATTCCAGCAAAGCGATGAATCTTTCGCAGCTGCCGAAACTTTTGAATGGTGTCAGTTGCCCAAAAATGATTGCCGGACCAACGGTATGCATCCATCACACCGAGTTGTCCGCACGAACGTTCAAGATTACTGATTTGTTCCTGGCTGAAGATCCGTTAGCAGCGCATCAGGACCTGATTCAGCGTGGGCTCATTTAATGGCGAATTTTTAATGAATCGTGCGGACACCTCTGTGCAATTGATCTGGCTGCGCAGCGACTTGCGCCTACAGGACAACACCGCCCTCTCGGCCGCCGCAGCCCGCGGCCCGACTGTGGCGGTGTACCTGCTGAGCCCGGAGCAATGGCTGGAGCACGATGATGCGCCATGCAAAGTGGATTTCTGGCTACGCAACCTGAGCGAGTTACGCGGCGCGCTGGATGAGCTGAACATTCCCTTGTTGATCCGCAAGGCATCTCGCTGGGATGAGGCACCCAGGGTGCTGCTCGATCTTTGCCAACAATTGAAGATTGGCGCGGTGCACGTCAACGAGGAGTACGGCATTCATGAAAGCCGTCGTGACGCAGCGGTGGCCGAAACACTGAAAGCCAATGCCATCGACTTTTTTAGCTACCTTGATCAACTGCTGTTAAAACCGGGCACTGTACTGACCAAAACGGGCACTTACTTTCAGGTGTTCAGCCAGTTCCGCAAGGCGTGTTACGACCGTCTGCGCGGGTCGTTGCCGAAGCGGGTCCCAGCACCTGCCGTGCAGGCGCCGCTGGCGATCAGCAGCGACAAGATCCCATCAAACGTTGAAGGTTTCGCAACGCCCNGCGACAACTTGCGCAGTCTATGGCCTGCCGGTGAAGCCGAAGCCCACCGTCGCCTCGACACCTTCGCCGATGCCCAGATCGACGACTACAAAAACGAACGCGATTTCCCGGCCAAACCGGGCACCAGCCAGCTGTCGGCCTATCTCGCCGCCGGGGTGATTTCCCCCCGCCAATGTCTGCACGCCGCGCTGCAAAGCAATCAGGGCGAGTTCGAAAGTGGCAAGGTCGGCGCCGTCACCTGGATCAACGAATTGCTGTGGCGCGAATTCTACAAACACATTCTGGTGGGCTACCCACGGGTCTCGCGTCATCGCGCCTTCCGCCCGGAAACCGAAGCCCTCGCCTGGCGCGATGCCCCGGATGAACTCCTGGCCTGGCAAGAAGCCCGTACCGGCCTGCCGATTATCGACGCGGCCATGCGTCAATTGCTTGAAACCGGCTGGATGCACAACCGTCTGCGCATGGTGGTGGCAATGTTCCTGACCAAGAACCTGCTGATTGACTGGCGTGAAGGCGAGCGTTTTTTCATGCGGCATCTGATCGATGGCGACCTGGCGGCGAACAACGGTGGCTGGCAGTGGAGTTCGTCCACTGGCACCGATTCAGCGCCCTACTTCCGGATTTTCAACCCGCTGAGCCAGTCGGAGAAATTCGACAGCGAGGGGCTGTTCATCAAGTACTGGCTGCCGGAACTGGCCGGGCTGAACAAGAAGGATGTGCACAACCCGGCGAACCTCGGCGGCCTGTTCGGCGTAGCGGATTATCCGTCACCGATCGTCAATCTGAGCAGCTCTCGCCAACGGGCGCTGGCCGCGTTCAAGAACCTGCCATCACGACAACCTGCCGGGCGATTGCCTGACTGAAAAGGAGAATGGGATGAGTTTTACACCTCCACGGCGCTACTGGCTGACAGGTGCCAGTAACGGCATTGGNGCCTCGCTGGCCGAAGAAATACTGAAAACCGGTGCTCACCTCGCGGTGAGCGCTCGCTCGGTGGCGCCACTCAAAGTCTTGTCCCAGCGTTATCCGGGACAAGTGCTGGTGGTGGCCGGTGACCTGACCAACAGCCAGACCGTGCGAGAAATCGGCGAACAGATCGCCGAGGCGTGGGGAGCTCTGGACACAGTGATTATCAACGCCGGCACTTGCGAATATGTCGACGTTCAGCAGTTCGATTCATCGATCGTCGAGCACGTAGTGCGCACCAACCTGCTTGCCAGCAGCTATTGCATCCAGGCTGCCCAGCCGCTCTTGCGCGCCGGCACCGCGCCGTATCTGGTGGGCGTCGCCAGCTCGGTCACCTACCTGCCGCTGCCACGGTCCGAGGCGCATGGTGCCTCAAAGCCCGGGCTGCGTTACCTGTTTGAATCGTCGCGAATTGATCTTGCACCGCAAGGCATCGAAGTCACCGTGGTCAGCCCGGGGTTTGTCGAGACGCCGCTGACGGCGCACAACGTCTCCATGCCACTCAGCTGGCCGGTGGACAAGTCCGCACGCTACATCTTCGCCGAACTCAAGAATCGTCCACTGGAGATAGCCTTTCCGGCGTTGTTCATGGCCGACCACTGGCCATTGTCGACAAGACCCAACCGAGGAAAACTGGCAATCGGCAAACGCATGGTGCGCAGCAATCCGCCGATCAAGGACCAGCCGTGAAATCACCTGCCTCTCAAGGCTGATCGCACCTGGCTGCTGAATCGCAGCCATAAGATCACCCTGTTCGAACCGGTAACCAAGCGTCCGTCAGGCCTTTCACACAGCACCGGCTCAGTGCCTTACACTGGGCGCCATGAAAACCATTCCCCATACGCAAATCGCCGAGCCTGCGGTCACATGCTCGACCTGCGCAGCTTGCTGCTGTCAGCTCGAAGTCATGCTGATCACAGACACGGGCGTGCCCGAACGTTTTATCGATACCGATGACTGGGGTGGGGAAGTCATGCTGCGTCTGGATGACGGCTGGTGCGCCGCGCTGGATCGCAACACGATGATGTGCACCATCTATGAAAAACGCCCGTTGATCTGCCGGGAGTTCGAGATGGGCGCACCAGAATGCATCGACGAACGCCAAGGGATTACCACGGCGTATCGCTGAAGTCGAAGTCAACCGAATACAAATGTGGGAGCAAGCCTCTGTGGCGAGGGGATTTATCCCCGTTGGGCTGCGTAGCAGCCCCAGCATTTCAAAGTTAAACCGCGTCTACGACTGCTTCGCAGTCGAACGGGGATAAATCCCCTCGCCACATGACTTGCTCCCACATTCAAAGCGCCTACAACGGCATCGTGTAGTGCAGCGAGTAGCTTTCTACGCCGTCGTTGTAACTGTTAAGACCGGCATTGGAGTAGTGCGTCGCACGAATCCCGACTTCATGTCCGCCCGCAAAGCGCAGACCAAAGCCGAATCGGTCTTCGAACTGAAAAGCACCACCGAGGTTGTTGTCTTCAAGTTCGCTATGAGCGAACAACGCCACGCCAATCCCGGCCTCCAGGTACGGCTTGACGTTCTGACCGGCAAACTCGTAAACAAACACAGGCGAGAACGACAGGCTGTGGTTGCTGGAGGTCGTGTCGCCTTCCCAATAGGTGTAGGCACCGCTCCAGTAACCGGTCACACGACCGATATCACTCTGCAACCAGCTCTTGTCCCAATCGAATTGCATGCCCAGTCGATAGGTCATGGTCGAGTCGCTGGTCTCTCCGACCGCGAACTCCACGCCTGCCGCCTGTGCGGTAAAACTGTGCCCCATCAGTGCAGCCGCAATCGCGGCCAAGCAGAATAGTCGCTTCATTAGAAACATCCTTTTCCGAACGATTTCGTAAGGTTTTTTTGTTGCTTGACGCTATAGAAGTCGACGATTAATCAGAAGTTCACCCCAATTACTCGCTTGCCCCGAGTTTTGTTTACTCCTTGAAGCTTCGCACAACGCCAGCGGTATTCCACAGTATCGGCAAGATATTTCTGAAATGCTCTGGATCGGCACTCGTCCAGAACTGTGCCGCACGTGCAGGCCCCTCGGCAAGCAATTCCCGCTCGGCCAACAATCGCTGAAGTTGCCGCGCTACAGCGGCGCCGGTATCAATCAAGCTGATGTCATCGGGGATCATCTGCTTAAGCAACGGTTTTAGGAAAGGATAATGCGTGCAGCCCAGAATTATCGTGTCGCACCCGGCGCCGAGCAGTGGTTCGACATACCTGGCCAGCAACTGGCGCAATGCCTCGCTGTGCAGATCGCCGTTTTCAATCAGCTCCACCAGGCCGGGGCACGGCTGAGTGATGACGCGCACATCGGTGGCGAATCGGTCGAGCAACGCGGCGAACTTGGCACTCTGCAAGGTGCCGGTGGTAGCGAGCACACCGACCACACCGCTGCGGGTGGCGGCAGCGGCCGGTTTGACCGCCGGCTCCATGCCGACGATGGGCCACTCGGGATAATCGCGTCGCAAGTCGGCAACGCCAGCGACCGTCGCCGTGTTGCAAGCCAGCACCAAGGCCTTGGCGCCCTGCTGCTGAAAAAAACCGGCCATCACGCTGCAGCGATGACGGATGAATTCCGGGGTTTTCTCGCCGTAGGGAATATTCCCGCAATCGGCGACGTACAACAGTGACTCGTTGGGCAGCAAACGCTGGATCTCGGCCAGCACCGAAAGCCCACCGACGCCGGAGTCGAACACGCCAATCGGCGCTTCACGCATGCTTCGAACCACAAACGCTGCAGCCCGGATCACGCTTGACCCGCAATTCGCGGAAGCGCGAGCCCAAGGCATCGATCAACAACAGGCGCCCCACCAGCGGNTCGCCGAAACCCACCAGCAACTTCATGGCTTCCANCGCCTGNAGGCTGCCCACCAGGCCAACCAATGGCCCTACGACGCCGGCTTCGCTGCAGGTCAGTTCGGCTTCGCTGCCGTGACCATATAAACAGTGGTAGCACGGGCTTTCCGGACGACGCGGGTCAAACACTGACAACTGCCCTTCGAGCCGAATCGCTGCGCCGCTGACCAGAGGTTTGCCGGCAGCGACACACGCAGCGTTGACCGCTTCGCGGGTGGAGAAGTTGTCGGAACAGTCCAGCACCAGATCCACCGCGGCCACGGCGGCGGCCAGGGAATCTTCGTCCAGCGCGGTGCGATGGGCGATCAACTGAATTTCGGGATTGATTGCAGTCAGTCGGCGGATCGCCGAGTCGACCTTGCTCAGGCCAACGCTGTCGGTGTCATGGACGATCTGGCGTTGCAGGTTGGTCAGGTCGACAGTGTCGAAGTCCGCCAGATGCAACTCACCGACGCCGGCGGCGGCCAGATACAGCGCAACCGGCGAGCCGAGACCGCCAAGACCGACGATCAACACGCGGCTTTCTTTCAGTCGCAACTGGCCGTCGATGTCGACGTGTTGCAACAGAATCTGCCGACTGTAGCGCAACAATTCCTGATCATTCAGCACGGCAGGCGCCCCAGGCTGATACGTTCGTGACCGCCCAGATCGGTGCGGCTGTGGACTTCTTCAAAGCCGCGGGTCAGCAGCAAATCGCGTACCGCAGTGGCTTGATCGTAACCGTGTTCAAGCATCAGCCAACCGCCCGCTTCCAGATAATCCGGCGCCTGGGCGACGATCAGACGCAGATCGTCGAGCCCATCGACGCCAGCCACCAGGGCACTGGCCGGTTCGAAGCGCACATCGCCTTCCACCAGATGCGGGTCGGCGGAGGCGATGTAAGGCGGGTTGCTGATGATCAGCTGAAAACGCTGACCTTCCAGCGCACTGAACCAATGACTGCTCAGCACGGTGGCGTTGTTCAGATGCAAGCGCTGGCGATTGCGCTCGGCCAGGGCCACGGCTTCGAGCACGCGATCCACGGCGGTCACCTTCCAGGCCGGACGCTCGCTGGCCAGGGCCAACGCAATGGCGCCGCTGCCGGTGCCGAGGTCGAGGACCTTGGCAGGTGTGGCTGGCAGGAGTTCAAGCGCCGCTTCCACTAACAGCTCGGTGTCCGGGCGCGGGATCAGCGTGTGCGGCGCCACTTCCAGATCAAGTTTCCAGAAACCTTGCTGACCGAGGATGTAGGCCACTGGCTCACCGCCACGGCGGCGCTGCAAATACTCGGCAAATTTAAGTGCCGCTTCGCTTGGAACGATGCGCTCGGGCCAGGTGTGCAGAAAACTGCGGGACTTGCCCAACGCAGCGGCCAGCAACAGTTCGGCATCCAGGCGCGCGGAGGGCGAATCTGGCAGGTCGGCGGCGCGTAACAAACTGGCAATGATCGTCATTTACTCACCTATCGCTGCCAATTGGTCGGCCTGGTATTCGGCCAGCAACGGCTCGATCACCGCATCGACGCCACCCGCGAGGATTTCGTCGAGGGAATACAGCGTCAGGTTGACCCGGTGGTCGGTGACCCGCCCCTGGGCAAAGTTGTACGTGCGGATTCGCTCCGAGCGATCGCCCGAACCGACCAGCAACTTACGCTCGCTGGCGATAGCGTTCGCGGCGGCACTGGTTTGCTGATCGTTGAGCTTGGCCGACAGCCAGGACATCGCCCGGGCGCGGTTCTTGTGCTGGGAACGTTCTTCCTGGCACTCGACGACGATACCGGACGGCAAGTGCGTGATGCGGATCGCCGAGTCCGTCTTGTTAACGTGCTGACCACCGGCACCGGAGGATTTGTAGGTATCGATGCGCAAATCCGAGGGGTTGATCTCGATTGCTTCCTGCTCGTCCGGCTCGGGCAACACGGCTACGGTGCAGGCCGAGGTGTGGATGCGACCCTGGGATTCAGTAGCGGGAACCCGTTGTACGCGGTGGGCACCGGATTCGAATTTCAGCTTGCCGTAGACGTTGTCGCCTTCGACGCGGGCGATGACTTCTTTAAAGCCGCCGTGTTCACCGATNTTCTCCGAGAGGATTTCCACCCGCCAGCCGCGACGCTCGGCGTAACGCGAATACATGCGGAACAGGTCGCCGGAGAAAATCGCCGCCTCGTCACCGCCGGTGCCGGCGCGGATTTCGAGGAACACGTTACGACCATCGTTCGGATCCTTGGGCAGCAGCATGCGTTGCAGGCTGGCTTCGATGTCGATCAGTTGCTCTTTGGCTTCGCGGACTTCTTCCACGGCCATTTCGCGCATGTCCGGGTCGCTGTCCTTGAGCAGCGCCTGNGCGCCCTCGAGATCNCTTTGNACCTTGAGCAACTGTTTATAGGTTTCGACAATCGGTTCGACTTCCGCGTATTCCTTGGAATAGGTGCGGAATTTGGTCTGATCGGAAATGACTTCGCCGTCGCCAAGCAAGGCGGTCAATTCCTCGAAACGGTCCTGGAGGATGTCCAGCTTATTGAGCAGTGACGCTTTCATTGCGGTTTTTTATCCGAAAAGCTATCCGATGAGCCCTCATTCAGGGCAAAGAGTTCCTGGGCCATGGCCAGCGCATCGAGGCGGCCTTCGGCAGAGAGCTTTTTCAACTGCACGCTCGGTGCGTGCAAGAGTTTGTTGGTCAGGCCCCGCGCCAGCTGCACCAGCACGTCTTCGGCGCTGCTGCCGTTGGCCAGCATGCGCTGGGCCTTCTGCAATTCTTCGTCGCGCANGCGCTCGCTTTGTTGGCGATAGGCCTTGAGCACATCCACCGCCGCCAGTTCACGCAGGCGGACCATGAAATCTTCGGCACCGATCGAGACCATCTCTTCCGCCGCCTGGGCTGCGCCCTGGCGGCTCTTGAGGTTCTCGGCGACCACTTCGTGGAGATCGTCGACGCTATACAGGTAAACGTCGTCCAGTTCGCCGACTTCCGGCTCGATATCCCGGGGGACGGCGATGTCTACCATGAAGATCGGCTTGTGCTTGCGCAGTTTCANGGCGCTTTCCACCGCGCCCTTGCCCAGGATCGGCAACTGGCTGGCGGTGGAGCTGATAACGATGTCGCTGCGCACCAGTTCCGCCGGGATGTCCGAGAGCAACACCGCGTGGGCGCCGAACTGCTCGGCCAGAATGCTCGCGCGCTCCAGGGTGCGGTTGGCNACGACGATGCGCTTTACACCCAATTCGTGCAGGTGGCGGGCGACCAGGGTGATGGTCTCGCCAGCGCCGATCAGCAAGGCCTGGCTGCGTTGCAGGTCGCTGAAAATCTGTTTCGCCAGACTGACCGCGGCAAACGCCACGGACACCGGGTTCTCGCCGATGGCGGTGTCGGTGCGCACCTGTTTGGCCGCATTGAACGTGGCCTGGAACAGCCGCCCGAGCAACGGACCGATGGTGCCGGCCTCGCGGGCCACGGCGTAGGCCGATTTCATCTGGCCGAGAATCTGCGGTTCGCCCAACACCAGCGAATCGAGCCCGGAGGCCACCCGCATCATGTGACGAACTGCCGCATCATCTTCGTGCACATAAGCGCTCGCGCGCAGCTCTTCGAGGCTCAAATGGTGATAATCGGCCAGCCAGCGCAGGATGACGTCCGCCGAAAGGTGATCCTGTTCTATATAGAGTTCACTGCGATTGCAGGTGGAGAGGATCGCAGCTTCGCGGCTGTCGGTCAGTCGGCAGAGCTGCTGCAAAGCCTCCACCAGCTGCTCAGGGGTAAAGGCCACGCGCTCGCGGACGTCTACTGAAGCAGTCTTGTGGTTAATACCGAGTGCAAGGAAGGCCATTCAAGGTCGCTGATNGTGACGTGAAGCCGGCAATTGTCCTACTTCGACAGAGCCAGAACAACTACCGCTGACTATTGTCCCAATGACCTGCCTCTATAAAGGNGCCNATTGAGTCTCGGTTATGTTTGGCCGAAGGCTTGTGTCATGATGATCCGACCGCAGGTTAGTCGTCCTCTTCCTATATGAATAGATCTTCCGCGTTGCTCCTCGCTTTTGTCTTCCTCAGCGGCTGCCAGGCCTTGGCNCCCGTTTCGTCGGACGGTACGCCGCCGGTCGAAGACAGCACTCCGGCCCCTGAAAAGCCCAAGGTNTACAGCTCATTCAGTGAAGAAACCNTCTTCAGNCTGTTGAGCGCCGAACTGGCTGGCCAGCGCAATCGTTTCGACATTGCCCTGGACAACTACGTGACCCAGGCGATCAACACTCAGGATCCGGGCATCTCCGAGCGGGCATTCCGTATCGCCGAGTACCTGGGCGCCGATCAGGCTGCCCTGGACACCNCGTTGATCTGGGCGAAAAACGCGCCGCAAGACCTTGAGGCGCAACGGGCCGCTGCCGTGCAACTGGCTCGTGCCGGGCGTTATGACGACTCCATGGCCTATATGGAGAAAGTCCTGCAAGGCAAGGGCGACACGCATTTCGACTTCCTCGCCCTGTCTGCGGCCGATACCGACCAGGACACGCGCAACGGCTTGATGAAAAGTTTTGACCGTTTATTGCAGCGCCATCCGAACAACAGTCAGCTGATTTTCGGCAAAGCCTTGCTGATGCAACAGGACGGTGACGCCAAGGGTGCGCTGGGCCTGCTGGAAGACAATCCTCCGGACGAAGGCGAAATAGCACCGATTCTGCTGCGCGCACGCCTGCTGCAGACCCTCAGTCGTGGCGATGAAGCCTTGCCGCTGCTGCAAAAAAGCATCAAGAAATACCCGGACGACAAACGCCTGCGCCTGACTTATGCGCGCATGCTGGTTGAACAGGACCGCATGGACGACGCCAAAGCCGAGTTCTCGAGCCTGGTTCAGCAGTACCCCGAAGACGACGAACTGCGTTACTCCCTGGCATTGGTTTGCCTGGAAGCCAAGGCCTGGAAGGAGGCCAAGGGCTATCTGGAAGACCTGATTGCCCGGGAAAGCCACGTCGATTCGGCGCACTTGAACCTCGGTCGTATCGCTGAAGAGCGCAATGACCCTCAAGGCGCGCTGATCGAGTACGCCCAGGTCGGCCCGGGCAACGATTACCTGCCGGCGCAATTGCGTCAGGCCGATATCCTGATGAACAACGGCAAGACCGCCGAAGCCCAAAGCCGNCTGGCTGCGGAGCGCGATGAACAGCCCGATTACGCGATTCAGTTGTATTTGATCGAAGCCGAAACCTTGTCCGCCAATAAACAGCCCGACAAGGCCTGGAATGTATTGAAGCAAGCCTTGCAGCAATACCCGGACGATCTGAATCTGCTGTACACCCGCGCCATGCAAGCGGAAAAACGCAATGACCTGGCGCAGATGGAAAAAGACCTG
>Ga0065714_10002437_pt1 | contig 17662 bp, 14 predicted proteins | sample MisRhiReplicate2_FD_59101 | JGI IMG/M metagenome (GOLD analysis project Ga0065714, IMG submission 59101) | Miscanthus rhizosphere microbial communities from Kellogg Biological Station, MSU, sample Rhizosphere Soil Replicate 2: eDNA_1 v2... | ecosystem: Host-associated > Plants > Roots >...
TAATACAAAAAATGATTAATTTCATGAAAGCATCCAAATATACCTTATGTCCGGAACCACATCTTTTAGGGCTAATTCTTTCTTTAAAACTATCTTGGAAAGTCGCTTTTCATTACTGAATACCTCGGTTAATAAAATTATATTTATCGGTCTTGTTACCATAATCAGCCTGCTTTTCATGTATACTTTTGTGCCTTTTAATATCAATAATTGGTATAACGTTAGCAAACTGACCCTGTTAAAGATCTTCAGTACTTTCTCATTTGCCGGAACCCTAACACTGCTGTTTACCCAATTTGGTCTACGTAAATGGTTAAGAGTGCAGCAGCTTACTTATGGACAATATTTCTTCTTTTTTATAGGAGAGATTATGATTTTGACATTTGGGATACTGGCCTGCGATTGGATTCTGGATAATCATCCGGATTTTACGCTTAATAACTACCTGGATACATTCAGTTATGTTTTATTAATCGCTATTCCCCCATATGCTATTTCCTTACTCATTTTATTTGGCGCACAACAGCATAAATTGGCACATAGCCTTCCCCAGGTAACAACCGAACCCAGGCAGCTTTCAGATAATCTGCTGATTGGTGATGAAAATGGTAAGATTATTTTAACCCTTCATCCTAATAATGTTCTTTTTTTTAAATCGGAAGATAATTATGTTGATGTTCATTATCTATTAGGGGGAGAAGTGAAAACTGAATTGATACGTACCACGCTAAAAAAAATTGAATCAACCTGCAATTACTCGGGGTTGATTAGGGTTCATAGATCGTACACCGTTAATATTAAAGCGCTCTCATCTTCCAGGAAGACTCATAAGGGGTACGTGCTTCAGTTCGACCCATTACCCGGCTTACAAATTCCGGTGTCGGCCTCACATCAAAAAAAGTTTGAAGCATACCATCAGTCCATTCACCCCATTATAGCCTAGTTTCATCCCAAACAGCTGTTTATCGTTGTGTGTGGGTGTGTCTGTGAGGTATATTGCATTAAGCAATCACAAACCAAAACCAAACACAATGAAAGTAACTCGACTATTTTTATTGATTTTTTCGCTCTTTTCATTCGGCAGTTTAAATGCCCAGGTGATTAAAGGGACGATTAAAAACAGCGCCACACTGGAAGGTGCACAAGCGGTATCCGTTCATATTAAAAATTCATCGGAAGGCACATATACAGACGACCGTGGAAGGTTTCAGCTGACTACTAAAAAGAAATTTCCCATTGTGCTGATCCTTTCCTCTATTGGTTATGAAACCAAAGAAGTGAATGTAGCAGGTAGTTCCACTCCAATTGAGGTAATGCTTAATCCAGCCTCCATATTAGGCCAGGAGGTGGTCGTTTCGGCAAGTAGGGTAGTGCAGAAGAAATTGTCTTCTCCGGTAACTATTGAACAGATCAGTAGTAGGGATATCAGTAATTCACCGCAGTTGAATTATATGGATATGATACAGGGGCTTAAAGGTGTTGATGTAACCGTGTCCAGTATAGGTTTTACAAGTATTTCTACAAGGGGATTTAATACGAGTGGCAATACCAATTTCACACAGATTGTTGACGGAATGGATAACCAGGCGCCGGGACTTAACTTCCCCCTGGGTTCTGCTATTAGTTTAACGCAGCTCGATGTAGATAACATAGAGGTGCTTTCGGGTGCCTCTTCTGCATTGTATGGTTCCAGAGGTTTAAATGGAACGATGGTGATGACTGGGAAAAGCCCTTTCAAACATCAGGGCTTAAGTGTGCTCGTTACGCAGGGGGTAAATCATGTTAAAAATAACAGAGATTACGACCCGGTAGGTGCGTCGCCATACTATGATTGGGCAATTCGATATGCTAAAAAGATCAATGAGAAATTCGCGTTTAAAGTTAATGGACAGTATACCCGGGCCAATGATTGGGTGGCAACTGATAGTACCAATAAGAATGGGCCGGGAACGAGGTTTACTGATCCAAATTACAATGGGGTAAACTTTTATGGTGGAGCGACCAACGCTGATATTAATCCGTTTTTACAAGGCGCACTCGCTGGCGACCCTTCTCTTGCTCCACTGATTGAGCCATTGCTTACCAAGCCAAATTATGTTGCCAGAACCGGTTATCCCGAATACGGTTATCTGGATAATAAAGCCCAATTGCTTAAAGTAAATGCGGAGTTAAGGTATAAGATCAATCCCAGATTGGAGGCGATCGTGTCCGGGACCTATGGCACTGGAAATATTGTATATACTAATGATACCAGATACCAGATTAAGGACTTCAAAGTTGGACAGTACAGAGCAGAGGTGAGGAGTGAAAGCTGGTTTGTACGTGCTTATACTACTTCAGAAAATTCGGGAAGAACGATTATTGCAGGTCCAACTGCGCAGTACATCAATGAAGGTTGGAAAACCAGTTACGACGGCAATGTGGGAGGCTGGTATCCTGAATATACGGGTGCATTATTAGGCGCTCTTGCTGGTGGTGCAAACTTAAATGATGCCCATTTAGCAGCCAGGGCATTTGCTGATCAGGGACGCGCAGAATTGGGTTCGCCAGAGTTTAATGCATTAAAGGAAAAGATTTCTAATACACCTATTTCTGAAGGTGGTACTTTATTTTTGGATCGCAGTAAATTGTATAACGCTGAAGCGCAGTATAACTTCTCAGATCTGGTAAAGTTTATGAGTGTGATAGGCGGTGTGAACTGGCGTTTGTATAGTTTGGATAGCAAGAATACTTTATTCCCGGATAAGGACAAGCCTATTAATGTAAAAGAGTATAGTGCCTATGTACAACTGGCAAAAAAGGTAGCGGCAGACCAATTGAGTTTGAGTACTTCTTTCAGGTATGATAAGAATACCTTGTTTGCCTCGCCTAAAGTGACCTCAAGAGCTTCTGCAGTGTATGAATTCATGAAAGAGAATTTTATCAGGTTCTCTTATCAAAATGCCTATAGCTTCCCATCAAATATCCAGGCTTTACAAAATACGCTTAATGGGTTTAATAGCTACTCGTCGGGAGGTTCATCATTATTGTTGAATGATAACTATCAATTTAATAAATATCCACCATACACCCTTGAAAGTGTGTCGGATTTCCAGCAATCAGGGAATGCTTCGGATTTAAAACGATTCGAGTACAGTGATATTAAACCACAGTCGGTAAATGCCTTTGAGTTGGGCTACGCAGCATTAATTGGAAAGCGGGTTATGTTTGATGTGTTAGGGTACTTTTCTACCTGGAAGAACTTTATCGGTTACGCCAATGTTGCAAATACACCTGGAACTGCTGATGTAAATGCATTTAAAGATCACAGTACCTATGTGCAGTATAACATAGCCTTTAATGGTGGACAAACTGTAAATACATATGGTTATGCTGCCAGTGTGAGTGTCGATCTGTCACATAATTTTTTAGCTAAGGTTAACTACTTCTCAGACCACATCAAGAACAAAAACAATAGTCAGGTAAATAACTTTAATACGCCGGATTATCACATCAATATGGAGTTTGGTAACAGTGGTTTCGGGAAGAAACAACAGTGGTCATTCGGTACCACCATGCGTTATAAACCAGGTTATTTCTATGTTGTTTCGGGTGGTTTGGCTCAAGGACAAGTGCCTGGTTCGACCGTTATTGATGCTCAGGTAAGTTATAAGCTTATTAAAGCACGCTCAGGAATAAGATTGGGCGCTACAAATATTACCAACAAATATTATTCAACCGGGGTTGCCAATCCAAATATTGGCGCCGTGTATTATGTAACTTATGCTTATAACATCCTTTAATATGAAATCAATATCTTCCTTATTAATCATCTTTGTTGTTGCTATCTTCCTGTCCTCTTGTGTGGGGAATAGGTCTTTGAAAGAGGGGAACTATAAAACTACCTTAACCTTTAAGCCCGGAGAAGAGCAGAAAATTGCCGAAGCCTTTTTATCATTAAAAGACAGTACGCAGATTATACTAAAACAAGGTACTTATAAATTCGATAACTTAAGTATCGCGCAGGTAAATCACATTCTGATCCAGGGCGAAGGCTATGATAAAACCATTCTTGATTTTAAAGAACAAAGTCAGGGTGGGGAAGGCATCAGGGTAACCGATGTTAAAGGCTTTATTATTGATGGCATGATGATTCGAGATTCAAAAGGCGATTTGCTGAAGATCAATAAAAGTCGCGATGTAACGGTAACCAATCTGCATGCAGTTTGGAGTAAGGCCGATTCAACGAGTGGAGGTTACGCCATTTACCCTGTTATGTGTAAAAATGTACTGATAGAAAATTGTTATACTGAGGGATCTTCGGATGCGGGCATTTATGTGGGGCAAACAGATAGTGCGATTGTGAGAAAGTGTAAGGCCGCTAAGAATGTTGCAGGTTGTGAAATTGAAAATACATCCAATGCTGAGGTCTATGATAATGAGTTTTATAACAACACAGCTGGATTTCTGATATTCGATCTGCCGGATCTTTCTAAAAAAGGTGGCCATGTTAAGGCCTATAATAATTACATCCATGATAATAATTTCAGGAATTTTGCAAAGGCAGGTAGTTTTGGTACTTCCTGGGGGGTGGGTAATGCGTCGCCTGGTAGTGGTGTTATTATATTAGCAGCGTCGGATATTGAAATATATAATAACCGGATCATTAATAACAACAGTTCGGCAATTACTATTGCTTCGGGCTTTGCTGTTGATGATAAAGCTGCAGAAAAAATGAATGCCAATTATTCTCCTATTTCTAAAAACATCAAGATTCACGATAATACTATAGAAATGGGAGCTGCATTTCCTGGGCCAGCCTATGAACATCGTATTGGTAAAATCCTGGTGGCGGTTGAGCAGCAGCTGAATGCCGGTAATCCTTCAAGAAAAAATAAACGCATTCCTTTTATTATGTATGATGGTATCTCCAGTAATATTTTAACAAAAGGAACCGGGGTTAACCCTGATGGTATTTGCATTAAGCAAACGGGGGATAATCTGTTTGTAAACGCCGACTTTTCAAACATCACTAACCCAAAAAACTGGAAACCCAATACAGACATTACTCCTTATATCTGCAAGTAAAATTAGTATAGATGCGCACAACTTATATTTTAGGAATTATTCTTCTTTTCAGTACTTCAATTTCCTTAATCGGTAGTCAGGGCTGTAAAAATAACACTGGCCGAAGCAGTCAGCGTAATGCTTTTGTGTTTAAGGAAAAGTTATCTGATTATGGCTTTTTTAAAAATAAGCTGAATAAACTGGAAGGCAGGGAAGGGGTTTTACGTTATGACATCAGCACCGCATTGTTTACGGATTATGCCATCAAAGATCGTTTCATTGTATTACCTCATGGAGCAGCAATGAATTATACCAATGAGGGGGCGCTTGATTTTCCTGATGGAACGATTATCATTAAGAATTTTGCCTATACCAATGTTAATCACGAAAGGATCATGATTGAAACCAGGTTGCTTGTTAAAGACCCTGGGGATAAAAACTGGAAGGTGATGGACTATTTGTGGAATAAGGAACAGACTGAAGCCGTTAAGCACATCACAGGCGCGAAGATCCCGATTGAATTGCTTGACAACGAAGGGAATAAGCTATTGACGAATTATCAGGTGCCAAATACGAATGACTGCAAGCGTTGTCACATTAAAGATGATGCGTTGATTCCGATTGGTCCAAAGGCGAGAAACCTTAATGTTATTGTTGCAGGGCAAAGCATTAATCAGCTTAAAGCCTGGGCTGCAAAAGGAGTATTAAAGGGCTTACCAGAAGGGGGAGGCGTACCACAGTTGCCCGACTGGGCTGATGCGAAACATTTTAGTCTGGAACAACGCGCCAGGGCATATCTTGATGTCAATTGTGCACATTGTCATACCCGGGGAGGTGACGCTTATAATACGGGCTTGTTCTTAGAGTATGAACAAACGAATCCTAATCATCTGGGGATTAAAAAAGCACCTGTATCTGCCGGAGGGGGTGCTGGAGGATTAGATTATGATATTATACCCGGGGATGCTGAACATTCCATTTTAGCCTATAGGATGAATAGCACCGAGCCTGGTACAGCAATGCCCGAACTCGCAAGGACACTGCCTCATAAAGAAGGAATAAAGTTAATCCGGGACTGGATAAATAGTATGACGAAATAATCCTGATGTCGTTACTTTTTTATCTTTTTTAGCAGGCTTTCTACAATTCTAGGGTAATGCAGGTGTTCCAGTTGTTGCCCTTTGAATTTGACCATCTCCAGGTTATCGCCTTTATCGATGCGGTATTTAGCCTGGTAAATGTATTCTCCTTCGTCGTAATTTTCGTCTACATAATGTATGGTGATACCGCCTTCGGCCTCTCCTGCTTCCATTACAGCGTTATGAACATTGTCGCCATACATACCTTTGCCACCAAACTTAGGTAAAATAGCAGGGTGAATATTTACAATACGACCTGGGTATTCGGCGATGAGATTTTTAGGGATCAACCATAAGAAACCAGCAAGCACAATCAGGTCAATCTCCAGGTTTTTTAGGAGATCGATAATGTTTTCTGTTTGATAAAATTCATGTCTGTCGAACACATGAGAAGGGATCTCAAAATTATCTGCCCGTTGTAAAACGTAAGCGTCAGGATTGTTGGTTAGCACCAAAGCGATTTCAACTTCTGTGCTTTTTTTAAAGTGCTCCATTATTTTTTGAGCATTTGATCCTGATCCTGAGGCAAATATGGCAATGCGCTTCTTCATGAGGTTTCTGTTGGTTTTATTTGTGACCAAAGATAAAAAATAATAGCTACCAAGTGTAATTGTTCAGATTTGTAAAAATGATAAGGTAAATGAACATTTTGTGCTAAATTGAGTTGTTTTAGGGAACAGTATGATTTACTATCTTATTGTTAACCTATTTAAAACCCTATAAAGAAATATCATGGAAACAAACACCCGTAGGAATTTTATTAAAAATACATTGACCGTCTCCCTGGCAGTTGCGATTGGATCTCCAATTTTGTTGGGTGGAGAAGCTGCAATGGCTGCTGCTGTATCCGATGAAAAAGGTTCAGGTCTTGCTCCTTTGAAGTTTACGCAACTCCCTTTGAAATATACATATGGTGCTATGGAGCCTTACATTGATGCGCTTACCATGGAAATCCATTATACCAAACATCATACTGCCTATATTAAGAATGTAAATGATGCTATTGCTGCTGAGCATATTCCTTATTCTACAATCAAGGAGTTTTTCGATAATGCCTCAAAGCTTTCTGCTAAGGCCCGCAATAATGGTGGAGGCGCCTGGAACCACAATTTCTTTTTTGAGACTTTAAAGCAAGGGCCTTCAGCAGGGCCACAGGGGAAATTAAAAGACGGTATCGTTAAGGCTTTTGGTTCGGTAGATAAATTTAAGGAGCAGTTCTCAGCTGCTGCAGCATCGCGTTTTGGCTCGGGCTGGGCATGGTTGGTAAATGATAGGGGGACTTTAAAGATTACCTCAACTGCCAATCAGGATAATCCATTATTTGATAATGCTGAAGTAAAAGGTGTGCCTTTGTTAGGACTGGATGTCTGGGAGCATGCTTATTATCTTAAATATCAGAATAAGCGAGCAGATTATATTGCCAATTGGTGGAATCTGGTGGATTGGGATGTGGTGAGTAAAAGACTGAAGTAATAGCGGAATTTATACCTTTGTCTGAAATAATTGGACAAAAAGCAATTATGAAAAAAATATTTGCATAATGCTTTTGTAATTTAAAAACATTAGTTCTATATTTGCAGTCCGAAAAAAGAAAGAATAACAGAGCATTGCTCTAACTATAAAATACTTTAATAACAAAAAATGGCAAATCATAAATCTTCATTAAAAAGAATTAGAGCAAACGCAACTAAACGTTTACGTAACAGATATCAGGCAAAAACAACACGTACGTTTATCAAAAGATTGCGTGCTGCTGAAGATAAAAAAACTGGATTAGAATTACTTCCTAAAGTAGTTTCTATGCTAGATCGTTTAGCCAAAAAGAACGTTATTCACAAAAACAAAGCAGCTAACAACAAATCTAAGTTGACTAAATTTGTTAATGGCTTAAAATAAACATAGCTTTACAATATTAAAAACGGGATGTGCTAACGCATATCCCGTTTTTTTTTGTTCAAAAAAATGAACTTGTAAAGATGAATCCTTACCAGGAAAAGATCGGTATAAAATTTTGGGCGGAAGCTGATCGTCCCCGCGAAAAGCTATTACTTAATGGTCGCAGGCATCTTACTGATGCAGAGCTGATCGCTATTTTAGTCGGCTCCGGTAGTAAAAACGAAACGGCGGTGGACCTCAGTAAACGGATTTTGTTATTTTATAACAATGATCTGGATGCGCTGGGAAAAGCTTCGGTAAAAGACCTGTCCAAATTTAAAGGAATTGGAGAAGCTAAAGCGGTTGCTGTCGTTGCTGCGCTGGAGCTTGGAAGAAGGAGAAAAGAAACTGCAGGTGCTGAGCTCGATAGGATAACTACCTCCGCAGAGGCATTCGATATTTTATTGCCCGTTTTTGCTGATCTGAATCATGAAGAATTTTGGATATTGATGCTGAATCGTGCTAATTGTGTGATTGGTAAACAGCCAATCAGTAAGGGTGGGGTGACGGGGACAGTCGCAGATCCGAAAGTCATTTTTAAAACTGCACTGGAGCATAATGCCACATATGTGATTCTGGCGCACAATCATCCTTCCGGGAATTTGAAGCCCAGTCAACAGGATATTAACATGACTAAAAAAATGGTTGAGGCTGGCAGAGTGCTGGATCTAAACGTACTCGATCATTTAATTATTACGGATAAATTATTTTACAGCTTTGGAGATGCAGGTTTAATTTAGATGCTCATAGCTTTCTGCTTTCAGCATTAAATAATATCTTTGCATTTTATAGAATAAAAATGAAGATATCATACAACTGGCTAAAACAATTCATTCAAACAGATAAAACACCACAGGAACTCTCTCTGATATTAACCAATATAGGTTTAGAAGTGGAGAGCCTGGAAACAGTACAACCTGTTGCAGGTGGTCTGGAAGGATTGGTAGTAGGTCATGTGTTGAGCTGCGTACAGCATCCGAATGCTGATCGTTTACGCGTAACGACTATAAATGTAGGTGGACCTGAAGTTTTACAGGTTGTTTGTGGTGCGCCCAATGTAGCACAAGGCCAGAAGGTTGTAGTCGCAACTGTCGGTACTACTGTATATCCGAATTCCGGCGAGCCATTCAAAATCAATAAGTCTAAAATAAGAGGAGAGGAGTCTGTAGGGATGATCTGTGCTGAAGATGAGATTGGCTTAGGTGTTTCTCATGATGGTATTATGGTTCTTCCTGAAGACACGCTAGTGGGTACAACAGCGAAAGCTTATTTTAATTTGGAAGATGATTACCTTTTTGAAATTGGCCTTACGCCTAACAGGGCCGATGCTGCTTCGCATTTAGGTGTGGCAAGGGATTTAGCTGCTTATTTCCGTACCAATATACAGATGCCTGATATTTCGGGCTTTAAAACAGATAACGAAGATTTACAGATCGATGTAAAGGTTGAGGATACAGAAGCTTGTCCGAGGTACAGTAGTGTAACCATTAGCGGTGTTACTGTTAAGGCTTCACCTGACTGGTTGCAGGATAAATTGAAAGTGATCGGTATCAGACCGATTAACAATGTTGTAGATATTACCAATTATGTTTTGCACGATCTTGGTGTGCCGCTGCATGCTTTTGATGCAGATCAGATCAAAGGAGGGCAGGTAAGGGTTAAAAAATGTGCTGAAGGCACTCCATTTGTAACGCTTGATGGTGTAGAGCGCAAGCTTTCATCAGAGGATCTGATGATTTGCAATGCAGAAGAACCGATGTGTATTGCCGGAGTTTTTGGTGGTAAAAGCTCAGGTGTAAGCGAGCGTACTACTAATATATTCTTAGAGAGCGCTTATTTTAATGCGGTATCGGTGCGTAAAACTTCGAAAAGACATGGTTTAAAAACTGATGCTTCTTTCAGGTTTGAGCGTGGTACTGATCCTGAAATGACTGTTGTAGCTTTAAAACGCGCAGCATTGTTGATCGCTGAACTAGGTGGTGGAAAGATTGCCTCTTCGGTATCCGATATTTACCCTAATCCGGTACAAGCATTTGATGTAGCGGTAAGCTATCAAAATATTACAAAATTAATTGGTGCTGAAATCCCTGCTGAAGAGATTAAAGCTATCATTGTTGCCTTGGGTATTGAGGTAGTTGCCGAAACTACTGAAGGCCTGGGCTTGAAAGTGCCTGCGTTTAAAGTGGATGTAACACGTGAGTGTGACATTACAGAAGAGGTACTGAGGATTTATGGTTACAACAATATTGAAATTCCAAGTAAAATAAATGCTTCTTTATCTTATAGTTCGAAACCTGATAAAGAGCAAACTCAGCATGTTATCGCTGAAATGTTAACAGCAAATGGCTATTTAGAGATCTGGTGTAATTCATTAACCAAAGGTGCTTACTCTAAAAATCCTGAAGAAGCCGTACAGATTTTAAATCCGTTAAGTTCTGACTTGAATGTAATGCGTCAGGAGCTGTTAATGCCGGCTTTAGAAAGTGTTGCTTACAATCAGAACAGGAAAACTGCTGATATTAAGTTTTATGAGTTTGGTAAGACATACCATTTGATTAATGGTAAATATGTTGAGCGTCCGCGTCTATTTGTATTGCTATCGGGTAATAACCAGACAGAGCAGTGGAACCAAAAGCCTGCNCCTGTTAGTTTTTATCATTTAAAAGCTGCAGTGGATGCGNTAATTGGTCGCNTGGGTATTACCGGTTATCAATCTGATGAATTAAATGATGANCGCTTTGCTTTCGGATTGAAGTATTTTAGAGGAGATAAAGTTANTGTGAGCTTTGGAGCTGCAACGGCTGCAGATAAGAAGAAGGCTGATGTGGATAAGGATGTTTATTATGCAGACTTTGACTGGGCTTTATTGCTGGATATGGTAACGAAGAACAAGATTGTTAACAAGGAGGTGCCTAAATACCCTGCGGTAAGAAGAGACTTGTCGATGTTGGTAGATACAGCTGTTACTTTCGATGCTTTGAAAACCGTTGCATTTAAATCAGAGAAAAAGTTGATTAAAAATGTGCAGGTATTTGATGTGTATGTAGGCGATAAATTACCTGAAGGTAAGAAGTCTTACGCGTTGAACTTTACTATTCAGGATGAGGAGCAAACCTTAACCGATAAGCAAATTGATGCAGTTATGCAAAAGATTATTCATAACTTAGCACAAACAGTAAAAGCAGAAATTAGAAAATAAGAAATAAAATATATAGTTCATGTCATCAGTTGCAGATCAATTAACCTCAGTATTGCAGAAAACTACTCGCTTAATGGAGCTTTGTAGTGCCTTGCAAGAAGAAAATGAGCTGCTTAAGCTGGAAAATGAATCAGTAAAAAGTGCATTCGATAAAGCGAAAACAAAGAATTCAGACCTTGAAGAAAAGCTTAGGGTTTTGAAGTTGGCGAAAAGTATTGAAGGTACAAGTGAAAAGACACTTGATATAAAGCAAAAAATTAACGATTTTGTGCGTGAAATAGACAAGTGCGTTGTATTACTTAAAAAATAAGTAGTACCTAAAAGTGAAACAAAGCTAAGAAATGGGAGAAATCTCGATAAAAATAACTATTTCCGATCGTATATACCCGTTAAAGGTTAGTACGGAAGAGGAAGAAATTGTAAGGCGGGCAGCCAAGATTATTAATGAGCGCATAAAGGACTATCAGGAAAATTATGCGGTTAGAGATAAACAGGATTTGCTNTCTATGGCNGTACTGCATTATGCAACGGCAGTATTGAGGGTAGAGAACAAAGTCCAGAANCAGGANACNGCTGTTGCCGAGAAGGTGGAGGAATTAGATAGTTTATTAAACGGATTTTTTTCAAAATAAGTACGTTCTTTACATAAGTTAAGATTAGCACGAAGATATAGCCGCAGCTACGTTTTTGAGTTTCACTATTTTTTAAAACTTAACACTTCAATATTTATAGGATTAAGAGGGTGTATTTCATTTACATTTATGTACCTGAAAATGACTTAAATCCTAATTATAACTAGTTGAGGTTTTTAAAACTTGGGACTTGATAAATTTAGTTGCGGTTTTTTTTTAAACCATTTTTATGGTTTTGTAACCAAAACAAACAAAGATAAATTAACGAAAAAAGTAATCAGATAGGATTAACATCCCGAAGGGGGTTGATAAAAATCATAAGGATTGTATCTGATTAAACAATAAATAAAAATAGAGAATGGATATAATAGGATATGTATTGATTGGCTTAGTGGTCGGCGCCGTTGTCGGCGTGCTGGTAGGGAGATACCTGCTAAGAAACCTGCTAAAAACGCAGGAGATTGCGGCCCAGACGAAGGTGAAGAAAATGCTTAAAGATGCAGAAAGTAAAGCCGAGATTTTAAAAAAGGACCGCTTACTCGAGGCAAAAGAGAAGTTTCTGCAATTGAAATCTGAGCATGAGCAAGAAGTAAATAGCAAAAACAACCAGATCAATCAACGTGAAAATGCTATCAAGCAAAAAGAGCAAAGCATCAATCAGCGTTTAGAGAACTATAACAAAAAAGAACAGGAACTTGATAACCACAAAAAGAACCTGGAAAAACAAACTGAGCTGGCTTTAAAGAAACAGGAAGAAGTTGATGTTTTAAAGAATCAGCACGTTATGCAATTGGAGACTATTGCTGGTCTGAGCGCTGATGAGGCTAAAAATCAATTGATCGATAGCATGAAGCAGGAAGCGCGTACGCAGGCTATGATTCAGGTGAAGGATATTGTGGATGAGGCTAAGCTTACTGCAACTAAGGAAGCTAAGAAAGTGGTAATTCAGACGATTCAGCGTACTGCTGTTGAGGCTGCTATTGAGAACACTGTTTCTATCTTCCATATTGAAAGTGATGAGATCAAAGGTCGTGTAATTGGTAGAGAAGGTCGTAACATTCGTGCTCTTGAAGCTGCTACTGGTATTGAGATTATTGTTGATGATACTCCTGAGGCGATCATCTTGTCAGGATTTGATCCGGTAAGAAGAGAGATTGCGCGTTTAGCATTACACCGTTTGGTAACAGATGGCAGGATTCACCCTGCGCGTATTGAAGAGGTTGTTGCTAAAACCAAGAAACAGATTGAAGACGAGATCGTAGAGATTGGTGAGCGTACAGTGATCGACCTGGGTATCCATGGTCTGCACCCTGAATTGATTAGAATGGTAGGACGTATGCGTTACCGTTCGTCGTATGGTCAGAATTTGTTACATCACTCGCGTGAGGTAGCTAACTTCTGCGCTACTATGGCTGCTGAGCTTGGCTTAAATGCTAAAATGGCTAAACGTGCAGGATTATTGCATGATATAGGTAAAGTGCCTGATGATAACCCGGAATTGCCTCACGCCATCCTTGGTATGCAACTGGCTGAAAAATATAAGGAGCATCCTGAAATTTGTAATGCTATTGGCGCCCACCATGATGAGATAGAAATGACTTCAATGATCTCGCCGATTATTCAGGCTTGTGATGCGATTTCAGGTGCCCGTCCAGGTGCTCGTCGTGAAGTTGTAGAAAGCTATATCAAGCGTTTGAAAGAACTTGAAGAATTAGCCCTTTCTTATCCGGGTGTAGAGAAAACCTTCGCTATACAGGCAGGTAGAGAGCTACGTGTGGTAGTTGAAAGTGAAAGAGTGACTGATCAGCAAGCTGAATTGTTAGCAGCTGATATCTCTAACCGTATACAGACAGAGATGACTTATCCTGGACAGATTAAAGTTACTGTAATCAGAGAAACCAGATCGGTTTCATTTGCAAAGTAAAAGCGCAACAAAGTTGTTGTATTTCATAAAAGCGGTAGATTAGTCTACCGCTTTTTCTATTTTTACAAAGAAAATTAACAGTAACATGAAGAAGGACCAAAAGAAAGCAATGGCGATTGAGAGTAAAAGTAAGGTGGATGTACTTTTTGATAAATATGCAGAGAGTCATCAAAACCATACCAATGAAATCATTCACTGGATTTGCGTTCCATTAATTGTGTTTAGCTTATTGGGGCTGGTATGGGCAATCCCTTTTCCCCACCTTGAATTTTTAGGAAAGTTTAATGGGTTTTTAAACTGGGCCTCATTTCTGATCGCTTTTTCTTTATATTATTACTTCACTTTATCACCTGTTTTATCCTTTCTAATGCTGTGGGTGATTAGTTTAATGAGTTACCTTATCGTACAGTTAGAATACTGGCAAGCTGCCGGTGGACCTGCATTCTGGTTGGTTTGTGCAGTGATTTTTGTCGTAGCCTGGATAGGTCAGTTTATAGGGCATAAAATCGAAGGAAAGAAGCCTTCATTTTTAGAAGATGTTAAGTTCTTGTTAATCGGCCCAATTTGGTTATTACACTTTATTTGTAAAAAANTNGGGCTAAGATATTGATTCTAATGGCACTTAACATAGAATTAACACGTTGGTAAACAAATGGTAATTTGAAGCTAACATAGGGCTAACATTGTGGTAATAGCTTTGCTGGAAATTAATATACGGCAAAATTGAAATCACAACTAAACCTTAAAAAAGCAATAATTACAGTACTATTCGTAATTATTAGCGTAACAGTATTTGCACAAACGGGTAAAATTTCAGGTAAGATATCTGATAAGAAAACGGGTGAAACACTGATCGGTGTAACGGTAAAAATTAAAGGGACAACAAAAGGCTCATCAACTGATGTTGAAGGTCGCTATGTAATTGGTGGACTTGCAGTAGGTAAATACGCTATTGAAGCTTCTTATATAGGGTATACAACAAAGAGCATTACTGATGTAGAAGTTAAGGATGGCGCTACGACAGTAATTGATCTGATAATGGATGATTCAAATGATCAGAAGTTGAATGAGGTTGTCATTACTGCAAGTGTAAAGAAAGAGTCGATCAATACTTTATATGCGAATCAAAAATCAAGCATTAGTATCTCAAGTGGTATTTCTGCAGAGTTGATCAGGAAAAGCCCTGACCGTAATACATCTGATGTGTTAAAACGTGTAAGTGGCGCAAGTATTCAGGATAATAAATTCATTATCGTGCGAGGTCTGTCTGACAGATACAATTCGGCAATGTTGAATAATGCAGTATTACCAAATACAGAAGTAGATAAGAAAGCTTTTTCTTTTGATATCTTACCTTCCAACATGATTGATGCTATTGTTGTTAATAAGACAGCTTCAGCTGATATACCAGGTGATTTTTCCGGGGGTGTTGTTCAGGTAACAACTAAGGACTTTCCTGACAATCCATTTTTAAATTTCTCATTAGGGACTTCTTACAATACTCAGTCTGCGTTCAAAGATTTTCAGAGAGCTTCAGGAAGTAAAAATGGTGTTTTTGGTTCATACAATAAAGACAGAAATATTCCAGGTTCTTTTCCATCAAGGGCAGAGTATTTAGCATTGCCAGTTGAAAACCGTGTTGCTTTATCAAAACAGTTTGCTAACAACTGGGGATATGAAAATGTGAAATCTATTTTAGGCCCGGCATTTCAGGGAAATTATGGTACAACAAAAGTATTTAAAAACGATAGTAAATTTGGAACAGTATTATCTCTTTCTTACAGATATGATGAAAGGTTAAAGCAAAGCGATCAAAAAGCTTATACAGGAGAAGCTTTAGGTGACCAGTTTAGTGATAATATTTACAACTACAACACCAACATAGGCGCATTAGCTAATTTTGCCTACTCATGGGGTAGCAATAAAATAGCCTTGAAAAACATATACAATAGAGTATTAGAGAATCAGTTTGTTTCACGTCTGGGTGTGGATGATTCACAATCTAAGTTTTTAAGATCTGCAGATTATGTTTTGCAAAGATCCTTAATATCAAACCAGCTGAGTGGTAATCACGTTTTATCAGCAGCAAGTAAGATCAAGTTAGATTGGAATTTGAATTTTGCAAATACGGATCGAAAAGAGCCTGGCTTTAAAAGAATGGACTATCAGCAGGAAAGTAGTACTGGTGGTTTCACAATTGCGAATGTGCCTTCATCGGGACAAGCTAGTCCTAATTTAGGAGGGAATTTCAATTCTAAGTTAAATGAGAATTTGTATGGTGGAGCATTTGATATTACTGTACCGGTAAAATGGTTCCAGGATAATAATAAAATCAAATTCGGTTATTTTGGTCAATATAGAACACGTGATTTTGCTGCAAGGGTTATCGGATTTGTAAGAAGTGGTACATTTGATAATTCGTTACTCTCACGACCTCAAGATCAGATCTTTGCTCCGGAAAATATCAAAGAGAATGGTTTTGTGTTGAACGAAATTACCAATGGAACTGATGCTTATAATGCTAATTCATTCTTGAATGCAGGTTATGCTATGTTTGATGGGTACCTTACTGAGAAATTAAGACTAGGGATTGGAGCTAGATTGGAGTCTTATAATCAAAAGTTGAACAGTACAGATAATTCTTCTAATCCTTTAGCTGTTGATACTACTTATATTAATGTGTTGCCATCAGCTAACTTAATCTACAATTTAACGGAAAAAGCAAATATCCGTTTGTCTGCATCGCAAACGGTAGGCAGACCTGAATTCAGAGAAATTGCACCATTTAGCTTCTATGATTTTAATAAGAATGCTACAGTGCTTGGTAACCCGAATTTGAAACAGTCAAAAACAACTAACTTTGATTTAGGGTACGCAGTTTACCCATCTTCAGGACAGGTCTTTTCAGTTTCTGCTTTCTACAAAGAATTTGAATTGCCAATTGAGCAGACTTTACAGATTGGTACATCAGGAAGAACTTTTGGATACACCAATTCAAAATCTGCAACTTTGTATGGTGTGGAAATGGAATTCAGAAGACCGCTTGATTTTATTGGAGAGCAATTTAATAATTTCACATTCAGTACCAATGCATCTTACCTGAAATCTGAGGTTAATGTAAAGAAGACTATCAACAAGACTGGAAAACGTCCTTTGCAAGGTCAGTCACCTTATTTGATCAATGCTGGTCTAATGTATAATTCAAAAAAGGAAAATTCAACAGGTGTAAGCTTATTGTATAACAGAATAGGAAAACGTATCTGGGCAGTTGGAAACGTTCAGGATCCAGATATCTATGAGAATCCAAGAAACGTTCTTGATTTACAATTGTCTCAAAAATTTGCAAAATCAAGAGTAGAGGTGAAATTGAACTACAGTGACATCCTAAACAATAAAGCTATTTATTATCAGAAAGGAAAAGGTACAGATCCTAATGCCGCATTTGATCCTAAAAAGGATAACGTGAACATTTCAGAACGTTTTGGTTCTACTTTCAGCTTAAACGTCTCTTACAAAATCAGATAGTGTTTACACTAAATTAACTTAACTATTATGTTTTGTTAATTGGTTTTTAACACTGTAATAATACCACTGGAATACTTTTGTATAAATAAATTATGAAGATGAAAAACAAATTAAACTTAAGTCTTATAGCTGTATTGATGGCTGGTACTTCAGTACTAACCAGTTGTTCAAAAAATGATGACGTTACCGAAGAGCCGGTAGCTCCTGTTGAATCAAACGAAGTTTTAGCAGATTCATTCTTTGATAAAGTAGCCTACAGAGG